>Ga0315289_10007030_pt1 | contig 16483 bp, 12 predicted proteins | sample YL17G11_40_MG_FD_203452 | JGI IMG/M metagenome (GOLD analysis project Ga0315289, IMG submission 203452) | Sediment microbial communities from Yellowstone Lake, YNP, Wyoming, USA - YL17G11_40 | ecosystem: Environmental > Aquatic > Freshwater > Lake > Sediment | place: USA: Wyoming | collected... | reverse complement strand
GCGACCTTCAGCACCAGTTCGGCGGAGACGTGTGGCATGCCGCCCTCCTGCTGGGCCGTGAAGACGGACATCTCGAGTAGGTTTATCGCTATGCGGGCGTCGCCATCCGCGATCCCGACCATCGCCTCGATCGCCTCGTTATCGACATCGACCTCGAGTGACCCGAGTCCCCTTTCCTTGTCTGAAAGCGCGCGGAGCACGATCCTTTCCAGGTGCTCCGGCTCGAGCTTCTCGAGCACATAGACCCTTACCCGCGAAAGCAGCGGGGCGATCACCTCGAAGGAGGGGTTCTCTGTGGTCGCGCCTATCAGGGTGATGGTGCCGTCCTCGACGTGGGGAAGGAACGCGTCCTGCTGCGCCTTGTTGAAACGATGTATCTCGTCGACGAATAGGGTCGTCTTGATGTTGTTGAACTTCCGTTTGTCCTTTGCCTCTGCGATTATCTTGCGAAGGTCGGGTACGCCGGCCGTGACGGCGCTGAACCTCACGAACTCGCTCTCGCTCGCCTCTGCGATTATGCGGGCGAGTGTGGTCTTGCCGGAGCCGGGTGGGCCCCAGAAGATGATCGAAGAGATATTGTCTTCCTCGATGGCGATGCGCAGCGGCTCGCCGGGGCCGACGATCTTCTCCTGGCCCTCGAACTCGTCCAGCGTCCTGGGCCTTATACGGTCGGCGAGCGGGGTCCCGGTGAGGGTCTCCGGGTTCTGGTAGAAAAGGTCCATCACGCACCTTCCCAGACCAGTTTGACAATATCCTCAAGGGCGCTGAATGCCTCGACTTCGCGACGGTGGATCTCTTTTGCGATCGGGCTCGCTTCTCTTACCGCTTTTACCCCGTCTTCGGAGAGATCCTTGAAGGTGAGCGAGAGCCGGGTCCACAGGTCGCCGACCGCGATGAAATCTTCGCCGACATCAGAGAGGCACGGCTCGCCCATCAGGGGTGCCGTCTCCTTCAGAAAACGGCCGTACATGCGCCGGAAGTTGCCGCCGTAGCCGGTACCGCCCTTCTCGGCGGTGACGTATATGGTCTTGCACAAGAGGGACAGGGTCCCCCCGTCCATCTTCTCGGGCCACCTGTCCATTTCGGAAGCGAAATCCTGGAGGCCCTTAACACCGCGCACGATCCTTGCTCCATCGAAGTCAAAGGTCTCCTGTTCCGGGGTAAGCCTCAGGTTGAACCTGACCGCCTTGCCGAGGGCCGCGGGGATGGCCTCTTCGAGGGGCGTCAGTTTTTCCGGCACCTGGAAGAGGTAAAAAGCGTTCTCGGCGGGCTGCGGCAGGTAGGCGGAGGAGCGGGCCGTCGAGAGGTTCTCGAGCGAGCACTCCTGTATCTCGTCACGGTCGTTGTCGGCGACAAATGCGACGCCTTTTTCCTCGTCGTAGCCGACCAGCATGATGCGATGAGCGCTGAAGTGGGTCTTCGCCCTGAGGTAGTCGAGGTAGTAGACGTCCGCGTGCACCATAGTAGGTATGCCGTCGTCGAGCATCTGCTTGACGTCCAGCCAGCCCTCTTCCGGACCGAGGCCGCTCACCACTTCGAGGCCGATCCCGAGCTGTGAGCAGAGCTGCTCTTCCATGTTGTGCGCCCGCCCGCCTATGTAAACCGGCGGCTTCATCTCCGGATGGCTGTAGTATATGAACCCGATCCCCACGCCGATGCCGAACACCATCTCCTCGGTGAAGTCATGTCCGTAGAACTTCAGCAGGTCGCGCAGGGCAGTGCTCGAGCAGTGCCCTCCCGGTCCGTGCGGATACTCTTCTATAAAGACCTTTGCCAACAGGACCCCTTTTATCTGTTACCCGTCTTATTCTAAAGCATGTGCGCCACAGCGTTAATTGATAACGAACATGGCCATCTGCTATATTCTGGAAGGCCGGCCCTCAGTAGTATAAGTGATGTACCTATAGGTGATGTTTTTTGGTGGACTACCGCAGACGCAAAACCCGCTATGAGCGGGCGAAGTCCCGCAAGCAGAAGACCAAGCGACTCCTCCTTGTCTTCCTGATAACCCTTCTTGTGGGTGCGGGCGTGGGTGTGGGGATGAACTTCCTTATCGGGAAGCCCCAACCCGCGAAGACTACCAAGAGCGAAACCGGCAAGGAATCGAACACGACCTCCGGGAAGAACAAGAAACCCTCCGAGCAGACGAAAAAGCCAGGGACGCCCCAGTTCAACGTCTCCCAGGCGATGGCCCATACCTTCGCGCTCTCCGAGCAGATAGGCAACCGGCCTGCCGGGTCGATAAAAGAGTCCTCGACCGCGGACTACATAGTGCAGAAGCTCGCGGAGTACGGTTACAGCGTAGAGGAGCAGCCCTTTACCATGCCGGACGGTTTCGGGTCGAGGAACATCAGCGCGAGCAGGCGCGGCTCCAGGGAAGGTTATATCATGATAATCGGCGCGCACTGCGACTCGCCGGGTGGGACGAAGGGTGCGGTGAACAACGCTTCCGGTGTCGGCGTCGCCCTCGAGCTTGCCAGGGTCATGTCAAAGGTCAATCTCGCACCTACCATCCGTTTCGTCTTTTTCGGGGCCAACCGTCCCGGTGGCGGCGACATCGAGGAGCGCTTCATCGGCGCGCGCCGCTACCTGGACATGCTCGGGTCCATGGAGAGGAAAGAGGTCGTTGGGTTGATCTCGGTCGATTCGGTGGCGCAGGGTGAGGTGCTTGCGCTCCGTACACAGGCGACGGGCCTTCAAAGGCTCAGGGACAAGCTGGCGACCTATGCTAACGGCCACAACACCCCGGTGGTGGAACTGAAAGCCACGAACGACAGTGATAATATTCCGTTCGAAGATGCACAGATGCCCGCGGTTTGGATAGAATGGTGCAACTCAGGCGGGAGCCTGCAGACCGACGATACATACCAGAGCGTGCTTGCCGGCAAAGAGGAGACCGTGGGGAGACTCATCGAGAGCTTCCTTTACGATCTCAGCTCGAGTGACCTGGAGGAACTGAAATACTGATGGACGACAGAGAACAGGGCGACGCTCCCTTCTTCCGGGAGGGCACCGAAGTCGCGAAGGCCAGGCGCGTCAGGAACACCGAGGGCCAGCTTTCACTGCTCGCGCCCGAGCCCGATCTGCGCAGAAAGTTAATAATTGCCACGGCGGTTATTTTTTCAGTTTTCATTGTGGGGATGATAGCCGGGGCGGTGCTCGGGATATTCGTCTAGGGAGCCGTGGCGCTTCCGGCCGGTGAAGTTGCGCTTCCCGCAGGCGCCGGCTGGCTAGTTACCTGGACAAGGTCCTTCCTGATGAACCCCTCGACCTCCGTGCTCGTGTTACCCGATTTGACCGTGGCTTTTGCCTTGATCCACGCCTTGCCGTCGGTCCCGGTCACCTCTCCCAGCACCGTGACCTGCTGGCCCTTTTGAAGCGTACCGAGTATCTGGCCTGTCGGAGCGGCGGTCGCCCTAATCCGGGCGCTCTGCGCCGTTACGGTGGCCGTCTGGGTCACCGGCTGCGGCGGCTGAGTGGTGCTCTGCTCCTCGGCCTTCTTCTCGGTGGTCTTTTCGGTAGCGCTGCTCTCTATTGCACTGGTCTCGGTCGTTTTCTTCGATTCCTTTGCGGGCTTTCTGAACGCGTCGGTTATTCTCCAGCCGAACGCGAAGCCGACCGCGAAGATGCCGGCAAGCAAGAGCACGAGCAGCGCGATGACCAGGGTGTCGACCGTCCGCTCTCTCCTTACACGCAGGCGGACATCCCTCACGTCCTTGCGCACGGGCTGTCCAGCGGGGGCGTGCTTCCAGGCGACCATGGTCGCGTTGTCGGATGAGTCGCGGCTGAAGGCGAGCCGGGTGAGCTGGCTCGCGCTCCTCTGCACGTTTACTCCTGAAAGCAGGTGCTCGACCAGCTCTTCCTCGGATACCGTCTTCCAAAGCCCGTCGCTCGCCAGGATGATGACGTCCCCGGGGGAGATCTCCACCTCGTTGTAACCGATCCTCGCGTAATCGGACTGGCCGAGAAACTGGCCCCTGTCCGCAGAGGGCGCCGGTGGTTGTTCCGCGGGGGGCGCCTCTCCCTCCGGTGGGACGGAGAACAGACTGGGCTCATCGGGGGAGGGTGCTGCGGACAGGAACCCGCCTGTAGGCGTCAAGTCATAAAGCCGCTCGTCGTGGAGCAGGTAGACCCTGTTCGTCCCCACGTGGCCGACATACGCGCGTTTACCGTCCGCTAGCACGAACGTCAGCGAGACGTGCATGGTCTCGGGCACTTTCTCCTGCCGCGCGCGCTCGAGAAGCCCCGAGTTTATCTTAGCGAGCGAGTCTCTTATGAGCCGCTCCATGTGCGGGGACGCGAGTTCGTCATCCGTGATGACCGCAGGCTCGATGAGGTCGCGAAGCATGTCGAGGGCGAGCTTGCTCGTGTTTTCTCCCTCCAAGTGCTCCGCGGGCGTGTCCGCAACGGCCATGTAGGTGTTGACCGGTATGGGGACCCTTCTTAGCGTGTAATCGCGGATGAAGTGAGAGTCACGCGGGAGCTGGTTGTCTCCCATGTGAGAAGCGGAACCGACATTGCCCGATTTAGCCTCGGCCAATTACCCCTCCAAGCTCCGATATGCCGATGAATGATCATACTGCCTAGTTCTAGGTTTCAGAAATTATACCCCAGAATTAAAAAAAGATAACCCCAAACCACCGGGGACGGCTTCATCTAAAATCACAAATATCGAATGGGACCCCTCACCCACGCCAAGGAACCGGGATATCGTAGTTACAGGCAGTAACGCTTATCACGACGCCGGCTGGTACACCCTGGCGGGAACGTTAAAGAACAACAGCACTTCAAATACTCATGATTATGTCTGGGTGAGTATCGCCTTCTATAACAGTTCCGGCGGATTAGTGATGACGGACTTCTCGTTTGCCGATGCAGAATCGATGGGTCCCGGAAGTACAAGTACTTTTTCTATAGATGAAGACGAGTCCGAATACGGACCAATTAACGGATACGAGTTGTGGGTGAGTTGTGAGCTCTAGAACCGGCTACTTGAACTTCAGGGCTTTTTCGATATCGACGTCTCCGGTAATTGTGAGCTTACCGCCGCCTGCCTTTATCGCGGTGATGGTGAACGGCAGGTCTTGTCGAACCGTGAAGATCGGGTTCTCGCTGATATAATGCTTCACCGCCGCCTCATACTCCCCCGGGACACGCCCGCCTCCGACCGTTATATTGTCCGACACGATGAACACCTCCCGCCCGTTACGGGGGACGAGGGCGCCGGTACTGCTCACGTTCACCGGACCGAATCCGAGGTCCACCTGACCTATTACCCTGATCTGGGAATCCTCGATTGTCACCTGGGGGTTTTCAAGGTATGAGCCGGCGACCGAGAAGAAGTTGCTTATCTCGCCCTGCCCGATCACCGCTTCGAACGTTCCGTTGGGATATGCGCGGCTATCCAGCTTCATAGTGTCGAAGTTGATACCCTCGAGCTTTATCCCGCCGGCTTCTATCGAGAGCCTGCTGTATTTCCTCGAGAAGAGCTTGAAAGCCGGGAAGGCTCTTACCGAAACCGATACGTCGGCAGCTTCCGGGTATCTCTTTTTGATCTCGCGCTTGATGTACCAGGCGGCTCCGACGGGGATAAGAAGTTCGCTCGCGACGTAAAGAACCAGTATGACTGCCAGGATGATTATGAGGATCTTCAGGGATCTGTTCAATCCACACCTCGGAGGGGCCTTCCGGTAGGAGCCGGCCCTACGAGCCGTTCTTTGAAAGAACGACGAGTGCGTCTACCGCGACAGGTGCTCCGTCGGGCGAGACGATAAGCGGGTTGACGTCGATCTCCGCGACGTTCTCCTGCTCCATCCCTATTCTAGCGAGGCCGACGAGCGCCTTCGCCAGGCGCTTCCTGTCGACGGGCGGCTTGCCCCGCACCGGGCCGAGGATGGCTTTCGCCTTTATGTCATCCATCATCTGCAGCGCGTCCTCTTCCGTGATTGGCGCTACCCGGAACGAGGTGTCCCTCAGTATTTCGGTGAAGATGCCGCCGAGTCCGAACATCACGCAGGGTCCGAACTGCGGGTCCCTGATAAGGCCGATGGCGAGCTCCCGTTCACCGGGGACCATCTTTTCAACGAGGATCCCCTCGTAGGGGTCGCTGCCGAGGTTCGCCTTAATATCGCTGAAGGTCTGGCGTACCTCATCCTCCCGCTTGAGGTCAACCTCTACCAGCTCCCGCTCGGTCTTGTGGGAGATCTCCGCCCCGCAGGCCTTGAGGACAACCGGGTAACCCAGTTCGGCCGCGGCCGCCACAGCCTCGTCGGCTGTGCCTACGAGCTTCTCCTCGGAGACGGTCACCCCGTACTTCTCTATGAGAAGCTTTGAATCGTGTTCGGACAGAGCGGTCTGTTCGCGCTCCAGGGCTTTGGCGATTATGGGATCTTTTTCCATATGACCCTACCTTCCGATGATGTATCCGTCGGGGTCCACTTCCTCGCGCAGTACGCGGAGTTCTTCCTCGGTCGGCGGCGGGGTTATCTCGAGCTCGTCGGAGACCAGGAGCTCGAACCCGCAGTTGTCCCTGACTTCGTCGATCGAGACGCCTGGATGTAGAGACTCAACCCGCATCCTGCACGTCTCCTCATCGTAGCCTAGTATCGAGAGGTTTGTCACCACTTTGTACGGGCCGGATCCTGCGGGCAGGCCGGCCCGCTCTCGCGCCCCCTTGCCGTTCAGGTAACCGGGGGTCGTCAGGTAGTCGACCTTCTCGACGAACCGCCTCTTGTCCATCGGCGTGATGACTATGGTCTTCCAGCAGAGGCTCCCCAGGTCGTTCGCGCCGCCGCTTCCCGGCAGGCGGACCTTCGGCTCCTGGTAGTTGTCGCCTATCATGGTGGAGTTGAGGTTACCGTACATGTCGATCTGCGCTCCACCGAGGAACGTGTAGTCGACCATCCCGCGCTGGCACGTCTCAATGACATCGTTCATGGTGCTCACCATAAGCGCCCTGTACGAGGTTCGGGAGTCACCGACCGAGATGGGCAGGCCCGGCATCAGGGGCGCTACGCCTCCGGCCTCGAACATCGCTATTATGTTCGGGGCGTACAGCTTCTGGGCGAGGAGGGTGGCGGCCATGGGAACCCCGGTGCCAACTTCAACGGTTGAGTTGTCCTCGAGCATCCTGGACCCTATGCAGACCAGGAGTTCCAGAGGGTTATACTTGTTGGGCACTTTTTGTCCTCCTTAAGAGCCTTTCGAGTAGATCAGTTTTTCGATGGCGCGAAGGTCCCGCATCTTCTTCACGCCGCCAATTTTCTCGAGGTACTCCTCGAAATCTTTCACGCCGTAGACGTAGTCCTTGTAAAATCCCTCGGTCCCCTCGTCGGTTTTTACCGTCTCCAGGTACATCTTGAAGAAGTCCTCGTCGAACCAGTATTCTCCGGGCATATTACCCGGATGGCTCCCGTACGGTACTTCTACAACCGCGTCAACGCACCAGTACGGTATGATGGTGGCCTGCGGATTCGCCCTTATCTCGTCGTGGGTGATCAACTTCTCGGTGGTGATGATGACCTTCTTCGAGGCCCTCGCGAGGTAAGGGTCCGAGACCAGGATACCGTCTATCTGGCAGTTGCCGTAGGTGTCGGCCCGGTGGACGTGGACGATACCTACGTCCGGGTAGAGCGCCGGAAGGGCGACGAACTTCTTGCCGGTGAACGGGCATTCTATAGAGCGGGCCGCGGAGTGTTTGAATGTGTCCGTACCGAGCAGGTTCCTCGACGGCACGAACGACAGGCCGGCGGAACCCGCCCAGAACCTCCACGCGAGCGCGCAGTTCGACCAATCGGTCTTCCTGATGTCCTTTTTCTGGAAAGCCCTGCGTGCGCTCGCCGAAAGTCCCCTTATCTCGTAGCCGATAACGTACGATATGTCGCAGCGGTCCATGCATCCGGAGGAGGCCAACAGGTCGCTGTCGTATATGGAAGTGTGCCCGGCCATGCCGAGGTTGCGCTTCTTCTGGCGCACGATCTCGTAAAGCACGGCGGTAGGTATCCTGACGTGCCCGAAGCCGCCCACCGCGAGGTAGTCGCCATCGTGTAAGTGGACGCTCACGGCCTGCTCTACTGTTGTGACCTTGTTGACAAGTCCCCGGCTCTTATGGAGGAAAAACTCTCTCGCCTTGTCGGGATCGGGGTCGCAGAAGAGCTCCTCAAGCCCCTGCTCCAGGTCGATCAGATCATCGTACAACGTGTTTCTACCTCCTTATCGGTGGGCACGCATGCAAGTCTCACGGTCGATGAAGATATCATAACCCCGAGAATAAAATCAAAGCCAATTCTTTGTGTTTTAGCCAGGCCTCTCAGGTCGGGAACGTATGTTTTAGCCCGGCCTAAAGATATTCAGGCTTTCTTGAGGCCGAGCATCTCGCGGGTCTCGTCGGGTGTGGCAACCTCGCGTTCGGCGATCTTTGCTATTTCGACCGCCTTCTTCACCTGTTCCCAGGAGCCCTCGGCGAGCTTGCCCTTGCTCACCCAGATGTTGTCCTCGAGGCCCACACGGATGTTACCGCCGATGGGGGCGGCGTACATGGCTCCCGCGAACTGGGCTGGCCCGACCCCGCAGGTGCTCCAGGTTGCGTCCTCGGGTATGGTGTCGAGGAACATTGAGAAGTTGCGCGGCGAGAACGGCATCCCGCCGAGAACGCCCCACACGAACTGGAAGTGCATGGGCTCCACGAAGATCCCCTGGTGCCGCACGAAAAGGACGTTGTAAAGCCCGCCCATGTCGTAGATCTCGAGCTCGGGCCTCGTGCCGCACTCCTTCATGGTGTTCGCGTACCGGACGAGCATCTCGAAAGTGTTCTCGAATGTTATCTCGAAGAGGACCTTGTGCTCTTTCCAGTCGCCCACCGCGAAGTTCATGGTCGCGGTGTTGAGCGACGCCATCTCGGGCTTGAAGTTCTCTACGACCGATATCCTCTGCTCCTTGGTCGCCCCGACCCCGATCGCGGTGCTCAGGTTGATGATGATGGGGCACTCGGCCCTTATGCCCTCGACGATCGCTCCGAGTATGTCGAGGTCGGCGGTGGGCATGCCGCTCTCCGGGTCGCGGGCGTGTATGTGCACTATCGCCGCGCCGTTCTCGTAGCACTTGACGGCCTCGGAGACGAACTCGTCCCTGGTATAGGGTACGTTCGGGTTCTGTTGCTTGAGTGTCGCCGCGCCCGCCAGAGCGGCGGTGATGATGCATTTGTCGGACTTTGCTGACATTCCGTACCACCTCCAGTTGAGTGTGCCGGATTCGAGAACAAGGTATATATATCATAAAAGGAGGAGGGAGGCCATGAGCATTTATTGCGTCGCATCTGTAATTTATAATTAAAGGATAAATTGACGGCTCACATAATAATTGGAATGCCCGTTTCGTCGGGTTGCCGCCTTCTGGCCGGAGCGACCCTTAATACTCTGATTTGGTTGACGAGGTGACGGATTTGGCCAACGAGCCATTGCTCTCAGAGAACGCCATAAAGGTGCTCGAGCGGCGCTATCTTGCGCGCGACGCGGAGGGCAACATCATCGAGTCCCCGGTGGAGATGTTCGAGCGCGTGGCGCGTGCCGTCGCAGAGGCGGACAGGCCTTACAGTGGTGATGAGGAGGTCCAGCGCTCTTACGAGATTTTCCTCGAGATGATGACCTTGCTCGAGTTCATGCCTAACTCGCCGACGCTCATGAACGCCGGGCGAGACCTCGGCCAGCTCTCGGCCTGTTTCGTGCTCCCGGTGGACGACAGCATGGAAGGGATATTCGAGGCCGTCAAGGAGATGGCCCTCATCCACAAGTCGGGCGGCGGGACCGGGTTCAGCTTCTCGCGCCTCAGGCCCAGAAACGACGTGGTCATGTCGACAAAGGGGATAGCGAGCGGGCCGGTTTCTTTCATGACGGTCTTCGACGCCGCCACGGAGACGGTCAAGCAGGGTGGTACGAGGAGGGGCGCCAACATGGGAATCCTCAGGGTCGACCACCCAGACATCCTCGAGTTCATCCACGCGAAGGAGGAGTACCACCTGCTCAACAACTTCAACATTTCGGTGGCCCTCACGCCAGAGTTCATGAAGGCCCTCACGGGTGGAGATGAGTACGAACTCGTCAACCCGAAGACGGGGGAGGGAACGGATAGGCTCGATGCCCGCGAGGTCATGGACGAGATAGCATCCATCGCCTGGAAGACGGGCGAGCCGGGCGTTATCTTTCTGGACCGCGTGAACGAGGGTAACCCGACGCCCGCCCTGGGAGAGATCGAGAGCACGAACCCGTGCGGCGAGCAGCCGCTTCTCCCGTTCGAGTCCTGCAACCTCGGGAGCATAAACATGGGGCTGCTTGTCGGTGATGATGGTGGGAAGTCGGCCATCGACTGGGAGCGGCTGGGGTTCCTGGTGCGCCAGGGGGTCCACTTCCTGGACAACGTGATAGACGTGAGCAGGTACCCCCTGGACAAGATCGAAAAGCTGACGAGGGATAACCGCAAGATCGGCCTCGGCGTGATGGGCTTTGCCGACATGCTGGTGAAGCTCGGCATACCTTACGATTCGGAGGAGGCTCTGGACATCGCCCGCGAGGTGATGTCTTTTATCTCTCGCGTTTCGAAGGAGACTTCCGAGGCACTGGCGGCGGAGCGCGGGCCTTTCCCCAACTTCGATAAAAGCGTTTTTGCCAAGGGGGGGTCGGCACCCCTGCGCAACGCGACAACGACCACCATCGCGCCGACGGGGTCCATAAGCATCATCGCCCAGTGCTCGAGCGGCATCGAGCCGCTTTTCGCGGTGGCGTACGAGCGAAGGGTGCTGGACGACGAGAGGCTCTTCGAGGTCCATCCGGAGTTCCTGCGGGTGGCCCGGGAGAAAGGCTTCCTTTCCGACAGGCTGGTAGACGAGGTCGCGGAATGCGGCTGGTTGAGTGAGATCGAGGAGATCCCCGGGGAAGTCAAGAGGGTGTTCGTAAGCGCGCACGAGGTGGAGCCGGAGTGGCACGTCAGGATGCAGGCCGCGTTCCAGGAGTACACGGACAATGCCGTAAGCAAGACCGTCAACCTGTCCCAGGATGCCACCGTCGAGGACGTGGAGAGGCTTTACCTCTTGGCCTACGAGCTCGGGTGCAAGGGTGTGACGATCTACCGTTACGGCAGCAGGCCCCAGCAGGTCCTGTACAGGGGCCACGGCCTGCCGGGATACGGCATAAGGCCGCGCGAGCGCCATAAAGTGACGAGCGGAACTACCAGGAAAGTGAGAATCGGCTGCGGAAATCTATACGTCACAGTCAATTCGGATGAGGATGGGATCTGCGAGGTCTTCACGGCCCTCGGCCGGGCCGGAGGCTGCCCTTCCCAATCTGAGGCCACGAGCCGCCTGATATCGCTCGGCCTCCGCTCGGGGATAGACATAAGCGAGATAACGGAACAGCTCAAGGGCATAAGATGCCTTTCGTCGATAAAGAGCAAACAGGCCGAGGTCCTTTCCTGCCCCGACGCGATAGGTCGGGCTATAGAGGAGTACCTCGCGGCAAACGGAATCTTTGTCGCGAGTGACTGGGAAGCGGGGGGCTTCGTAGTCTGCCCGGAGTGCGGCGCGAGGATGGAGCTGGAGGGCGGGTGCAGGGTCTGCCGCTCCTGCGGCTTCTCGCGCTGTGGGCCTTAGTAGCGAGCCCTGATTCGTGCTTCTTGACGGAGGAACATGAATCCCGTGGATGATCTGACTGATGAATACTGTTCAGACGAAACGGAGCTTGTGCGGGGAAACGGGTTCCCTGTTCACAGGCCACCCCTGCGGAGGCTCCGCCGGTTCTTGTACCGGAACATTGGCCCCCCAAGGATGCCGCTTTCGTTCTCGCTCGGCTGCTTCGTGGTCAGCACGTTCCGCCAGAAGGTACCCTTCACGAAGTACGCGTCACCTGGCCATTACACCTTCTACATACCGCCGTTCGGCACGGAGGCGTACCGAAGGGTGATGCGCGCCGGGATAAGGCGCGACCTTCACATGGCGAGCGGCCCCGCCGCAGTGACGTTCGCGGTGACCTCGCGCTGCCCGTGTTCCTGCTGCCACTGCTCGGCTTACAGGCGCCCCGTGGACGGTGAGATGGACACTGAGCTTGCCAGGGATGTCATAAGGCAGTGCGTTGACCTGATGGCCGGAACTGTCGTCCTGACTGGCGGGGAGCCGATGATGCGCGAGGACCTGCCGGAATTGATATCGTGCGTTGAGGAATGCCAGGCGATCCCCCAGATCTTCACGAGTGGTTACTTCCTCGACCGCCAGCGGGCGCGCGAGTTGAAAGAGGCGGGGCTTGAAGTCGTGTTCGTGAGCCTGGACAGCCCTGTCGCCGGGGAGCACGACAGAGGGAGAGGGGTCGAGGGGCTGTTCAACAGGGCGTGCGACGGGATCCGTTATTCGGTCGAAGAGGGGATTTTGGCAGGCATAAGCACTTTCGCGACACACGAGTCGGTTGAGCGGAGGTTCCCCGAGCGGTTCTTTGAGCTGGGGGAGAGGCTCGGTGTTCGCGAACTCACCATCTTCGACGTGACTCCCACAGGCAGGATGCTCGAGCGCGAAGATCTGCTTCTTACCCCGGCCGAGCACATGGCCCTCTCGGGGCTCCAGGAGGGCCAGTACGTGAGGAAGTCCGGGCCGAAGATCGTCACCATGTCTTACGTCAACGAGACGGACATAATCGGTTGCTTCGGCGCTAAGTTCCAGATTCACATCACGCACGACGGGTACGTGACCCCCTGCGACTTCACTCCGCTGCACTTCGGGAACGTAAAGGAAGAGCCGCTCAGGGTCATCTGGAACAGGATGCGCGCCCACCCCGAGTACAGGAAGAAGACGGTCCCCTGCAGGATGCAGGACCCCGAGTTTCGCCGCAAGTATATCAACAAGATCCCGCCGGACGTCCCCCTGCCGTATCCTATGAACCGCATCCCCATGGAGTAGAAATGGGGTCAGCTCTTCAATCACCCCATCTGATGTTTCAAAGCACCGACGTCGGATTGATATCTAAATAAACGCGAACATCTTTGCCCGCCGGAAATGTCTTTGCGTACTCGTAGAAGCGGCCGACCGACCCCTTGAGCTTTCCGGTAACGGCGTCGAGCTCGCCGCACTTCAACAGGATGTGCCAACGGTACTGCCCGCGAAGGCGGGAAAGGGGGCTCGGGGCGGGCCCGAGTATGGTTACGCCGGCGCCGGCGAGGTTGCCTTCAAGTATCTTTTTCATTCTCTCCGCCGAGCGGGCGGCCGCGGTGAGGTCTGGAGAGGTTATGTGGACGTTGACAAGGTCTACGAACGGCGGATAAAGGGCGCTTCGGCGCGTCTCGAGCTCGGCCTCGATGAACGTCTCCGTGTCGCCCGCGAGGGCAAGGACCGCCGGGTGCTCGGGGTTGAACGTCTGGACGATCACCCGCCCTGGCCTAAGCCCGCGGCCGGCCCGTCCGCTGACCTGTGTCAGAAGCTGGTAGGTGCGCTCGCTCGCGCGGAAATCCGGGAGCGCGAGCGCCGTATCGGCGTTGATGACGCCGACAAGGGTCACGCCAGGGATATGAAGACCCTTCGCTATCATCTGTGTGCCGATAAGTATTTGAGCCTCACCCGCCTTGAAAGAGCCAAGGAGCTTCCAGTGGGCATCCTTAGTGGTCGTAGTATCGGTATCCATCCTGATGACGGGCACGCCCGGCAGGTTTTTCATGATCTCCTCTTCGACACGCTGTGTTCCGGCGCCGAACCGCTTGAGCGGCCCCTTGCCGCAGTCAGGGCATTCCCGGGGAACATTCCATGTCTTGCCGCAGTGATGGCACAGCAGTGTCTCTCCCTTCCTGTGGTAGGAGAGGGACACCTCGCAGTCGTCGCAGCCCATTATGTGGCCGCAGGAGCGGCACTGGAGGTAATTTGAGAAGCCCCTCCTGTTGAGGAAAAGTATCGCCTGGTCGCCGGCCTCCACGGTTCTGACAAGGGCGTCAAGGAGCAGCGGCGAGACCAGCGGGACCTGCCCCCCTCCGCCGACGGACTTCATGTCGACGACTTCCACATCCGGCAGCGGACGGTCGTCTATGCGGTTTGGCAGGACGAGGTGCTCGTAGATGCCCGCGCGGGCCTTCACGACCGACTCCAGTGAGGGGGTCGCGCTGCCCAGCAAGACAACCGCTCCTGCCATGCGGGCGCGGGCCTCCGCGACCTCCCTCGCGTGGTACCGGGGAGCCGTGTCGCTCTTATAGGAGGGCTCGTGCTCCTCGTCTATCGCGATGAGGCCGAGGTTGGATACCGGAGCGAACAGGGCGGAGCGCGCGCCGACGACGACCCCGTACCTGCCGTCCCTGATCCCCCTCCACTGGTCAAACCTCTCGCCTATCCCGAGGCGGCTGTGAAGCACCGCGACTTTCCCCGGGAAGCGTGACGAAAAGCGCTCGAGGGTCTGGGGCGTGAGCGAGATCTCGGGGACCAGCACGATTGCGCTCCGGCCGAGGACAAGGACCCTTTCGATGGCACGGAGGTAGACCTCCGTCTTGCCCGAACCGGTCACACCTTCCAGGAGGAAAACCCGGTGGGACTTTTCTTCCAACGCGCCTATGATTCGATTGATGGCAGCCTGCTGGTGTTCGTTCGGTGTCGGTATCTCCAGGGGGACTTGAGCGTATCCGAGCCTTGGCCGGCGGAGCAGTTCCTCGCTCGCTATCTCGATGAGTCCCTTGCGGGCGAGAGACTTCAAGCTTGCCGAGCTGGTGCCGGTCACCCGTAACAGGTCGCTCTGGAACTCCATCCCTTCATGGGCCTCAAGGTGGTTCAGGATATCTCGCTGCCTCGGCGGGAGCCTATCCTGTTCGACTTCCTTCAGGGCTTCGGGTATTGTCCTGACCGCCAGGCGGGACGCGGGGCTTGCGGCCGGCTCCGTCAGCACGAACTTGCGCTTGACGATGTCCTTCTCCTCGAGCGAGGCCACGGCCGATGAGACCGAGCGCGATCGGATGTGCCTTTTCAGCGTTCCCATCTCTACTTCCCGCGCCGATGCTCCAAGCACTTCCACGACGTCGCGCAGCACCGTTTGCCGCTCCTCGAGCATAGCGAGCGCGTCGTCGCGGCTTTTGGCGAGCGAGACGAACTGCTTGACCTTGCGGCTGCGGCCCGGGGGCATGACGAGGCGGAAGGCAGAGGAGAGCGAGGAGGCGTAATGCATCGCTATCCAGCGGCAGAGGCGCTGGGTGTCGAAGTCGAAAAGGGGAGGCTCGTCAAGTACGCGGGAGATGTCCTTCACGCGGGCGACGTCGGGCCGCACGGGAAATCCGACCACGTATGCGAGCATCAGGCGGTTCGTGAAAGGGACCAGCACAAGCGACCCTATCTCGACCCTGTCCCTCAGCTCCTCCGGTACGGAGTAATGGAACGGTCGGTCCAGTTCCTGGACCGGCGTGTCAATGATGACTTCGACATACTGGTTTGGCGTGCGCGTCACCCCCTCGGGCCTGATTATACAATCGGGCGCACACAAGTAGCGCCTCGTTTTCGTCAACCTGTGCGGTAGAATTGGGCCATGGATATTGAAGGGCTGTTGAGTGAACTCAGAGGGTACGAGGGCATGAAGCGCAAGGAGAGCATAGGTCGGTGGTCCAGGCCTTTCCTCGGGGCGCCACAGGCACGCCCTGGTGACAATGCCGGTGCGGTAGTGCTTGGCGACGGGTTTCTGCTCCTTTCGGGCGAGGGCATATGGCCCGCGCTACCCGAAGACCTTTGAAAAGCCGGTGTTTGTTGGGCTCAGATCGGCGAGGTGACTGAGGGCTCGAAGATCGCGGCGGAGTAGGAAGGTGAAACTGGCCTGTTTCTGGATTGGAGACGGAGTCCTGTTACGGGGCTGTTCAAGAGTCAATGTTGACTGACTGCCCTTACCAGCCCGGCGGGATCTGGCCGCGGTTGGCGATAGCCCAGAACACGGCAACGAGCGGCGCCATGGCGGCGCAGAAAACGACGAAACAGGCAAGGAGCCTGAAGAGGTAGACTGCCTCAAGCTGGACCCAGCCGAGGTTCTTGGTGATCTTTTTGGATTTGACCGGCCAGCGCTTAATGGTCATGTTCTCGACTGCCGTAAGAGGAGCGATGTCGGCCCTCTCCATGATCGTCAGTTGATACGCCGCGGTGAACAGGAAGACCGCGATGAACGTGCCGAGCCACGCGATCACGGGCACGTCTATCAGGTAGAAGCTCTTCAAGTTCCAAGTCCACCAGTGGTTGGTCACGGCGATCGGCTCGATGATCAGGTAGAAGACGAGGGCGATCACTCCAGCCGCCGCGGATTTCAGCCATACTCCCCGCTTTCTAATCAAGGCGTTCGCGGCGAGGTAAGAGACGGCGGTCACCATATACCAGAGCAGCAGCGAAGCCAGGGGGACAAGGCCCAGCCAGATGATGTGGCCCCCCAGCGGATAGTGCTTGTAGTAGTCGTTCTGCGCGTACCAGAAGAAGTTCTTGACGCCGCCGAGGACCATAGTGGTCTCGATGGCC
>Ga0315289_10007029_pt1 | contig 16483 bp, 12 predicted proteins | sample YL17G11_40_MG_FD_203452 | JGI IMG/M metagenome (GOLD analysis project Ga0315289, IMG submission 203452) | Sediment microbial communities from Yellowstone Lake, YNP, Wyoming, USA - YL17G11_40 | ecosystem: Environmental > Aquatic > Freshwater > Lake > Sediment | place: USA: Wyoming | collected... | reverse complement strand
AGGTGGGCGGATGATCGTCGTTATCTTGTCTCTTCTGTTGATAGCGAGCATCACCGGTAACGTGTTGATCACACGTCGAGCGTTGAAGATCAACAACACGGCCTATGCCGGTGGTTTAGCCGTTGAAGCATGTCTTGACACGATCAACACGGCTCACATCGTGGTTGGAAAGATCCTTGACATGCCATTGGCGGCAAACGATGCCAGAGTGTTACAGATTCACAACGAGCTCAAGCGAGTTCACGCCAGCCTTATGACTGTGGCAATTCGCCTCGCTCAAAGTTGGAATACCGAAGAAGAAGAGAAGGTTCCAACAAGTGACACCGATCAAGAATGAAAAATCCACGTTGCCACGACCGAAGATCAAGCGGAAACCGGGCAAGACCGATCCGTCTCGCATGTACTTCAATGCTGACACGCAAGCCGCGATCGTCGAGTACCAAGGGCTAGGCGAGGATAAGAAGGCACGTGACATCGTCTACGTGGCAAGGATCTCACCAGCGTTCACAGCGTTGGTTGACAACCTTGTCAACATCCATCGTTTCACGGCAGCAAATGAGACTTCTGAAGAGTTGAAGTTCGATTGTGTGCATTTTCTCTTTGAGACCATTCACAAGTTTGACTCAACGAGAGGAACAAATGCCTTCTCGTATTTCAACGTCGTTGCCAAGAACTGGCTCATCATCCGTACGAAGCAGAAGAACACCAAGGCTAGAAGACTCATCTCCATCGACGACGAGGATCAGATCGCGCCGTTCGAGTCTCAAATCATGGAGGATTCTCAGCGTGTGTTTGAGGATGAGAATCGACCAGACGGGATCATATCAAGGAAGATCGTTGCCATGTTGGGGGAACTACGTCATGAGACAACCAACCCAAACGAGATCTTGTGCATCGATTCGATCTCACGTCTGTTCGAGCTCGTGAACGGTCACAACGCTCCTGACATCCTAAACAAGAGCGGAATCCTGCTTTACTTGCGAGAACTGTCAGGGCTCACATCCAAGCAACTCACAACTGCGCTCCAGTCTATCAAAAGACGTTACCGTCTTGAACGAATCGGGATCCTCGATCTCTGAGCAAGGTGTTACCTTAGTCTCGTGGGAACGACAATCAACGAAGCAATCAACGTGAAGATCGCAGGGTTCAAGGACCTTCTCGACTCTATCACCTCGCTACAGGACAAACGCAAGATCCTGTGGCAGGACATCTACACCAACGCCTTGCAGGATCGTGACTACGCTTTCCAGATGTACACGCACCTGTCAGGGTTTGTGTCCGCTGATGCACAGCAACACGCCTTGCATGGGCCAAACATCGCGAAGTACATCGAGAGAATGAGTCGAGCGAACGATCAGCTGCTCAAACTGGCTGAGCTAGTCAACGCAGCCCTTGAGAATCAAGCTGACACCGGCGAGATCTCGGCGGATGCACTCTACGACAAGTTCGCGGAAGAACCGACAAAGATCGGCAAGAAACGATGACGAATAGAAGCGCCGGAAACAGTGCGACATCCGCAGCCGCTGAGGGTCGAGTTGGCTCTGTACTTGGCGCCATGGCTCTTGGAGCTGGAACGCTTGGCGGTGATCGTTTTTTGAAACGTTTCCTCGTCGATGAAGTCATATTCGATCCACAGGAGCTCGACGACGATCGAATCAAAGACATCCAGGGGAAGTACGGCCTCACTGAGGCGGCGTTCCTCAAGCAGATGCCTCCAAACACGGTCATCGCGCGTGTGGTGAACGAGTCAGCCGGCGGTCACGAACGTCACCACTACCTCTTTCCGTTCTTTCCGCCACACATCATGTTGCCAGCGCAAGCTGGAGAACATGTTTGGGCGTTCTTTGAGCAGGAAAAATCCATCGACCACGGTTTCTGGATGTGCAGGATCTCGGAACCAAGACATGTTGACGACCTCAACCACACACACGCGGACCGGAAGTTCCACGTGTCCGAACGCGCAAAAGACACAGCCGAGAAGTACGAAGGATCAGCAGATCCAAAACCAGGGTTTGACAACGGGCCAACGTTCGTGCGCGATGGGAAGGTTGAGACCACCAATGTGGGCGCAAGCTCGTCTGACACAGACGCCAAGGCGTACGAGAAGTTGCTGAAAGACTCTGACTCGGGCAAGGTGGCAGATCATGAGCTGGTCCCACGTTACCGAAAACGCCCAGGAGACACAGCCTTTCAGGGTTCAAACAACACGCTCATCGTGCTCGGCACTGACCGTGTTGGACGCACAGCTGAGTTCGAATCCACACCCAAAGGCAAACGTGTCAAAGGGAAGCCTGACAAAGATGCGAAGGGTCTTGCTGGTACCATCGACATCGTCGCGGGACGTGGCAGCTCCAAGAAGACAGCACCCAAAGAAGTGACCAACACGCTTGGAAAGAAGGAAGGATCGAAACGAAAAGCAGACGAGAACAAAGAAGAAGGCGATCCCGATTTCGCGCTTGATCTGTCAAGGATGTACGTTTCGATGAACACGGACGCCGACGGGAACTTCGAGATCAACTTCTCCAGCAAGGAGAAGCCGGGCCCCGCGACGGTCATCAAAACCGATCACATCCGACTGATCGCACGAAAGACAGCAAAGATCCTTGTCCAACCCAAGGCAGACTCACCAGAGTCAGAATGCGCCGGGTTCCTCATCAAGGATGGAAACATCGTGGCGTTGCCAGCGAAGACCGGGCTTGTTCTACTGGGTGGTGAGGACGCTGACAAGGCGATCCTGTGCACGAGGGTCAACAACAAGGGGGCGGGTGGATCGGTCACCGCCACGCCGATCATCGACACGATGCTTGGCTCGCAAGGTGGAGCTGACGCGTTGAACGGGACGTTTGCCAGCAAGGTGTTGGTCAAGTAGAAATGGCAAAAGTCTACGGTCCTATCCTCACTGGAGTTGGATTGCTGAAAGACGGCAAACTGACGAAGACGGCGAAGGACAAGTACATCGAAGAGGTTGTTGCGCTTCTGTTGAGTGGCAACGCAAATGGGCAAGGAGGATCTCCGTCAACGAAGATCTTCAACTCACTCTTTCCACTCCCGCCGATCCCAGGTCCAACGATATTCAACATCACGACTTTGACGACCGAGCCTGTCTTCTGGTTCGAAACAGACCCGATCGCAGCGATCATCGCTTCTCAACTCGTGGATCCCAGCAAATGTCCAATGTGGCACGCCATCTTCCCCGATCTTCTCTACGAGAAGACGGCGATTGCCATGGACGCCAACGGGACGACACCACTCTTCCCCATCTTCGACGTTGGGCTCGATCTGGACGTGGATCTCCCAATCCCGTTCACGCTGCCTGATCTAGCTGCGCAGTTGAAGATCACACCTCCAGATCTTGCGATAAAACTTGCTGATCTAGGAATCAAGTTGAGTTTACCTTCGATTCCTTTGCCTCCAATCCCACCGCCGATCCCGTTCCCTTCTTTTGATGTAGCGCTCCCTCCGTTAGTGTTGCCTGATCTCTTGTTAGGTTTGATAAAGCTACCATTTGACCTACTTTTGAAGCTCACGGTGCCACCAGACATCAAGTTGGTTCTCGATCTGCCAAACCTTCCAAAGTTGGTTCTAGGGCTTGCTTTCGACATCGTCATCAACTTGTTGATCGATCTGGGTATTCTGCTCGTTGTGCCGAAGATCTTCGTCGCGTCGATCCTCATCTACATCAAAGACGTTGTTGCCATGGTGTGCACTGACATCGTAGGGATGTTGGTCGGCGCTGGCACCATCGCAAAAAGCGTCGCCACGTTGACCGGTCTGATCTGAGCCGGGTGCGAGTGAAGGCGTAGTTAGCCCCGTGGCAGCATCAGCTATCTCGTTCAAGTCAGTTGGTAAGAGCGCGATCACGATCCGCTCTGAGGCCGATGCGGCACGCGTTGTCATCCCTATTGGCATCAAAACACCGTTACGGTACGGAAATACAGCACTTTACGAAATGCACACTGATCTGTTTGATCAGATTAGGGACAACTTGCGCAACCTCGTGCTCACCAACTGGGGCGAGCGGTTAGGGCAGTACGACTTTGGGGCAAACCTATTTGAGCTTGCGTCTGAACGGCTCGCGCGCGACGATTACGATCAAGAAGTTGCGTTTCGCATCAGGGCAGCAGTAGAGAAGTGGATGCCGTTCGTTTCTTTGCAAGAGATGCTACCACTCGATAACGCCGAGGATCTTCAAGTGAGATCACATGCACCGACGATGTCTTTACGACGTTATCTCCTCACCTACGATGTTCCCTCCATCAACTCCGTCAAACAATCCCTAGAAGTCATCGTTGGCCTCACGTGAGGGGAAAGAACTAGATGTCAACCGATACAAAACGAGAAGCAATTAAGTCTGTTAGGCAACGCCGTTACCTGAACAAGGAGTTCGACGCGTTCCGACAGGATCTCGTCGAGTACGCACGTTCGTACTACGGTGACAAGATCGTTGACCTGTCTGAAGCCAGCATGGGCGGGCTGCTCATGGACATGCCAGCGTACATCGGTGACTCGCTCTCTTTCTACCTTGATCACCAGTTCAGCGAGCTTGACCCCGAGACGTCTGTTGAGACAGACAACATCGAGCGACAACTGCGACGCGCGGGCGTCGACATCGTTGGCGCTTCGCCGGCGGTCGTCACACTCTCTCTGTTCATTGAAACACCTGCAACAAGCATCGATGGCGTGCTTCGACCGTTGCCGTCTGCACTTCCTGTGCTCGAGGCAGGCTCCGTCTGCACCGCTGAGAATGGCGTTGACTTCGAGCTCGTGCAAGACGTGGACTACACCAAGGTGGATTCGGACGGCGCACTGACAACCGAGTACCAGGTTGGCGAGACGGACGCTAACGGCGTCCCGATCACGTTCATCCTGCGTGGCGAAGCCCTCGCGATATCTGGGTTCTCAACGGCCGAATCTTACACGTTCAACGGTTTCGTGCCGTTTCGACGGATCACGCTCAGCAACCCCAACGTGACATCCATCGCAGCTGTGACTGACACGCTTGGAAACATCTACCACGGCGTCAACAATCTTGCAGAGGACATGATCTACAAGGCGTTCACGAACGCAGGATACGACGTCAACAAGGTGCCAATGGTTATGCAGCTGATGCCGGCTCCTTACCGGTACACGACTCGTGTGTCGCTTGACGATCGTGGAACAACGTTGGTCTTCGGCGGTGGTTCGGCTGACACACTTGAGGATGACGCCGTCCCCGATCCGTCGCAGTTCGCGCTTCCTCTCTACGGGAAGACAACGTTCGCACGCACGACGCTCAACCCGCAGAAGCTGCTGGACACCAAGACGTTAGGCGTCAGTGGGACAGACACTGTCGCGACGGTGTCCTACCGTTACGGCGGCGGCTCCACTCACAACGTGGAACCCAACACGATCCGCGTGGTCAGCTCGCTGGTTCTACGTTTCCCAGTCACACCGTCAGCCGCGATCGCGGCGGCCGTGCGTGGCTCTGTGACCGTTAGGAACAGGAGGAAGGCCATCGGTGGCTTAGACGCTCCGACGCCTGATGAGCTCAAGGAGCTTGTGCCGCTCGTTCGAAGCGCGCAGTCGCGCATCGTTACCAAGCCTGACTTGATCTCGCGCGTGTACACGATGCCGTCTGACTTCGGACGTGTGTTTCGGTCTGCCGCGCGTGCAACCCCTAACAACCCGCTTTCAACGCAGCTCTACGTCATCTGCAAGGATGCTGACGATCGACTTGACTTCGCGACCGACGCGCTCAAGGACAACCTTCGCACTTACCTCAACGGTTACCGTTTGATCTCGGATGCGATCGACATCGTTGACGCACGCATCGTGAACATCAAGGTCACGTACGAAGTGACCGTGGATCTAGCCATGAACAAGAAGACGGTGTTGCAGCTGGTGAACACCAAACTTCGCACGTTCTTCAAGACAAGCAACTTCCACATCGATCAGCCAATCGTTCTGTCTGACATTGACAACCTCATCTACAACACGAACGGAGTTGTCTCGGTGAACACGGTCAAACTTGAGAACCTCACGAACCTGGTCGACGGTCGTGAGTACAGCGAGATCTACCACGATCTCCAAAACTTCACGCATCGTGGTGTGATCATTCCGCCTCCTGGAGGCATCTACGAACTGAAATTTCCTGACGACGATATCCTTGGAAAGGCAGTCTGATGTATCGTGCGATCAAGGCAGACAAGGATGCGTACATCACTGATCGCATCATTAAAGGTGTAGCGAAGACGAACGCGAACACCGGTGAGGCTGGAACACTTGACCTTTACAAGTTGTACGGGTTGAACAAATCGGGTTCCAACGCCGTGTGCGAGCTCACACGATTGCTTGTTCATTTCGATCTCACCAGTCTGCGAGCTGATTACGTCGCTGGCTTGCTTGACATCACATCGCCCACGTTCAGTTGCGCACTAAGGCTTCACGACGTGTACGGTGGGCAGACGACGCCACGCAACTACACGATCAAAGTGTACCCGCTCTCTCGTTCGTGGGACGAAGGTCGCGGTCGAGACGTCGTGTTCTATCAAGACGAAGACGTCGTCAACTTCCTCACCGCTTCGTACACGACCGCAGGTGGACCTAGCGTTTGGTTCGCCTCGGGTGCTAACGCGTCTGGTTTGCTCGGGTCTGCGAACATCGACATCATTTCAAGTGGGAGCCTTGGATCCGGCCTTGTTGACCTCTTCTCAACAGCAAGCTTTGTGGACGGAACCGAAGATCTCTCAGTAGACGTCACACGCATCGTGTCTGCGACCCTCGCAGGGCAGATGCCCGACTATGGGTACCGAGTATCCTTCACGGAATCGCAAGAGGGTGACACACGCACCCGCTTCGTCAAACGTTTTGCCTCGCGTCAAGCGATAGACAACAACAAACGCCCTCAGCTCATCGTGCGTTACGACGATTCAAAAGTCAGTCACCAGTCTGCGTTCTACTTCGATGAACCAGGCACAATCTTCATGCGCAAGTACGCGCGAGGAACACCGACCAACGTTGTCTCTGGATCGTCGTTGACGCCCATCACGGGAACGAACTGCATGATGCTCAAGTTGTGGACGTACTACTCGTCATCCACGGGTTACCAGCAGTACTCGCAGTCGGTGACCGCTTCGCAGTTCCTTGTTGGATCTGTCTACACACCCGGGTTGTACTCCGCAACGTTCACGGTGAAATCCAGTGAACCTAACCTGCGTGACCTCATTCTCAACGCAGCGTTGAGCGCGTCAAACGGGACCAACCACGCGAACCAATTTGTGAAATTCAAACAGGAGTGGGGTTCTCTAGATGGCACGGTTGCGTACTACAGCGGATCGCTGTGTGTTCGCTTGCCAGACACAACGCTTGGCCCATTCCGCTCGCGTCACTACCAAGTGAACGTGCCGAACACAGCGGTTGAGTACTCCCCAACAGACAAGATTCGGTTCCGTTGCTTCGTTTTTGACAGGTTGAACCCGGCGTACACGTACGTGCGCGTTCCACAAGAGGAACCCAGCCTCATACTGGAGGCGTACTACTCCGTTCGTGACTCGATCAGCGACGAGGTGATCATACCGTTCGACACAACTTGCACAAGGATGAGCTCAGACAGCAACTACCTCCACTTCGATGTTTGGATGGAGTCGCTTGTTCCTGGACGTTCTTACGTGCTTGATGTCAAGATCGTTGACGGAGGTCAAGAAGAGATCTTCTACGACGCGTCGCCAGCGTTCCGCTTGGCACTCGTTTGATGTAAAGAGCCTACGTTAACCAGAGACATAGATGTTTCGACGACCCAACACCCCCACACGTTTCAGTGTAGCTGACCTCGCCGACGTTGGGCGTGGATCCTCGCGCACAGTCACGTTCAAGGGTTCTGACAACATCGACAGCAACTACCTGTCTTCGGCGTCGTTCGCCTACGATCCTTACGAGTCTGGGCTCAAATCAACGCAACAGCTGAAGGTTGATTGGTCGAAGTTTGAGAACCACACCTTCTTCAACTCGGCGCAAGCCAAGGTCAACGTCTCGTTCGATCGCATCATCAACGGTTACCCGTTCGACGGCTCAAAGAAGGAGCTAGAGAAGTTCTTCGACGTTCTCACAGGGTTTGAGAAGTGGGTGATCGATCAGTTCCCACGCAACGTTGGGTACTTGAACTTCTCGCAATCGTACCTCTCTGTGACCGATCACCAAGGCAGCACGATCCCCGATCTCTCCAAAAACAAGAGCGGTGACACCGTTCTCGATCCAAAAAACAGCCCTTACACAGTTGAGTTCTACCTCTACATGCCGCCGGAAGAGGCTGGTTCGCAGGTCATCCTTCAAAAGAAGCATGTTGTTGGAAACGTCGGGTTCTGCGCTTACATCAAGAGCGGTTCGTCTGCGTCGGTCGCCGAGGTTGCCTGGAGCATGTTCTCGGGTTCACACTGCCTTGTGGCTTCAGCCAGCGTGGATCGTGGCACTTTCGTTCACATCGCCGGTGTGTACGATCGTGAGGATTCCGCGACACTCAAACTGTTTGTGAACGGTGACCTGTCGAACGTGTCTTCAAACAGTTACGTCTTCGACAGCGTTTTGACAAACAACGCGTCGCTGCTCATCGGATCTGGATCAGATTTCACACTTGGAGCGACGACGATCACCCCAGACAAGACGCTTAGTGGTTCTCTTGATGAACTACGCGTGTTCACGCTTGCACGACACGCAGAGCAGATCGCAAAGCATCGTTCACGTAACATCTTTGCGCAAGATGGCCTGGCTTTGTACTACAAGTTCAACGAACCAACCGGCTCGTTGAGCGATGACGTGACGTCAAGCACAAACACGATCGTGCTAGACAGCTCGGGGAACGGCCTCCATTCGTACATCGTGGGGTTTGATTTCGCGCTTCGCTCAACGGGGAGCATCGCCGCGCCTGTCGCGAACGAACGCGCCGATCTCAACCCTGTGATCTTCCCAGGATTTGCCGACGTCCAGACGCTCAACGTTGACCTGCTTATGAGCGCGAGCTTGTACGATCAGGACAACCCCAACCTCATCACACGCCTCGTCCCAAAGCATTACCTCACAGACGGTCAAGACTACCAAGGATTGACGAGCGAAGAAGGATCCGTTGGCGAATCGTACGAAGGCAACTCCATCCCAGGATCTGGCGTGCTTGGTTCAACGCAGTTGCTGCTGGCGTTGCTCTACACGTGGGCGAAATATTTCGACGAGCTGAAGCTGTTCGTTGACTCGTTCGCGAAGCTGCACTACGTGGACTACGACGAGTTCGACACGTCACCCGACGTCTTCTTGCCACTCGCTTTGCGTGAGTTCGGCATCAAGATGCCAAACCTGTTCTCAGACAGCGCGTTCGCGCAGTACAAGGACGGCGACGATGTCGAGGCTTCGTACTCGTTCAACGAAACATCGCTGTACAGCGTGCAGAACCAGATCATGAGACGTGTGCTCACCAACATGGGCGAGATCGTCCGATCTAAAGGCACACTACACAGCATCGAGACGTTCTTTCGCTCCATCGGCATCGATCCCAACAACTCCTTCAAGATCAAGGAGCGTGGCGGCCCAACACGTCGAGACCTGTCGTCTGCCCGTGAGAAACACATGAGCCCGATGCTGTTCCTTGGGTTCGCGAGCGGATCCGCGATCGTGTCTCCACACCTCAGTGGGTCTCGTGTGGAGGTTGGCCAGCCGACCGTGAGCGGCACATTCGTTCAACAAGCATCACACCCACCTCACGGCGTGTCCAATGGCGTTAGCGATGGCCTCTGGACCTCAGGATCGTGGACGCACGAAGGCTTGTACCGTTGGCCTGCCACGCGAACAGGACCCAAGCCAAACACGCAGAGCATCGCTCGCATGTACGTGACCGGCACGGCAACCGAGAACCTGGTGCTCAACCTGCTCGCGGTGTCTGGCAGCAACCCGAAGCTCGTGTTGTACGCTAGGCCCGGCAACGGCGCGACGCTCGCCAACTCTCCGCTGCTCGCGCTCACAGCGAGCGTTGACGTCTTCGACGGCGACCCGTGGTACATCTCGTTCGGCAGGGTTCGCTCCGATCTCACAGGGTCAAACTCGGTGTCATCGTCGTACTTCATCAACGCTGTCAAGCAGAACTTCGGCGACGTGATACAGGAGGTCACGGCATCGACGACGTTCATGGAGTACGTCGTCGGCGAGTCCAGCGTTTGGGAGAACATCACGCTGACGAACTACAGCGGCGCTTACGTGCGCATCGGATCGTCGTCGGTGGACACGGCTGGATCCTCTTACCTTCAACCGTTGGCGACAGACGACGTGCGTGAGACGCGCTTCGACGGCCAAGTGGCGTACCTCCGCTTCTGGTCAAAGGCGCTTGAACCTGCTGAGTGGCGCGAACACGCACGCAACCCAACGTCCGCTGGCGTGAAGAACCCACACGTCAACTACAACTTCAGCTCGCACCTGACGGGCGCGTGGGAACGCCTGAGGTACGACGTCACGATGCAGCAGCAGACGGTCAACGCAGACGGATCTGGCAACATCTCGTTGTTCGACTACTCGCAGAACTCGCTTCACTGCGTCGGCACAGGGTTCCCGGCATCCACACGCGTGGTGACGCCTGTCGTGCATGGGTACAGCTACATCTCGCCAAACATCGACGAGGCGGTCACGTCCGAGAAGGTACGTGTTCGCAGCTACGACGACGTTGAGAAGGTGAAACGCACCCCGTGGGCGTCGTCGACCCCTGTCTACGAGGTCCCCAAGAACGAGGAGCCGCAGGACGACCCTAGGCTCTCCATCGAGTTCTCGCTGGTGGACGCGCTCAACCGCGACATGATCACGATGTTCGCGACGCTCGACGAGCTCGATACAGCGCTCGGTGCTCCGGAGAACGACTTCTCGTCAAACTACCCCAACCTTGAGCATCTCAAAGAGGTGTACTTCAACCGACTCACCGGCAAGATGAACTTCCGCGCGTTCTTCGACTTCTACCGTTGGTTCGACTCGAGCGTGGCGTACTTCGTCGAGCACCTTGTTCCTCGCAAGACCGTCTACTACGGCACGAACTTCGTCATCGAGTCTCACATGCTGGAACGTCACAAGAAGCAGTACTTCCACTACGACATGTACTTGAGGGAATCTGACAAGCCGCGCATCCAAGATCGCATCCTTTTGCAGCAAGTTGCTGGCGTGCTACGAAAATTCTGATGATTTTCTTCGTTTACATTGATTGGACACTTGAAGATATGCCTCGAGCCTTCTACGTCGGCAAAGCGGGTTTGGGTCGTAAACATACTGACGCAGCAATTCAGAAGATGAAAACTCACAAATTCTCTGACGAACATCGGCGTCGACTCAGCGAAGCAGCCAAACAAAGAAAGTATGATTGATGGCGCGATCTATCAAACCGTTTGACGATTCGCAGGAGAAAGATCGGCGCAGATCTTCCACAAACTCAAGCACAGACACGTCGCCGGTCGACGCGTTCCGTCAGGGTGTGGAGCTCACCAGAACAGTCCATTACGCCAACGGGATCGCCAAGATCCACAGCGGTTACAACGGGCAATCAGGCAACCATGAGGTGCCGCAGTTCGTGCTTGGGCAAGATCGCCCGTCACATCGCGATGAGAACTCCTTTCTTGAGGGGATCAGACTTGATCCACTCACACGTTTCGAGGATGGATACTCGACAGCGGTATCAGTCGTGAGCCTTGAGAACACCATCCAAACTGAGGGTGTCGAGGATATCTTAACAGAGGGTGGCGAAAACATCCTGGTGGAACCGTAATGTCTAAAAAGATCACAGAACTTCCGGCGGCAAGCACAGTCGAGACGACAGACGTCCTCGCGTTCGTTGATCTGACTGGGCCGACCACACAAAAGGTGACCGTTGCGGCGATCGGCGACACAAACCACCCCGGACTCAGCCCGGCATTCCTCGCTCTAAGTCCGCTCAAAGCACTCACCGTGAACGCCGCGGGAACGGCTATCACGGCTTCGCTCATAACTGATCTTCCGTTGCCTGTTGCCGACCTTGATCCTGCAGGTGGCAACAACGGTGACGTCATCACGCGTGTTGCAGGCGTTCCTACCTGGGCAAACCCAGCGACAGGTTCTAACCCGCAAGTCATGTTCAACCTCAGCGGAACTCTTGCTGGCAGAGCAGGATTTGAGTACGACACAGCGTCGAATCAGCTGACAGCTCCAAACCTCAGCGCTTCTTTTGTGAAGGTAGCAACGTCTGGACAGGCTGGCACCGACGTTGTCGGGTACTTCTCGGGTAGCTACGGGCTCACTGGATCAAACCCGGAGCGCAAGGCGTTTGTCTTGCTTTGCGATTACATGCTGTCTGGCACGTTTCAGCAGCAACGTCCGTCACAGTCACCAAACCTCCACAGGTGGAACATCTTCACACAGTCGATCACGACGGGTTCGAACCCCACAGTTGTTTTCTCGTGGCCTATCGTCAGCGGTTCAACGTGTGTTGACGCGCAATTCATCGCGGTGCGTGCAAACGTGACACAGGCTGGCGTCTTTGCGCAAAAGGCACTCTTCAGAAACAACAACAACACCGTCGTTTGCGTTGGCACGGGCAGCATCAGCGCTGGATCGATCGTTGACACCGGCCTTGCTTGGTCAGCGCAGATCACCGGATCAAGTGGTACAGGACAGTTGGTCGTCACCGGCTCGGCATCCACAACGATCACATGGAGTATTGACGCAACGTTCACAGAGGTGACGCCTTGATCCCTCACACAGCGTCCGGATTTGGTTATGTCATAACTGGAACGCCATTTTTAGACAGTCTTAATCTTACGCTGAACTGTAGACCTGGTGACGTTGTTGTCACTGGAACAACCGCCAGCGATTACGTTAAATGGACATCTCGTGCGTCAGCTGGATCGTCTAGCACCAATTCTCTTTATCGCTACGGAAATGGAAACGCGATTCGTAATTCAACAGGAGAGCTAAATGGTAAAAGCACATTAATCAGCCCCCCAGGATCAGATGTTAATACTCAGGTGACAGCTTACAATTCAGGCGCATCTTCACAACGAACAGCAGATTACGTCATTGGATCTATTGGAGTGAATCCATCATTGACATTCACGATAGCACTCCTTTGTAAGTTTTCGAATAACTCTGATACCGCACTCCAGTATTTGTGCGGAGAGCCCAACGATATTACTTCGATGGCGCGTTACAACGGAAATAAAGCACGATGTAATCAGTATTTTGGAACTGTAGATGTAACACTTAGAACGGCTAACACTTGGCAAGTTATTTGGATGAATTTGTCATCCGCTGGCACTGTTTCAGGAATTGCAATCGACAATGATGCTTACACTACATTTGCACCCTCTAACCCGGCATACGGTGTTACAACCAATCCGTTTATCGTGGGAGCACAAGGCACGGTGTTTACTACATGTGACTTCGAAGTTGGAGGTATTTGGACTTCCGCTAACGTTCTTTCTGCTGGTGATCGATCGTTAATCATGGCCGAATTACGAACTTTTACAGGTGAAGCGCTGATCTAGGCAAATCTTATGTCCATTCTTCTCGCTGCATACTTCGACCCTATCATCGCAAGTGTCTCACCAAATACCGGTGCCGGCTCCGGTGGCACGTCGATCACGATCACGGGTTCACACTTTGCAACAAATGTGTCTGTCACAATTGACGGAAATCCTTGCACAAGCGTCGTTCGTGTGTCACTAACATCAATCACGTGTGTCACGCCCTCGGGCACCGTCGGCGTACAGGACATCGTCGTCACGAACAACTACCCGACGCCGTTGACCTCAGGAACAAGCGGAAATGGACTTTTCACGTATGAGGTCAGCGCACCCACAGTGTCGGCGATCGACCTTGATCTCGGGGACACACAAGGCGGCGAGCTGCGCACGCTCACCGGCACGAACTTCACAGGCACCACGGGCGTGACGGTCGGCGGTACGGCTGTCGTCTCATTCTCAGTCATCAGCGCGACCGAGCTGCTCATCGTCATGCCGGCACACGCCGCGGGTGCATCGCAGTCCATCCTTGTGACGACGCCCGGCGGAACCAACGCGGCGAACACGCTATACGAATTCTGGTCGCCTGCTGAACTAACACTCACCGGCTATTGGGATCGCGGCAACTACCAGGACGTCACTGAGGGCACATGGCCCGGTCGCGCGAGCGCAGGCAGCTCGGGCGGTCGGAATCTCATTCAGGCGACGGCAGCGAACCAGCCGGCCGAGGTCGGCCTAGAGCCGAGCTTCGACGGCGTGGACGACAAGCTCACGACAGGCGCGCTCGTGCCTGCCGACTTCTTCGGTGCGGACCCGTCGAACGCGGGATCGATCGCGTGGCTGACGCGCTTCGACAACGCGGTCGCGGACGGCGGCACTGCTGCGCCCTACGGCACGCCCGGCGTGCAAGACGTCGCGGGTGCGGGCCTCGCGCTGGGCTACGGCGACGCTGGGTTCCGTGCAGGCTTCTACGACAACACGACATGGGATTCGGTCGTCATCGCGTCGCCCGTCGGCACGATGCGTCTCTGTCTCATGCGCTGGGACGGCGCTACCTGCGAAGCCTCGCTTGACGGCGGCGCGACGTGGTCGTCCACACCGCAGAACGGTATGAGCACAAGCGGAGCGTCACCGATCATCGTCGGCGCGAATTGGGCTTCTGTCACCTTCCAGCAAGGGCTCACGCGCATGCTCTGTTTCACGAACACGACGATCTCCAATCCCAACGCGGCGCTCCTGTACCGCTGGGCCAAAGCATGTCGAGGGCTTGAATCATGAGCTACGCAGAGATCCAGCGCGTCACGCCCGACGTCTTCGACCCTGCTGGCGGAGACGTCGCCAACATCTTCGGACGCAACCTCACGGGCACGACGGCCGTGCGCGCGGGGCTCGCGGCAGCGACGAACCTGAAGTCGATCGCGAACGTTCCGCAGTTCGACGCCGTCAACGACATCCTCAACCTCCCGGTCCCGATCGGCAGCGTGTACTCGGCGACCGCGTACTCGGGATGGGCGCTCGTGTGCATCGAGGGGTCGAGCACGAACAGCGCCACGATCTACGACAACGACTCAATCCTCGCGACGCAGCCGAGCGCGTTCTGGAACCTCGTCGTGCGCTCGAACGGTACGGTCGGCATGCGCCACTTCGACGGCACCGCACCCGAAGTCTACGTGCCTATTCCGTTCGGCCGGCTCGCACTCATCCAGTGGACGTTCGACGGCGTGGCGATCTACCTGCGCGTGAACGGCGGCACGCGCGTGACGATCGCCGCAACCACGGCAGGCTGGGTCGGCACCGAGACGATGGTCGTGGGCACGGACATCGGCGGCACCCACTTCCTCAACGGACGCGTCGCGGAGATCGGGCTGACCGACATCACGCTCTCGAATGGCGACGAGAACAACGTCGTCGCCTACGTCAACAACCGCTATGGCACCACGTTCGGCGGCATCGCCGCGAGCGGCTATGACCCGGCTGCGCTCACGCTTACGCTCTGGACGCGCAGCGGAGACTACGTCTCGGGTACCTGGACGGGGACCGCGAGCGCGGGCACGAGCGGCGCGAACGACCTTACCGAAGCGACGAATCCTCCCGCCGTCGCGGAGACGATGCTCGTCTGCACGATGCCGGCTCCGTCCGGGTACTCGCGCCTCACGCGCGACGCCTTCCCGAGCTTCGACGGCACGAACGACACGCTCGGGAACGCGGCGCCGATCACGGACTTCGTCTCTGCCGGCGCCGGTTCGATCGGCTGTTTCTTCTTCGCGCGCTCCGCGTTCACCGCCGCAGGGTCGACGACGTACTACGCGGACCCCGGCCTCTTCATGAACGACGTCAACGGTTATCTCGCGATGACCTTCACAACGGCGGGCGTCCGTCTTGGGAGCTACGACACGACGTCGAGCACCTTCGACTCCGTCGCTATCCCGTGCTCCGTGGGCGAATGGCACTATGCGCAGGCGCGGTGGAACGGGTCGACGCTGGAGGTGCGCGTTGACGGTGGCGACTGGGCACTCATCAACAAGCCCGTCACCCTCAACTCCGATCCTCTCATCGTCGGCTGCGGCTACTCGGGCGGCAACTACTTCGATGGCAAGATCACGGACCTCATGTCCGAAGCCGTCTACTGGTCGAACGCCGAGGCCGACGATCTGGTCGCATACATCAACACGCGTTACGGCAAGACGTTCAACGCGGCAGCGGGTGATCCCGCGTTCAGTCCTGCTACGCGCTCGCTCACGCTCTGGACTCGCGCAGGCGACTACGTCTCTGGGACGTGGACCGCGACCGCGAGCGCGGGCACCTCGGGCACGCACGACCTCACCGAAGCAACGAACCCGCCTGCGGTGTCCGCTCCTCTCCTCGGCTACGCGGCACCGGCTGGTTCGTGGGTTGCAAACTTCCCCGAGTTCAACGGCGTGGATACGAGCCTCGCCTCGACAGTGCAGCAGCAGTATTACCTCGGCACGACAGCATGGTCGTACACGGCGCTCGTGTCG
>Ga0315289_10007027_pt1 | contig 16489 bp, 15 predicted proteins | sample YL17G11_40_MG_FD_203452 | JGI IMG/M metagenome (GOLD analysis project Ga0315289, IMG submission 203452) | Sediment microbial communities from Yellowstone Lake, YNP, Wyoming, USA - YL17G11_40 | ecosystem: Environmental > Aquatic > Freshwater > Lake > Sediment | place: USA: Wyoming | collected... | reverse complement strand
GCGAGCGCTCAAACGAAGGCCCAAAGAATACGCATTACTGAACAGACCCAGAAAAGAAATGAGAGAGGCGCTTCTAACATGAAAACCTATACCTTATCTTCATGCCATTCGTAAACGTCCCTAATTATTTACTCTGTAGGCGATAAAGGTTCTCTCCAGACATTCCTCGGATAATCTGTATGTAGGCCTCATTGCCAAGGCTAGGAACATGAACATCGGTGAGCACAGGCCATTGTCCATGGCTACCTAATGACGGAATTAGTTGCACAAGTTTCTCAAGGACTTTCGCGGAACCATTGCCGCCCATAATCGTCGCCGAACCGATTCCAACCAATCCCTTGGCCCAGGCACTTTTGTGACTAATGTGCGAGAGAACCTTGCGAAGGTCACGTTTGATCGAGGCAACATTCTGTTTGACACCTAAGAATCTACGCAATCGCGAGGCTTCGAGAAAGTAGGCGTCTTCCATTATTTCTTCGAGTCGTTCAGATATAAGAACTTCCGTCGCGCGTGGAAGAAATCGTAAAAAAGGCCCGTCAGGGTTCGGCTCGAAGCAGTTCAGTATCCCCGCAATTGTCGCCAAACGCATACGGCACTCCGCATCGAGTTCGGAAAGTTTGTCCAGTTGACTAATCAACAATAGCGTTCTTTCTGGAGACAGAGCCACTTCTGTTCTATATCGGGTCGCAAGAGTAATGACGTACAGGTCCCAAGCCAAAAGTTCAAGTGTATTGTTGGCTCCAAGCGCCTCAGATAGCGGCCTTAAGTAAGCAACAACCGCGTCCCACAATCGATGGCACTGATCCACAAACTGAATACGCTTCCTTGAAGACGGTGCGAGTAATGATTTGATTGTGTGAGGTCCAATCCACTTTTCCGACGCCGTGTATGGAATATGGACGCCTACAGCACAGTGCGAAACCATTCGGCGTATGTATGTTTCGACACTGTCAGCTAACCGAGTGCGGCCGGTCTCACCTTTAGAGTTACCTGCCAATTCCAGCGACGTTTTAAGCATGGAAACGGTGAACGCTGGGCGTTTTGAGTATCCTGGCATTTTCAAGATCATCGTAAGCGGTGAAAGTACATTGTTCTGCATTTTTGACTTTACATTTCAGGACCATCGTGGTCTTTGCAATGATCCTCATACAACCTAACTATGTTTATATGGTTCCGTATAAAATCCCAAGCCTCTCGGCATAAATCAGGAAAGCACAAACTACGACGTTGCCGCCTCAGAGTTATCATATCCTCTATGTTCAATTATAGATGCCGTCTGCCTGTCGGGCAAGGAAGAAAAGGAAAAAAACAACCCTTCGACTCCGCTCAGGACAGCGTCTGCGGTTCAAGAAAATGATTATTTGCTATTTTTTTGACAGGATTTACACGATTTAGACAGTTTTTTATCTTTTTCTTTAAACCGTGTTCATCGGTGTTAATCAGTGTCTAAGGTAATATTCAACTGATTTTCTTTACAAGGTGGTCCAGGATGGCTGCGAGGTTGTCGTACTTTCTTTCTCTTATTTTCCGGTCGATTTGTTTGCCGCTTTCGTTTTTGTACGTGATAACAAAAAAGCCCTTCTTATCGAAATAAGTCTTGTTTATTGCCTCAATGGAATCATACAGGATTTTTTCTTTAGCGCTGAAAACAAGCTCGTTTTCGTCGGCGATGAGTTTGTTGTTCTTAACAACAAACAGATACACACCGAAGAACACTGCGGCGGCAACAAAAAATGGCGGCGACTTTCGGTTAAAATTCATTGCTGAGGTAGGTATGCCGTCATTATCAAGGACATGCTCTTTATAGAAGCTATAACGTCCCGACCATTGATATTTACTCAGATAGCCGTCGTAGGCAAAAATAACAGCCGCAGCGGCACAAGCCGCGATATAGATTTTAAGATTGGTCTTTGTGTATTTGCTTACCGGGGCTTCGATGGCCATTTGAAGGTCCTTCGTTAACTCTACGTCAGCCTTTTTTGTGCGATTGTCTCGGTTAAAGGCTGGACGAAGTTCGGGACTATTTTTTCATCCATGAATTCCCGGGCTAATCGGCATTGGTTTTCGAAAGATTCTAATGGATTAAATATCCCGGCGGCTGGCGGGTATTGGCGGATTGTCAGGGACAAGCATATCGCTTCATCTTCGTTCTGCCCTTTTTTCTCGGGTTCGAAGACGCTCGTTTTGGATTCGATGCTGATCCGCGCCTGGGTGTGGTCGTCATCGGACAACGCCACGACCATTGCAGGTGAAAAGCCGATGGGCCTGACATCAGGCAAATCCAGAATGCTGTTAAAGGCACTCTGTCCTAATAACGCCTCGGCAATAACTTCGTCGTGACTGCCCGCAAAATCGAAATCCATGGCAAAGGTTACATCCAATGAATCGATATCGAGATGGTTGACGCTGAGCATATACGGCATCAAATCGAGCACAAGCTTGTCCTGAGAATAAGCCATTTCGAAGTCCGAGGGATTGGCGACGCCGGAGGCGATGCGGTCCATTTCGAGATTGATCCACCGGTATTGGCCAAGGTTGCGGTCTTCTTCCAGGCAGTATTCGTTATTGCCCCGACGATAAAAACAGCCCATGCTCGGAAATTGCTTCTGTATCCGCTCGAAAAAGGCCAGAATCGTATCGCGGTTGGTTGGCAGATCTAACTCGGTATTAATATACATATCGAGATAGAAATCATCGCAAAGTGAACTATAAGTATTCAACGTCATCTTAATACAACCCTCCAAAGCAGGCTTAGGACATATTTTTCCAAGGCTCTGCTAAAAAGGTTTCAATTTCATAAGCCGTACAACCGGCCTATTAGATATTATACTTTCAAATATTCGTTTTGCCAGATATTTTCGGTTAAATCCTGTAATTCTTCGTCATAGTTTTTGAGTACCTCAAAATACTCTTTCGATTCCAGTGCTTCTCTGGCGTTTTCATCTTCGGGTATTGCCTCTTTCGGCAAGACCGAGTTTCTGAAAATTTCGTAATGGTCTCTTATGGAGCACGGCATCAGCCAGTTATTCGGCTTTTTCCAGTTGTCGAGGCCGTATTCTCTCTGCCACTTTCGGCCGTTTTTCATGAAATCTGAGAACATCGCATCGGCTAAATTTCTGCCGGTTCTGTATAATTCATAGATATTATCAACGTAATAAGGAATAAAAGCACAGGGCGTTATGTTGCCGTGCCAATCGACATAAGCGTATCCCCCGCTCCTGCCGTAGGCGATACAGCCTCTGGCGAGCACGCCGCTGTTCCAGAAATCTGCCAGGCAATATTTCTTTTCGCCCAGCAGGTTTTCCCATTTTCTATATAGCTTGAGTCTCTCTTCCGGATTAACCATCAAATCCAGCTCATCTTTACCTCTGCCGATGGGCATCAACTGGAATTCCCACATATAGGAGGCGCCCTGCTGCTCGAAATAAAAGTCATAGAATTCATCTCCCATCAATACGTCGATGTTTTTGCTTGTTGCAGTTACCGAAATGCCGAAAGGAACGCCCTGACTCCTTAAATGCTCAAGGGCTCTGAGGATTTTTTTGAACGTGCCGGTCCCTCTTCTTTCGTCTGTTTCCTTTTCGAGACCTTCAACGGAAACAGCGGGGGTTACATTGGCGGATTCCGCAAGACTGCGAGCGACTTCTTTATTAATCATTGTGCCGTTGGTATAGACGAGAAAAAGCATGTCGTCATATTTCTTGAAGATATCGAGCAGAGTCTTGCCATCGCTTTTATACAGGAACGGCTCGCCGCCGCTGAAAGTTATGAATCTGCCGCCGAACAGATCATGGACCTCGCTGATTACCCTATCGACGATTGGGTAAGGTATCGTGGCGGGGGTGTCTGCTCCCGAAGCAGCGTAACAGCCGATGCACTTAAGATTGCATTTTTGTGTGGGTGAGAAAACGATAAAGGTTGGAGGCGGCTCCCCATATCTTTTTTTGAATTCCTCGACCGCACGGTTGTAGCTTTGGTCTTCGCGAATAAGATTATTTTGAACCAGGACATCTATTATTTTCACGATGATTTTGCCGGAGATGTAACCTTTGTCTATATTTCTGTTCACGCAATGCAGCATTCCAGATAAGAACTGGTATCTCTTTATCTGTACTTGTCGCAAATCTTCTGAATCGTCGTTGACCATGTGCTTATAAATATAATCATCGATTCTCTTTGCCAGCAGCTTTCTAAGGTGTTTATGATTTACCATTTTTTTCAGTGTGGAGGAGACGATTTCCGGCTTCATTTTCAACTCCCTTTCAAAATGTTGTAACCGCTGAAATGATTGGCTAAACAACTCTTTTGGCTTAAGAGTTATTATAGCACGAGCCGGAACTCAATGAAATAAATAAACTAACTTTTCTCGGGCAGCTTCAGCTCTGTTATTATTGCCCCAATTGTTGATAGAATTGCAAAAATAAATATCCGCCATACGCAGCTTGCCACAATCCCGCCGTCGTGGCTGAAAAAAACTGAAATTCCGGCATAAATTGCTCCGGCCAGCACGCCGCAGACAGCCGCTGTGACGATCCGTTTGCCTAATGCTGCCCCGCCGCAGCCCAAAGTTGCCGCCGCACCGCAAATCAATGACGCCAAAATCACTAACCACCAGATATCCCACAGACCGGGCGGCTCGCCGATGTTCCGAAGATAAATAAAATCGGCCAGTTTCAAAATTCCCGCTACAGCTACACAAATCAAACCGATGTGCCAATATCGCGGCTTCATTGTTGCCCGCAGCTCAGCCCGTCTGCGCATTCTACGCCGGATCGTTAATGGCCAGTTATAGAACAGGCAAAAAACCCAATGCTCCAGAAGTGCCCCGCCCTCACCGAATACCGGAACGATATGCACGCCTTCGGTAGCCCAGTGCCCCGCCATAAATCTTGCCAGCACGGGATAATGATACGTCATTTGAATCGGGAAAGCCAGATAGCCGACGTACTTGAAAAATCCGAGAAACACCGCGATGTTATAGTCCTTGAAATTGCGTTCCTTGATGACCAGGTACAGCACGTAAAGTCCGCGGGTCAGCGAGCCCGGCGAAATCGGCACGACCTGGAACAGCGCGATAATACCCAAACCGATCCCCCATGACTGCGCCCGCGGCATTTCCGGATGCATTAGAACGAAAATGACCGCCAGTGTCACGGAGACAGTCTGCGTGACCGGCAGAGTGCAAACGTGCACGGCCAGGCTCTTGAGATACTTCTGTATGAACGGCTCGCCGATTTGCGAAAGGATGATTTGGGCGTCCTCGTCGCTGAGCATGTGCTTCTTCTGTCCCTCGCTCATCATGTCACGCAGCCACTGCTCGCGCAGCTCGGCGTTGAAATAGAGCCGGACCGGGCGAACAAAGTAGTAGGCCAGCCGCTGTTTTGCATACTTCCTGTCCGTCAGAATTCTATGCAGTCCGGCCGGCAGAACCGACAGCGGCAGATGACAGAAGAACCGCCATACTCCTGCCGTCAACTTGTGCGCTTTCTCGGCTTCGACTCGCCCGGCCCTGTGCCAGACGATGACCTTCTCGGCGATCCTCCCCCGCACCGCACGCCGAAAATAGTCCCAGCTTTTCAGCATCGCGGCGTAATGCTTTCGCCAGTCTTCCCGTCCCCAAATCCGCCGGATGAGCTTGCCCAAAAACGGTATCAATCCAATCGCAAAGAACAGCAGCGTCAAAATACTGCTTCTGCGGAACCGCCACTCGTGCCGCTCATCCACCAGGTTTCGAACCTTCCACCCGGTGACCGCGCTGTCCAGCATCGTCGACCAAAGCTTTCCGCTGTAGAACAAGCGTACATGATTGTGCGCGATGTCCGGCACTGAGTCTCGATAAATTTGTTCGGCGGTTTTCAAATCCTCCAGCATTTCGTTCATGCCGGCAAATTCCTCGCCGTGCGACTGCACGAAGGCTTCCAGCTTCGCGATACTGCCCCGGTCGAACTGCACGAGCGAGCCTCGCATCAGACCTTTGAAAATCAACTTGAAATCGCCCGGGCTCATCGGCAAAAACGGCAGCAGCGCAAGCCCGGCACGAAAATCCACCGCCACCAATCCGCCGGATGGATCGTTGTCCGTTCCCTGCCGTTTCAGCGCGTTCGGCTGGCTCTTACACGTCGACCATTCATACTGACGGGCAAACTCATACGCTCCCATATCGTGCAGAAGTCCGACAAATTCGCCCATAAACTTACGCTTCGCGCGGTATTCCGGCGAGCCGACCTGCCGCTCATCTACTTTCTCGCCTCGCAGCCACTTTTTGAGCAGGTCCAGCCGGTCGTCAACCTCCAACCGCCACGTCCGCCCCTCGACCCATTCCCTCAATTCCCCGCAGCTTCCCTGCTTATCGTCCACGAATGTGCCATAAATATCCACAACGGCATTTTCATCGCCGAACCGAATCTTTGCTCCCCGCCGGATGAGTTTCTGCCAGAGCGCCCCGGCCCTCGCCGCCGCCGGATTGACCTGTAGTTGAAACGGCCCCTGGAAGCCAATCCAGTACAGCAGGTTGCGAAACAGCCGGGAGAAACCCGATGGCGGGATGAGAATCTTTATCGCATAGACTTTGCCGACTTCAAGCCCGTCAATCGTCCCTTCGATCCCCGTTACCTTCACTCGGTACACCTGCCCGGCAAAGCCGCCGCCCACGAACTTCTCTACGAGAAGATGCACCTTCGCCCCCGCGTCTTCTTGTCGAAGACAAGAGCGGGGGCCTACACCATGCACGGCGTAAGTAAGCTCCGTGCCCGCGTCATAGCAGCTGATTCGCATCGGACGAAACAATTTGGCGGCGTGAAATCCGGCCTCGAGCTGCCGGCAAACATCAACAGAATAATCTTTCGACATCCCTGCTTTCTAATCTAAAAAATAAAGAACCTGAGGCAAATCTGCAAGACAATCCACGCGAACACGCCGGCCAGCAAATCGTCGGCGAGAATCCCCCAGCCGGCCGGAAATTTTTCGAGCCTGCGTATCGGCCAGGGCTTGCTGATATCGAATAACCGAAACAGCACGAATCCCGCAAACGCTGTGATAAAGATTTGCCGTCCCGTAGTCGATCCCATGCCTAAAAACGGGCTGAATAAAAACGTTACCGCCTGGCCGGCGAATTCGTCGGCGACAACTTCGCGAGGGTCGTTTTTACCCGTCGCGGCAATGGCGGCGGGAGCGAATTGTATACAAACGACACTACCCGCCAGGACTAAAACCGCCATTACGTTCGATATTATTGCTGGCGATGCGCCGAAGTAGCTCATCAGGCCAAAAATAATCACAGGCGGCAGCGAGCCCCACGTACCCGGAGCAATCGGCAGCCGGCCGAGACCGAAACAAGATGCAAGCATTCTTTTCATATTCGCCGAAGGTTAACTGACGGCGACATTTAAGTCAAAGACAATTAGTCTCGTATCTTGTCATTGCGGGCCTGGCCCCAAGGAGCCGATTCGGAGAATCGCGCGGCAATCTCAAAGAAATAATATTGTCATCACTGCGGAAGCAGGGACAATAATCATTAATCAATTATCATTAATCATTTAAAAGTTTTATTCCGGGAAATTCAGACAGGCGAACTGGCCGTGGTACTTTTTCGCCGCTTCGTCGTAGGCCTTCGCCGCGTCGATTTCGCTGTTGAAGCAGCCCAGATATATTCTTTTATTCTCGAACATTATCGCCGCCTGCCATTTGAGTAAACTCTTATGCCAGGAAACACCTTTATATTTAGAGCTGCATGGTCTGGAGGATTTCTTCCTATTGTGTAAGTTCTGTGCCCGTGTAGCGGCTCGCAGGTTTGCACTCCTGTTGTCCATACCATCCTGGTTGATATGGTCGATTACCATTCCTTTCGGCACTTCGAGAATCTCCTGGTGCATGTAAACAAGCGTTTCTTTTTTTCCTTTGCCCCTTGCCAAGTGTCTTCGTGCGTAAAAGCTGTTTATTCCTTTCTTTGTAAACCATTCGTATCCTCGCAGCCTCTTATAATCGGCCGGGTCCACGATGGCGTACTTCGGCTGCGCCATGCGAATCCGCCGGAAGGTGTAGCCGTAGCGCATCCGCCGATACAAAAGCACCGGCCAAACGACCAGGTCGCTAAGCCAATCCCGGATTTTCACAACGAAGTTGCTGATCTTCTCCCCCTCCGCCGGGCGAATTTCTAAGCTCTAAGCTCTAAATTCTAAACAAGCTTGTCCTGAGCATCGTCGAATGGATTCAAATCACCGAAATTCAAAATTCAAAACGACGTCCGGCAATGAGTTAAAGCCTGCTATGTTTGGATCATTTTCAATTTGAATTTAGATATTGTTTAGGATTTAGGATTTAGAAATTAATATTTTGGCCGCCTTTCGGCCGGGGGCCGAAAAGGCGCCCCCCCCATAATTGGAGCAACCTGCGCGTTTGATGCGAAAATCTACAAAATTGTAGACACCATTTTCGCCGTAAGTCCTTGTCTGGTATGAAATAAAAAAATTTTTCAAATTTCCGATTTTTGTTTCCAACTACCATCGATTTTGGTCGATTTTCCGCAAAAATTTTACCTATTTTAACACATAAAGCGGCCTTTCTAATCTTCATCCTGAGCGAAGACGAAGGATGATTCACTACGAGCACACAGAGAAATATCAAATAATCGAATCTTTTTTAAAACTTAGAGGGGGGAAAAATGGCTTTTTTGCCTGAAAATAAACCTTTTAGGAATAATGATAAAAAATTTGCTTTTTTCCCATTTTGTTCATCTACATTTAGCCCGTGAGATACGCTATTTTATGAAAAGGGCAGATTTATCTCATGGGCTGAAGCCTCTGAGAAACGCCTAATAAAGCAGAAGGGCTGAATAGATCCTGAAAATCTGTAATTTTGATATTCTTGATTGAAAATGCAGAAGGAGTAATGTAGATTTGTTTTGCTAAAAGACTTGGCGAGACATCTTGGATTTGTATTTCTTAATCAAGGTTTTGCACAAAAAAATGGTGATTGGTCTGAATTGTTTATACGAGCGGCGATCGGGCTGAACAGGAAAGAAAGGAAGACATCATGACAGATAAGTCTGAGCAAGCTAAAGTAGTCAAGAAGATAATCGTATTCTTCGATATATGTTCTTCCACATCAATCCTTGAGGATCTTGTTAGAACCGAAAACCAAAAGCTCTGGCGAGATCTACTTATCGAATTCAAGGACTACTTGCGGAAGAAGCGTTCATCGCTCCGTTTTGAATTGTACAAGTTTCTTGGTGACGGATGGATACTTCTTTTCGAACCTCGCCCCAATGGACTTGATATATTTGAGTTCCTTGAAGCTCTGTCGGAGAAGTTCTTTTCTCTATATAGCCGCCATATCAAAAGTGTGCTAAATATCCGTATTCCGACGGTTGTACTCACATCAGGGATGGATATAGGTTCCTGCATTCAGTTTGTGATGAATAAACAGCGAGAATACATGGGGAGACCGCTGAATGTAGCAGCTCGTCTCCAGAGCACAATTGGGCAGCGTGATAGCAAGCCTCAGAACAAAATCCTTCTTTCTAACAACTTATATGCGACCTTCAAGGACAAAAGAAAGATTCAGCGCAAGTACAAAGTTTGGCGCGTAAAGAGGACATTAAAGAACATATCAGGAGGGGAAGATTATTGTTGCGTAAAGGTAGAACGCAGGCACTAAATTTCAAATGGGAATTATTATGGCCGTTTATTATTTCATGTTTCATTCATAACTAGTGGAGTGATCGAAAAATGGAAAGAAGCACAAGGAGCGAATAAAGAGTAGGCCGAAGCTGCAAATAAACAAAAGTAGAAGATCTAAATTGAAAAACTGGGAGTTTTGAGTATACATGGAGATCATGCTATGAAATCTGATGTAGAAAACCATGCACAGAAATCCTTCGAGGGAAATTATACAGATACGGAAATAGTTATTGGTCTGGTAGGTGCAGTTGGTACTCCACATGGAAAAGTTGTCCAAATACTCTCTGAAAGGCTAAAAGCTTTTAATTATAAAACTAATGAAATACGCGTCTCATACGATGTGATTAGTAAGCTATACAAAAAAGATATCCCTAATGAGTTCGCTTCCGAATATGAGCGAATAACTGAATATATTGAAAAAGGTAATAAAGCTCGTAGAGATTCAGGAGAAAACTCTATCCTTGCTATAGGAGTCTCCTCAGAGATATATAGAAAGAGGCAGAAAGATGAACAAGATAGGGTTAAACCAATGGGACGAACGGCATATGTAATAAATTCACTCAAACACCCAGATGAAGTGACTGCTCTTAGAAATATATACACGGATGGTTTTTATCTCATTGGTATACATTCAAATAAGGAACGGCGCTACGATTACCTGACCAAAAAAAAACTTATAGAACAGGATAATGCTGAAAAGTTGATCAAAAGAGATGAAGATGAAGTTGAAGGACATGGCCAGCATACAAGAAATACTTTTCACCTTTCGGATTTTTTCGTTCGTTTAGACTCCGATGAAGATCAATTAACAGCAAGCCTATGGAGGATACTCGACCTCATATTTGGCAAACCTTACATCACACCCATTTTCGATGAATATGCAATGTTTATGGCTTTTGCTTCTGCCCTCAGATCTGCTGATCTTTCGCGTCAGATAGGAGCAGTTATAGCACGTAACAATGAAATAATCGCCACAGGAGCGAATGACTGCCCAAGAGCTGATGGAGGTCTCTATTGGCCGGAATATGATCCAAAAACTCATGAATATGTTGATGCAAAAAACGGCCGTGATTATATGCGTGGATATGATTCTAACAAGATAGAACAAAAGAATATGATTGAACAGATTTTGAATTTACTCAGTAATTCAACAGATAAAGCAGATGTAGAAAAGGCTCTCTTGAAGAGCTCGATAAGAGACATCACTGAATATGGCCGGGCAGTTCACGCGGAGATGGAGGCATTGCTTTTCTGTGCAAGGAACAGCGTAGATACTCGTCAAGCCACGCTATATACGACTACATTTCCGTGCCATAACTGCGCAAAGCACATAATAGCCGCTGGTATAAAAAGGGTTGTGTATGTCGAACCCTACCCAAAGAGCAAGGCATTTGAGTTTCACAATGATGCAATCAGCCCAGAAGACAAACCGAACTCAAATTATGTTACATTCGTACCATTTGTAGGAATAGGTCCGAGAAAATTCTTTGACCTATTCTCAATGCGTCTGAGTACAGGATTCGAAATAGAAAGAAAAAATAAAGAAGGTTTGATTTTAGACTGGAAATTTGAAAGTAGTTATGCAAGAATACAAATGTTGCCTTGCTCTTATTTGGAGAAAGAGACCAAGTCAACAGAAACGTTCGATGGATATAAAAAAGTACTGGAGAGTAAGAATGAGCAATTCACAAAACAATAAGGGGCCTCAATTGCCATCCCAAGAGGGACTGCCTTCTATAGAGAGTAACCAACAATCTCATTTTGTTCATGCACGAAAAATTATCGAGAGCTGGCCTGAATGGAAAAGAAACATACGTTGTACGCCGACTTCAATGAATGGTAATCGATCCAGTGACACACCCGATAAGACTTAGATACATAGAAATAAACTTTGATTAGTGGGCTAAAGCCCACCCTACATGAATTATTGTCTCTGCGAACGCTGCGTTCTCTGTGGTTATGTTTAAAGAATGACCTCGCATGTTAATTGCGGGGCTAAAAGGTCTTCGTGGTAATGAAATTTAGAGGGCCAGATCCTTCGATCCGATGAACAACATCGAGACTCAGGATGACACGCCGTGTCGTTTTAATTTTTGATATTTGATTTCTCCCCGGGTAGAATAAGGGGCAAGCCACCTGTTAATGGCTGGTGGCGACGTACAAAAAAACGTGAGCGTCCCTTATTTGTTCTTCTGCTATTTTAATTGGGAGAAAAGTTCATGAAAAAATTACATTTTCCCGAACCTTTCGTACATAAGCACGAACCACTGAGGAATATCAATGAAATCATCGATGAAAAGCTGACTTTCGCTCAATCGGTAGCGGATCGTGTCGCCAGAATAGTGGGATCCTGGAAATTCATCATCATACAGTCTTCCATATTGGCCCTTTGGGCCGTACTTAACATAGTTGCCTGGACAAGACATTGGGATCCTTATCCTTTTATTTTGATGAATCTGTTCCTGTCGTTGCAGGCTGCTTATACCGCCCCCGTTATTATGATGAGTCAGAACCGTTTAGCAGCCCGGGACCGTATTGAGGCACATCAGGATTTTCTCGTTAATCAAAAAGCAGAAGAGGAAGTACGTGCGATTCTTACCCACCTTGCGGCACAAGACCACGCTCTCGCGACTATTCACCAGATGCTTGATAGCTTAGTAGCTTCCCCAGATACTGCCGGCGAGATTGAAGATCATAAAGATCATCATGATGCAGATTAAAAGATATACGAAGCGGGGGAACCAGCGGGTGAACTCGGCGAACCAGAATTCCGCCTGTTCGGAATAATTGTCCGCCAGCTTCTTCGAGATATCATCGAGCATGCCGGTCTCCTCGCCGGTTTTCCACATTTCCACCAGGTCGAGCGGGAGCTTTTTTGAAAATCCCTCGGACATTAACTGGCCGGCTTTGACGCTTTCGGCGGCCGGCCCGAACTGATCGGCTATTACAATGTTGCCTGTTACCGAAAGCGCCATCTCGACCGATTCGCTGTACGGCATACCCGCCTTGCAGAGCATGTGAAAGGCCCAGCAAAAACGGCCGATTGACAGCTTGTGGACGGCTGAGCCCAGGATGGGGATTCGAAGAACGACGTTGTCCAAGACTCTACGGGCGGGGCCCGTTCTGGGCGTCGTGCGAACGATCAAAACAATAATTCCCACCGGTACCCAAAACAATAGAAGGATTCCCGCCACTTTAAATAGATAAGACTTTACGCCCAACCCGCCTAAGATGAAACTTGGAAGCGGGAAAACGAACGCGGCGATGGTAAGAACCAGAACGGGCAGGAGCAGCCCTGAGATTAATCTTTTGAGCATCCGGGCAGACATTTCGTGCCACTTGGATAGAAGGGCGATCATATCCGGCAGGCTGCCGGACTCTTCACCGACATCGACGAGCATTATATCGACCGGGTCGAAAACCTTGGGATGCAGAACCATCGTATAAGCCAGCGGATTGCCTTGCGCGACGCCTTCGGCTAAGGCGAGAAAGGCTTTACTCAACCGCGGCTTTAATCCGGGGATGAGAGTATTAAGCGAACGCTGCACCGGCACGCCGGCATCGAGCATATTGGAAAGATTGTGATATGCAATGGCAAGGTCGCTTGACATAGTAAGGATTCCCGCTAAATTTCTTCGAGCATTTTGAAGGCGAACCGGTCGGTCATGCCGGCGACGTAATCGCACACCGCTCTTTGCAGCCCTTGCTGCGGAATGAACCGCTGGAAGTAGCCCGGCATCAGTTCCGGCTCCTTGCAGAGTTTTTCGAAAAGCCGCTGGAGCCAGCCTTTTACTTTTTCCGCTGTTTTAAGCAGCGTTCCGTGCAGATAAAAGTTCTGCAGCAGGAATTTCTCCAGCTCGGCAAGCTCGGCTTCGCTTTCGGGCGGCAGCGTAATCAAATGAGTATCCGCGGCGTAGATTTCGTCCAGCGTTGTCGGATTCGCCTGCGTGAGAATCTTTTTACTTGCTTCGAGACAGTCGCCGACGAGCTTGTCGATAATCGCTTTGGCCGTTCGTGTTCTGCGGATGGTGAGGTCTTCGATTGCCCCGGCGTTAATTCGGTTCTGCGCCTCGGCGAAAATTTTCACGCTTTTCAACTGCCCGGCGTTTATTAGCCTGGCCCTCATACCGTCTTCGAGGTCGTGACAGTTGTAGGCGATGCGGTCGGCGATGTCGGCGATCTGCCCTTCGAGCGAGCAGTTTTTCTCGCTGAAAGTTTCGTTCCGCGTTTTGTCATAGGGGCTTTGGTGCCTGGCCAGGCCGAGGCGGGTTTCGTACATCAGGTTCAGGCCCATGAAGTCGGGGTACGGATGTTCGAGCAAATCGACAATTCGCAGCGTCTGGCGGTTATGCTCGAATCCGCCGTAGCCGGCCATCAGCTCATCGAGCACTTTTTCGCCGGCGTGGCCGAAGGGCGAGTGACCCAGGTCGTGCGCCAGGCATATCGCCTCGGTGAGGCTTTCGTTCAGGCGGAGCTCTTTTGCGATGGTCCGGCCTATCTGCGCGACCTCGATGCTGTGTGTCAGGCGAGTGCGGTAGTAGTCGTCCAGGCCCGGGGTGAAGACTTGTGCCTTGCCTTCGAGCCGGCGGAAGGCCGAGCAGTGGATGATGCGGTCTCGGTCGCGCTCGAAGTCCGAGCGGTAAGGGTGGGGCCTTTCGGGAAACGTCCTGCCCCGACTGGTTTTCTCAGTAACTGCGTAACCGCTCATTCGCTCATCTACTCTTTCACAGGTTCGGCAGGTTCTGTTCTTTGCTTATTTTTTTCAGCAGCACGAGCAGCTCGGTCAGACTCTGGCTGATGACATCGGTATCAGCGCATACGGCCATAAAATTCGTGTCGCCGTTCCATCGCGGCACGACGTGGATGTGCAGATGGCCCGGCAGTCCCGCGCCGGCGCATCGGCCGAAATTCATGCCGACGTTGAAGCCGTGCGGGTTTATCGCCAGCGACAGGGCCTTTTGCGACTCTCTGATTAACTTAATCATTTCCAGCATTTCTTCGTCGGTCGCGTCCTCAAGATCGGGTATGTGCCGTGCCGGCGCTATCAGCAGATGGCCGTTGTTATATGGATAGCGATTCAGGATTACGATGCTTTTTTCCGTTCGCCAGAGCACGAGATTCTCGTCGTCATCCTGCGGATGCCTTAGGTTATGACAGATAAAACAACCGGTCTTTCCGCCGGCTGTTGTTTTCTTTTTTTCCGCAGCAAAAGGTTTTTCGCTTAAGCCCTGTACATATTGAATTCGCCACGGCGCCCACAAGTTTTTATGTTCCATAATTCATTTCCAGTTTTGCGGTTCGCAAGATGCAAAATCTAATTATCAAGGAGGTTCATTGTCAGATTTTGTTTGATTGTTATCTTCGGATTTACGCCGGCAAGAGGTAGCAGCAAGGAGGCACTTAATTGCATCTGGTATTGTTGTTTGTATTGCTCGGTTTTGCCGGCATCGATATTGAACAGCTCTTCGCCCCTGCCCTGCAAACTCAGGACCTGGTAGTTTCTGTAGAATCCGTAGGCCCCGGCCACCTGGAACGTGCCGGAATAAGGTATCGGCCAGTCGCGCGGCGCCGAGTCGGCTATTTTATAAGAGCTGCTTATCACGGCGAGCCGGCCTTTTTCGCTCGGGCGGATTTCATCGAGGCTGTAAGTGACATCTCTGGCTTTGCGCATCATCATCGGAGTCGGAACGGAGAGTTTCGAGTTCCAGCTTTGTCCGACTGCCGCGCCCTGGGAAGGTTTTTTTAGGCTGGAGACCGCGTCCCAAAGGAACCACTGCGTGGCAACGACGTCGCCTATCATATCAGGTTCCTTGATCCTGCCCATGTCGGTGTTTGCACGGAACACTTTCTTGCCGATCTCTTTTAGTAACTGGTCCAATTGAGAATAATCCTCTATCTTGCCCGTAGGCCCGACGGCGAGTGTGAAAGTCCTGCCGGCGAGAGTTTCCACGGCGTCCCTGCCCGGGCCTTTGCTTCGCGTTACTTTTACCGATTCGCAGACCGCCTTGACGGTTGTAAGACCGTACGGATCTATTTCGATTGGTGTATAAGCCATGATGATTTCCAGCGATTCGGATGATTTGTCGGAAGCAGGTCTGCCTGATCGAGACGCCTCTGCCGTCGTGTCCCAATCAACAGTAATTTCTCTGCTGGAGACAAACTTATATCGCAAAGTTTGGCCGGCCTGGAAGTCTACAGTCAAAAGCTCTCCTGGTTCGCCTATCAATTTTTCTTCTCCGGCTATCGGCTTACATCCCGCCAGGATGCTCAGAACCAAAGCCGTCAGAATTAGCAGCGTTGCCTTCAACTTTGTTCCTTTCAAGTGAGTTCGCAGAGGACAAACGGCCAGCCGCGAACGATAAAACGATTCTAATCGATTTTTTCGATGCTGTAGGAACGAACGGCAGTCATTTTCAGCGCGGCAGGCTGTTCGCCCTCCTTTGGGCTCGGATCGACGATTAGCCATTCTGTAGTAAGATTTTCGTGGTATTCTTCGACTTTACCGTCGGTCAAATCCAGCTTTAGCTCGCCCGTATAAGTTTCTGTATTGTCGGACATGTTTGCAAAGAAAGCTGCTGACTGTTCTTTGTGCAGCTCCTTGGCGTTTTCCGCTGAGGGGACTGCTTCCATCCGGGCAATCGCGATGCGGTGGCCGCCTATGTCTTTGATTTCTTCCAGCGTGTAGATTTTTTCGTACGTTTTTGAGCCCATCATATCGAAGGAAAAGTTCTGTATACTGCTCCATTTGTCTCCGGTGCGTAATTGATTTATGTCGGCAGGGAGCAGGGTTGGAATCGTGTGACGTTCAATGA
>Ga0315289_10007026_pt1 | contig 16489 bp, 14 predicted proteins | sample YL17G11_40_MG_FD_203452 | JGI IMG/M metagenome (GOLD analysis project Ga0315289, IMG submission 203452) | Sediment microbial communities from Yellowstone Lake, YNP, Wyoming, USA - YL17G11_40 | ecosystem: Environmental > Aquatic > Freshwater > Lake > Sediment | place: USA: Wyoming | collected... | reverse complement strand
AAATATCCTGAAATTCAGGAGCAAATGGCAGATAATAAGGTGCTGAGTATCTGTACTAGTGAACCATATGGTTTATTAACTACCAGGAAGCAAGTCAAAACTGCTGCGGACATTAAAGGTATGAAAATAAGGATAAGCGGTAGCCATTCCGCACAGATGATATCATTGCTAGGCGGTGCTCCTATCATGATACCTATGCCTGAAATATATCTCGCTCTACAAAGAGGGGTAGTAGATGGTGTACTTGCACCTGCGATGTCCATTCTGGATTGGAGGCTCTATGAGGTTGCAGCGTACTACACTTACATACCTACCGTATGTGCCTGCTTCTTGTTGGCGATGAACAGGGAAGTGTGGAATAGCATGCCACTTGATGTCCAGCAAGCTATTATGAGCGTCAGCGGTGAAGCTGCAGCCATAAGATATGGAGGCGTCTCTGACAGAGTTCGTAAAGATATGCCGAATATTGTTAAGGCTGCTGCCTTCAGAATAGATGATTATACTCTGCCTCCTGATGAGGTGGCCAAGTGGATTGAGTTAGCAGGTGTACCGGTCTGGAATAGTTGGACCAATAAGATGGAAGCTAGCGGCAATAAAAGCGCTTCCAAGGTACTAAGTGATGTGCTAGAGATGACAAGGGCGAGGTAGGAATTATGAGCCATATACGGGGTCGCTTTCGCAAGGCAACGGATAAACTGGTAACCGCATACACTGCCTCTATCCCCTTTGACTGGCGGTTATACCGCCAAGATATTGCCGGCAGTATTGCTCATGCCAAGATGCTGGCAAAACAGGGGATAATATCAGAGAAAGACGCTCAGGTTATTATTGATGGACTTACTTCCATCAGAGAGGAGGTAGAGCAGGGCAAGTTTGAGTTCAAGACGGAACTGGAAGACATCCATATGAATATTGAAGCTCGGTTACTGGAGAAGGTGGGGGAGGTGGGAGGTAAGCTCCATACCGCTCGCTCCAGGAATGACCAGGTAGCTCTGGACTTGCGCCTGTTCACCAAAGAGGCAATCGCTAACACCCTGGTTAAACTGAGAGAATTTCAGCAAGCTTTAATTAGCCTGGCTGAAGCTAATAAAGATGTAGTCATACCGGGATATACTCATTTGCAGCCGGCACAACCGGTTTTGCTGGCTCATCACCTGCTCGCCTATTTCGAGATGCTCCAGCGTGATGTTGAGCGGTTCAGTGACTGCCTTAAGAGGACTGATGTCATGCCTCTGGGCAGTGGCGCTCTAGCTGGTGTTACCTATAATATTGACCGCGAGTTTCTGGCTCGTGAGCTTGGCTTTAGCCAGATAAGCCAGAATAGCATGGATGCGGTATCGGATAGAGATTTTGTGGCTGAGTATGAAGCTGCTGCCAGCCTGTGTATGATGCACCTCTCCCGACTGGCTGAAGAGATTATTCTGTGGTCTTCCGCCGAGTTTAACTTTATTGAACTTGATGAGGCTTACACCACCGGCTCAAGTATTATGCCCCAGAAGAAAAATCCTGATGTCGCCGAGCTGGTTCGGGGTAAGACGGGACGGGTCTATGGCAGACTTATCGCTCTGCTAACGACGATGAAAGCTCTTCCCTTAGCCTATAATAGAGATATGCAGGAGGACAAAGAGGGTCTGTTTGATACCATAGACACGCTGCTAACCACCCTGGAAGTATTTATCGGCATGGTTAAAACCCTTGAAGTTAAAGCTGTCCATACCAAGGAAGCGGCTAAGCAGGGTTACCTTCTGGCCACTGACTTAGTTGACTACCTGGTGAAGAAGGGGAAAGCCTTCCGCACCGCCCACGATATAGTGGCTCGGTTGGTAATTTATGCTATGGAAAAGGGTAAATCGTTTAGCGAGCTTAGCCTCACTGAATATAAGGTTTTTTCTCCCTTATTCGAGGAGGATGTCTACTCAATCACTGTAGAGTCATCTATTGCTGCCAGGGATGTTATTGGGGGCACCGCCCCGGGGCAGGTGAAAAAGGCATTAGCCCGAGCCAAAAAACTAATTGGCGGAGGTTTTGGGCAAAATACAGGCTAGCTTAAGCTGGAGCTAGCTTAGTAGCTTTATGCTGGGTGCGTAAGCATCTGGTGCATAGGTTAAGCCGTTTTGGCTTGCCGTCTATGATGATGGTAGTTGGGTGAATATTGGGCATCCAGCGACGATTAGTACGCCGCTTTGAGTGGCTTACATTATGACCAAATTGGGGTGATTTCCCGCACAAGTCACACTTCAAAGTCTCTTCTCCTTGACTAGCAGATAGATTTGCTATAAACTTCTGTTCATAATACCATAATCAAGTAAGCTTGGCAAGGATGGGATAAAAGGATGGGATAAGATGAAGCAAATTGATTCTATTAGTGGGCAGGATTTAAGGGAAATGTTCACCGCCGCTACTACCTGGTTAGAGAAGAGCGTTGCCGATATTGATGCCCTCAATGTTTTCCCTGTGCCTGATGGTGATACCGGAACTAATATGCTGCTCACCATGCGTTCCACAATAGAGGAAGCCTACCGGGCTCCTGACCGGAGTGCTTCAGCCGTGGCTGAGGCTATGGCAAAAGGGTCACTGATGGGGGCTCGGGGTAATAGCGGGGTAATTCTGTCACAGATTTGGCGTGGCTTGGCACAAGGTTTAGCAGAAAAGGAATCATTTACTGGGAGCGACCTAGCTGATGCCTTACAACAATCATCAATAATGGCTTATAAGGGATTAAGCAATCCTGTTGAAGGAACTATTCTTACCGTGGTTAGAGAAGCCGCAGCCGCTGCCCAGGCGCAGGCTTCTGGCAGCAGTAGTAACCTAGTATCGGTTATGGAGGCTGCAGTTAGGGCAGCTAAGGAGTCTGTGGCTAAAACTCCCACCCTTCTTCCTGTGTTGAGGGAAGCCGGGGTAGTGGATGCTGGGGGGCAGGGTCTATACACCATTCTAGAGGGTGCACTTCATTACCTTAGAGGCGAGGCAGAGCAAATTCAGTTGCGCAGGCCCATGATGATTGCCAGTAGTGTACCTCTACCTACCAGATTGGCACAAATGGCAGTGAGCGAGGTTCCCTACGGATATTGTACTGAGTTTCTCCTCAAAGGGGAGGAGCTTGACCCCGATAAAATCAGGCTGAGACTGGATAAGAAGGGGCAGTCTCTAATTGTAGTTGGTGACGAATCTACAGTTAGAGTTCATATTCATACCTTAAACCCGGGTAATGTCATTCACTATGTTACCTCTCTGGGTACTATGCAGAAAGTAAGCATCCGGAATATGGATGAGCAGCTCCGGGACTTCGTGGAGATGCAAAAGGAGCGGCTGCCAGCGGTTGAGATGGCTATTATAGCTGTAGTGTCTGGAGATGGGCTTGCTGACGTTTTTAGAAGCCTGGGGGTGGCAGCTATTGTCCCCGGAGGACAGACAATGAATCCCAGCACTAAGGATTTACTTATGGCGGTAGAGTCTGTGGTTTCCGATAAGGTTATTATTTTGCCCAATAACAAAAACATAGTGCTTACTGCTCAGCAGGTCAAGTCTCTGACAGCAAAAAAAATTGAAGTGGTGCCTACAGAGACAATACCACAGGGGATAGCTGCCATTTTAGCCTTTGACTATGAGGCAGACTTTGAAACAAACACTCAGATTATGGGGGAGGCAAAATCAGCAGTAAAGACTGTTGAAATTACGCGAGCCATACGCCCTGTTCGGCTAGGAGGGCTGGATATTAAGCGGAAGCAGGCTATCGGCTTTCTGGATGGGGACTTAGTGGCGGTGAGTGAAAGTACTGGTGATGCTCTTAATAAGGTTTTAGCCAGGGTGGATTTAGGCAATGCAGAGGTAATTACCATCTACTTCGGGGCTGATACTGAGCTGTCTGAGGCTGAGAAGGTCAGCGCCGAACTTCGTGAGCAGCATCCCCAGCTTCAGGTTGAGGTGGTTCGGGGTGGTCAGCCCCACTATAACTATATTGTTTCTATAGAATAATAAGTGGGGGGTGCCATGGCAGTCAAAATTGTTACTGATAGTGTCGCTGACCTGCCACCTCAGGTGGTGAAAGAGTTGGGGATTGCAGTAATTCCACTACTTATCCGCTTTGGCACTGAAATCTATCGAGATGGCATTGACCTCACTACCGATGAATTTTACTACAAATTAGTTCGCAGCAAAGTCTTCCCAGTTACTTCAGTGCCACCGCCGGCAACCTTCGCCGAAGCATATGACAGGCTAGCTAAAGAGGCTGATGAAATTCTCGCCATCATTCTTAGCTCTAAGCTCAGTGGGATATATGATGTGGCGGTACAAAGTATAGGGTTAATGAAGCGGAAATGCCGAGTGGAAGTGATTGATTCCCAATGGGCTACTATGGCGCAGGGATTTATAGTTATGGCTGCGGCTAAGGCGGCTAAGGCTGGGGCTAACCTCGACGAGGTGATGGCTATAGCTCAGCGTAATATACCCCGTGTAGATTTCCGCGCCGCCTTTGATACCCTGGAATATCTCAGGAGGGGTGGACGTATTGGCCGAGCACAGGCTTTTCTCGGGTCAATGCTTAAGGTGAACCCCATCATCACCCTGAAAGATGGGGTGGTTGAGCCTGCTGGTAGAACGCGCTCTCGGGCTAAGGCGATAGACCACTTATATAACTTTGTCATGAGCTATCCCCATATTGAAGAGATGGCTGTAGAAGATACTGCCACCCCTGATGAAGCGGAGGCGCTGGTGGAGCGGCTTAGCTCTAAGTTTCCCAAGGAGCGAACCTACCGCTCCAAGATGACTCCGGCAATCGGGACGCATACTGGGCCGCGTCTTCTGTTAGTAGCTGTGCAGGGTGATAGAGGATAGTTGTTAAGCTATAGTCGTAAGACTATGGAGGCAGAGCCTTGCCTATAAATGCTGAGTCTCTGCGTAAGATACTTGAGCTTGAACACAAAAAGGGTTATCTAGATTCGGCGGTAATCGGTGGTCTGGATAGGTTTCTGCGTAATTGGGCCGGTAAGGCTATAGAATCAATAACTAATCCTCAACTACTAAACCGCTTTAGTAAATTTTGTCTGGTTAATTACGCCTCTTTGACCAAGGAGCAGCGCAAAAAGTGGGTAAGTGATGTGCTTGACTTTCTGGCTGAGGCAGAGCGCATAGAGGAGGAAAAGCCCAGAGCTAAGCTACCAGAAGAAAGCACTGCGCCTCCATCTAGCCCTACCTTAACTCCGGTGGCAAAGCGGCCATCTTCAAGAGCCAGAAGACAGGTTAAGACGACTAATCAGTCCCTTGACTCGCCCATTACGGTTATTAAGGGCATTAGTTCAAGCCTGGCAACCAGGTTCAAACGGCTGGAGGTGAACACAGTCCGAGACCTGCTCTATTTCTTCCCGCACCGTCACCTTGATTACAGCCAGAGGAAATTTATTTCGCAACTAACCGAGGGCAAAGAGGAGACCATTATTGCCAATGTCTGGCAGACGCAAGAGGTCAGGCTTGGTGGCAGGCGAAGCACCGAGGCGATTGTTGGCGACGAGACCGGCAATGTCAGGGCCGTATGGTTCAACAATCCCTATCTGGTCAAGCAACTGGCTACTAATAAACAGGTAGTTATAAGCGGCAGGGTGAGTCTATTCAATGGACGACATGTATTTGAGTCTCCAGAGTGGGAGCTGTTAGAGGATAAGGAACTGATTCATACCGGGCGACTGGTTCCCATCTACCCTCTTACTCGGGGGCTACGCTCTCGCCAGGTAAGACGACTCATGAAAGAGGTTGTTGACCAGTGGGCGTGGCAGGTAGAAGACTTCTTGTCGCCAGAACTCAAGAAGCGGTGTAACCTTCTGGAGCTACCCCAGGCGATAAGTCAGGCACACTATCCAGAAGATGAGGTAGCCAAGGATAAGGCAAGGACCAGGCTTGCTTTTGATGAGCTATTTCTCCTCCAGTTAGGGGTGTTGAGCAAAAAGCGTGACTGGCAGGAAAGCCAGCCGGGTAGCCCCTTTAGCGCTGAGACACCGATTCTGGAAGCCTTCCTGAAGTCTTTACCCTTTGAACTGACTACCGCCCAGAAGAGGGTGCTACAGGAGTTACTGGCTGATTTAGCCAAACCAAGACCGATGTCCCGACTACTTCAGGGGGAGGTGGGCAGCGGTAAGACAGTAGTAGCCACGGCAGCCCTGCTCGTCGCTGCTGCCAATGGCTACCAGGGGGCATTCATGGCTCCTACCGAAATCCTGGCTGAGCAACATTTTAACAATATCTGCCAGTTTCTATCCAGGGTGGGGCACCAGGAGGAGGGCGATAGCTACCTTGCCTGCTACTCCGGGCTTTTACCCCAGCCCCTCACCCTGGCGCTACTTATTGGTGATATTAACCAGGCTAGCAAGCGAAAACTCCAGCAGCGCATCCTGGATGGAGATATAGATATTGTTATTGGCACCCATGCCCTAATTCAGAAGGGGGTAGAGTTCAATAAGCTGGGGCTGGCGGTGGTGGATGAGCAGCACCGGTTTGGAGTCGAACAACGCTCAATACTACGGCAGAAGGGCTTTAATCCTCATATGCTGGTAATGACGGCAACGCCTATTCCCCGAACTTTAGCCTTGACTTTATATGGTGACCTTGACCTCTCGGTCATAGACCAGCTTCCTCCGGGAAGACAGGTGGTGAAGACAAAGTGGCTTAAACCAGCACAGAGGGATAGTGCCTATGCTTTTCTGCGCCGTCAGGTAGCAAGCGGTCGTCAAGCCTTTATCATCTGCCCCTTTGTTGAGGAATCAGAGACTATCCAAGCTAAGGCAGCGGTGGCTGAATACCAGCGCCTATCTGAAGAGGTCTTCCCCGACCTGAGGTTAGGCTTACTTCACGGGCGTATGCCGGCGGCAGAGAAAGATGGGGTAATGCGCCAGTTTCGCTCTGGCGAGCTGGATATTTTAGTCTCAACTCCGGTAGTAGAGGTTGGCATAGACATACCCAATGCTACGGTAATGCTGGTAGAGAGCGCTGACCGTTTTGGTCTATCACAGCTACATCAGTTTCGCGGTCGGGTTGGGCGGGGGCAGGAGCAGAGCTACTGCATGTTTTTAGCCGAGAACCCTTCAGAGGTAGGTAGGATGCGTCTTGATTTGATAGAGAAGATTCAGGATGGCTTTCAGTTAGCTGAGGAAGATTTAAATATGCGGGGTCCGGGAGAGTTCTTTGGCACACGCCAGAGTGGGCTACCTGACCTTCGTATGGCTAAGCTCTCCGATATAGCTCTACTGGAGTTAGCTCGGAGTGAAGCGATAAGACTCTTTGAAAAAGACCCAGCTTTAGAGAAGTCTGAACACCGTCTTCTGGCTAAGGAGCTAACCCGAGTCTGGGAAAGGGGCACTGCTGAGTGGAGCTGAGTAATTTGCCGTCAAGTCCTATTTTGCTCCAGATTGGTTACTTTGTGTCTGCTTTGTACCCCTAGTAAGAATAATGATGTCTGTCCCCTCAAACTGCCTGCCATCAACCACACCACTCAGGGTCAAGGAAACCTTACCCTCTAATTGTCTCGCCTTTTCAAGATAGGCAATAACTAGCTGGCGGTCAAACTGAACCATCAGCTCATAAATACCATCCTGGTCATGGTCAACGACATCTACCGGTCTTTCCCAAGCAGGTATATCTTTCATTAAACGCACCGTACTGATGTCGATGCCTTTAGGGTTATAGCCTGCCGGTAGTTCTATGTAGGCTGTAATTGACTTCTCCCGAACTACACTGCTGAGGTCAAGTGTATCTGGTTCAATATCTATATTAGCCTTTAACACAGATTGAACTACTTTTTGTCGTTGTTTTTCAAAGTTGCCCGAGGTACTCTCCAGTTCAAAGGCGCCGTTCCCATCACTGTCTAGCTCCAATTTGGTTACCTTGTCGCGTACGCTATCGCCTTGAGTGGTTATCCGTGGTATGGATACATCAGGCTTTATCTTAACCCTAGCTTTAGTTGTTGCCGATACCGGCACATTGGTGTATTCCAGGTAGCGTTTAACCTTGTTTTTAGTGTCAGGCACCTGAGCCTTTATCTCCATAGTCCCCGAGCCGGTCCCTTCCACAATCAGCGCATATTCTTGAGAAACATCAGCATTGGGGATGACTATCGTCTTGTATTGTGTTCCTTCTGGGGCAATATAGACTGCCCCCGGTATCTGTGTCTCAATCTCACCCTTTTTGTTGACTCCAACATGGCGTCCCATAGAATCATAAACATGAATATTGGCTGGACTGAATAGGCAGAAGAACGCCCGGTTAAACCAGTCTCCAGGTAGCTTAAAGAATGATGTCCAGAATGGCTCTGGGTATTCCGGCAGCCCGGCTGCCCATTCCTCTGGGTGTTCCCATTTCTGATTCGTTCGCTCCCCTTCACTCCACGGCGGGCCAAAAGGACCACGTTGCCAGAATTTCAAGCCGAGGACCGAGACTGAAAAGCCAAGGTATTCTCCCCAGTACCCCTGGAAGCGCAACCACTCAAGCCCCGCACCCTCAGCTTCAATTTCAGGTAGCAGGACTACCTTAAACTGCTCGGGGTTAATTACTCGCCACGAAGACAACCCGGTGTCATCAAAATCAAGCCCTGACCAAGAGTTACCCGGGGTAAAGTAGTTAGCATGTGAACCTTGAGCAACATAAACTATCGGGTGGGTATCTACTACCAGAGACTTATCTCTCATGCTACTCCAAGACATTTTCTGACCAGATTGATGCTGTGAGTATGCGACAAAGACTGGCAGCTCTCCCTTTGCCAGCAACTCCTTTGCTGTGTAACCAGGAAAGCAGAGTTGCACTAGCTCCCAGTCACCCTCGTGACAGTTACGCCAGTCGTTGAAGTAGTAGAATATCCAGTACTGGACTACAGTGTAGCTCCCGCCTCCCCCCTCCCTGACTCTGGCATACAGGGTATGCTGATATTGCTCCTTTACTTTATCATAAGCAAGCTTGTACTCGGTAAGTGAATGAGGGTTAGGCTCCAGTCCCATTAAGTCAAGGTAGTAGATGCTTTTTGACCACTGTAGCAAGCTGGATAGTGTTGCCTTCTTGGAGAAAGCAGGGTCTTTTACATCACGGAGAAATGCCTTGTCGACCATAATTTCTATTTGCTCCGGGTCAAAATTCTCGGTCGTTTCCCCTTCTCCTTTAAGGTAAATGATGGGACAGAACTGTTTGGCTAACCACTCTGCATATTCAGGGCTGACCTTTGGTGACGGTTGGGGGCTTGGCATAGGCTTGGGGCTTGGTGTAGATTGAGCCGATGGACAGGCACAACCAGCAGAAAACAAGATTAACAGTATTAATAAGCCAAAGCTTTTCTTCATGTTCAAGGTATTATACAACCTTTTTGTCTCTGATACACAAGAACGGGACTTTTTACCTAATACTTATAATTATTGGCAGGAGTAAAGTAAGTTAAGAAGTGACCATAATATATCATACAGAATGGGGGAAACATCATTCATTTTTGAGCACTCTGAAAAGTCGGCACGATGCTCCATCAGCCTGATTGTGACCACTGTATTGCAGTTATGGTCTATCTAGGCTAATTTACCCTGGAGAAAAGCTATTCTCTTTGCCACGACGTTTGCTGCCTGAGTTCTGTTCAGCGACTTCCCAAGGTCTTTTGCCAACTCCTTGTCTCCAATTACGTCTTGTACCCACTTGCTAAAATCCTTTTTCTGCTCGTTTGAGTGGCAGGCAAAGGTCTCATCCGTCATGCTGGCAAGCGCTTGCTCAAGCTCCTTCATGTTCCTAAATACACTTCCGTCGCAACACCAGAATACATACTCCTTCGGCACATTAGCCAATAGCTTCCCTGCTTCCTGTTTAGACACTCTAGGCATAGTTCTCACCTCCTCTCACCCAGAGATTGGCGCTGAATAGGCAAGTAAAGTATTCTCTAGACCAACTACGTTTCCCCCATCCCTGGTTAGCTTATCATCATTTTATAAAAATAAACGGTGTTTATCAAGTCAAGCAGCGCTACATCGCCTAGACTTATAGTTAAAAGAGTAGTAAAATATAATTGATATGAGTGTATTAGTTATAAAAATATTGACCAAGCAAAAGAAGCACTAGACCCAAATAAGCTAGTGCTTCTTAATTTAAGGGGGTATAAATATGCAATCCAGCATGATTGGGAAAATCGAAAAGGCCAAACGCTATGCTCAGGAGACAGAGCGAGTTACCTTCTCCGAATTCTCGGTGAAATTCCGGGGGGAGCATGATAACTATAATACCGAATACAAAGAAGGAAAATGGTATTGCTCCTGCAACTTTTTCTCAAGCTGGGGAATCTGTAGCCATACTATGGCGCTGGAGAGAATCCTGGGCAATATGCTACCCAAAGAGGCTGCAACTGGTCAATATGACATTACCCCGTGAGTTTGCTTAGCCTGTTAACCCACTTTATATATATCCCTTTTCCTTTGACACATGACTTTGTATGTTTGCCTGCTCAATTGCTTCAGCTACTACAAATAGCGAACCAGTAACACAGATGAGGTCTCTCTCTCCAGCTAGAGCCTGTGCTATAGGTAGCGCAGAGGGGACATCATCCACTACCTGTGCCTCCACCCCGTGTTTGGCAAACTCAGATTCAACAAGTGCCGGTTCTGCAGCCCGAGGATGGCGAGAACAAGTAATAATAACCTTATCAAAAAAGGGACCTAACTCGGAGACAATGCCAGCTATATCCTTGTCAAACGATGTCCCGATAACCAAGATGGCTCGGTCAAAGTCAAAATATTGCTCAAGAGACTGTTTTAGCTTGCGGGCTGAGTAAGGGTTGTGAGCTCCATCAACCACCAGCAAGGGGTTACGGCTGAGAATCTGGAATCGACCCGGCCACTTCGCCCGCGCCAGACCACTAATGATACTAGAGCGGGAAATATTAAACCCCCTTTCAGCTAGAACTTCCAGAGCAGCCACCGCAGTAGCCGCATTCTCTAACTGGTAATGACCGAGAAGCATAAGGGACAGTTTATAACTATCCAGTCTTCCCTTCACCTGAAGTTGCTGCCGGTTAGAATCGAAATTAAGGCTCTGCCAGGTGACATCACTGCCGACCCTGACCAGCCTTGCCTCATGGTTGCGACAGGTCTCCTCAATTACCCTACCCGCTTCATCACGCTGGGGAGAGGTAACCACTACGCTACCAGGCTTGATAATACCCACCTTTTGCGCGGCAATCTCAGCCAATGAGTTGCCTAATACCTCTGTATGGTCGAGGCTAATAGAGGTGATAATACAGACCTCAGGCTGTATTACATTGGTAGCATCGAGCCTTCCCCCCAACCCCACCTCCAGCACCTGAAAGTCCACCTCCTTTAGCCCAAAGTAGGCGAAAGCCAAGGCAGTTAAGACCTCAAAGGTAGTCAACTGACCATAGGTGGCTTTCTGATGCACAGCCTCAATATCTGGCTTAAGCTTCTCTACCAGGTTAATAAGCTCCTCGTTGGAGATTAACTCACCATCAACTCTGATACGCTCGTTTAGGTAAGTAAGATGGGGGGAGGTGTAAAGCCCGGTGGTATAACCCGAAGCCTCAAGTGCTGACGCTACCATAGCGGCAACACTCCCTTTGCCCTTGGTACCGGCGATATGAACTGACTTAGCTTTCAGGTGAGGGTTGCCTAGCCGAGCCAATAGCTCGTGCATACGCCTTAGGTCATAATTAGCCTCATTATATGCCACCCTGGGCACTTGCTCATAATCAATATAACTATAGATATAATCTAGAGCCTGCTGATAGTCCATGCTTACCACCCTCTATCAAAGCAACCAGCAGATAATTATACCACCATCAAGACTAATGGTATAATGCTTGACCCAGCCCCCAGCGACTGATATTATCCACTTATCACAAGCTCAGGAGGTGCGAGGTGAATTTCATCGAAAAGCTGATAAATGCCAGCCAGAAAAATAAGAGCTTGCTTTGTGTTGGGCTTGACCCTGACCGAGAGCTGATGCCCAGCAAGATAAAGGTTTTTGAATTCAATAAGGCAATCATTGATGCTACTGCCGACTTAGTATGCGCCTATAAGCTTAACCTTGCCTTCTACGAGGTTCTGGGAGATGATGGTTTTGCTGCCCTGAAACGCACCATCAAAAATATACCGGATGATATACCGGTAATAGGCGATGGCAAGCGGGGTGATATAGGTAATACGGCTAAGGCTTACGCTAAGGCTATTTTTGAGAACTTAAACTTTGATGCCACCACAGTGAACCCCTACTTGGGCTATGATTCAGTAGAGCCCTTCATCCAGTATAAAGATAAAGGAGTCTTTATCCTGTGCCGGACATCCAACGCCGGTGCCCTTGATTTCCAGGCTCTTCGCCTTGAAGAACAGGGTAAGCATTATCAGCTATTTGAGATAGTAGCCCAAAAAGCCAGCAAGTGGAATAAATACGGGAACATAGGGCTAGTTATTGGCGCTACCTATCCTGAGGAATTAAGGTTGATACGCCAGAACCACCCTGATATGCCCATACTAATACCGGGCATTGGTGCTCAGGGGGGAGATTTGGCTTCAGCCGTCCGCTATGGGGTTGATGCTCAGGGGCAGAAGGCAATCATCAACTCTTCACGGCAAATTATATACGCCTCGCGGGAAAAGGACTTTGCTCAGGCAGCGCGCCATGCTGCTACTGAGCTACGGGAACAAATCAACAACTATCTAGCTTAAATGAGAAGGATTGCAACGATGAAAAGCTTTGTCATCGCCGAGGGGAGTGAAGAAAGGATAGAATTGAAGGTTACCACCCAGCTTAAGGGGAGAGAGCTAGAAGAGGAAGGCCTTGCCTTTGGACTCTGGCTTCTGGAGAATGCTTCAAGCCCTTTCCTAAGAGGTTTAGCCGAAGCTCTGGATGAGGCAGAAATAAGGAAAAAGGTTGGGCTAGGGTATTAGCATGGTTATGGAGCTCAAGCTGGGTGATGTGGTTCGCCTCAAAAAAAGGCACCCCTGCGGCAGCTATGAGTGGCAAGTGGTGAGGCTGGGGGCTGATATCGGCATTAAATGCCTTAAATGCCAGCGCCGGGTCCTCCTTGAACGAAGTGTCTTTGAACGCAGAGTCAAAGCCTTTATTTCCAGAGGAGAATAATGGCACGCCGCATTATGCACATTGACCTTGATGCCTTCTTCGTTTCAGTGGAGCAAGCGCTCAATCCTGAGCTTAGTGGTAAACCGGTGGTAGTGGGCGGCAGACCTGACCGACGGGGGGTGGTTGCCTCCGCCTCGTATGAAGCCCGGCAGTTTGGCTTACACGCCGGTATGCCCCTCTCCACCGCCATCCGCCTTTGCCCCCAGGCTATCTTCATTGAAGGCAGCTTCCCTAAATATCGTGATGCTTCACGAAAATTTATGGCTATCCTGGCTGATTTTTCACCGTTTCTAGAGCCGGTAAGCCTCGATGAGGCTTATCTGGATGTAACCGGCTTTGAATCTCTCTACGGCTCTATTCACCAGATGGCAGTAAAAATAAAGCAGCGGATTAAAGACGAGCTGGGGCTTTATGCCTCAGCAGGCATTGCTAGCTCAAAGGTGGTAGCCAAGGTTGCCGCTGAGCTATCAAAGCCAGACGGGCTACTGGAGGTGGATAGTGGAAAGGAACGCTCCTTCCTAGCGCCCTTACCTGTAGCTAAATTGCCCGGGGTTGGTAAAAAGACCGAGCAGATTTTAAAGGGGTTGGGTATCAACACTATAAGCAAACTATCTACTATGCCATTAAATGCCCTTAAAAGCCATCTTGGTGTCTCTGGTGAGCTTCTCCAGCGCTACGCCAGCGGCATTGATGATAGAAAAGTAGAGCCTCCCGGCCCCGCCAAGTCCATCAGCCGGGAAACTACCTTTGGCAAGGATACCAGAGACCGCTCTTTGCTCAAGGCAACCCTGCGTTATCTTGGGGAGCGGGTGGGGTCTGAGCTTCGCGAGCAGGGTAAGCAAGCAAGGTGCGTAGCCCTGAAGCTGAGGTACGCTGATTTCACCACCATCACCCGCCGCCACACCCTGAGCCAGACCACTGATACTGACCAGACCATATTTGACACCGGGCTAATGCTGTTAAAGAAAGCTCTATCCCAGGAAAGACAGCCAGTACGACTTATTGGTATTGGGGTATCAAACCTAGCCGAGGGAGAAAGGCAACTAGACATGCTGGACGCCTCAGCCCGAAGGCTGGAGCGACTAAATAAAGCCATTGACCGCATCCGTGACAAATACGGATTTTCTGCCATCCAAACCGGCAGGACCCTGCGGCTAAAGGATATCTTCCCCGAAACCGAGGGTGGCTACACCTTACAGACGCCGAGTCTTTCGAGATAAAGAGCTAACGACTTTCTGAATTTAAGTAAGGTTGGACTAAAAGGTATTGACAACTGCCGTAATGTCTGCTATGCTAATAATGGCAGCTGAAATCAGCTAAAAGCTGATGGATGCGGCCGCCTCTGCCCTCTGAAAAGAGGGCTTTTTCTTATGGGTAAATAACATACCCATAGTTATCTTTTTTTGATGCCTCTAATATATACCTTGGCTTGATTCTTTTATAGAGCTTATGTATCCTAAATTGTGCCTGCCTGGGCTTATAGTCGTGTCGTAACCGTGCCAAGTATGCACTAATGTCAGCAAGCTGGACAAAATAAGAATCCTGCGAATGCCTTGAAAAGGGATCTTCAATAATTTTTACCAGAGGAGATTGATAGTATCCACCATAGTGGCTTGGAATCGGATTATATACTCTCATCTTTCTTGATAACATTCTGGTCATCTTTTCGTGACCTTCATCATTAACAATAATCCCCAATTCCTGCTTTGCTACTAACCAATTTTCAAATCTCTGAAGAAACATCGTCCAAGCAATCTCACCGATTTTACCACTGGATGGCAACTGAGGAGAGCTTTTGTTAATGCTCACAGTCAGAATAGCTACTTCCTGGGAATACCGCAAGAACTCTGCTGTCCTTCTAAAAATTCTGGCTCTATCTGCATAATTCAAATTTAACTTCTTAAAATCGCCCCTGTTACGCCACAAGTCTGTTGCCCGCAAATCTGAATTCAATGTAAGCCTAAAGTCTCTTTTAAGCCCCTTTCTAAATGCCTTTATTCTATCAAGAAATGCCTTCCAATTAGAATCAGCAACAATGATTCCACTTAGAGTAAAATATCGGGTTACAGTAGTGTTATGCCCGAAGTCTCCAGATTCATCAACATATGCAATGTACATTTGTAATACTTTTTACCCAATGCCCAGCTGTTACACCCAGAAGAATATTCACCATTGGCTGAAACCTAATATACCACTCAGCCCCATTTAAGTCCAGCCTCATGTAAAGAGGTTGTTTGTAGACCTCACCCCCTTAATCCCCCTCTCCTTGAGAAAAGGAGAGGGGGAAGATATATATAAAGAGGGGCTTCGCCCCTCTCTAACTTACACTCCCCCTTCCCTTAAAAAACAATCAAGGGAAGGGGGTCAGGGGGATGGGTTCCTAAACCATCTCGGTAAACCTACTTGTCTTATATCCAGAAAATGAGTTATAATGCGCTATCTAAAAAGGGGGGTATAAGATGCCATCATATGCCTTTTTTCAAAAAAAGTTCATCCCTTTATCCGAAGCCAAGATAGGGGTTATGACCCACTTTATTCATTACGGGATTGCCATCTTTGAAGGCATCAGAGGAAACTGGAACAGCAAGCAAAAGCAAATCTACCTCTTCCGTGTTAAAGAACACTATGAGCGGCTACAGAGTGGCTGCCGGGTGTTGCGGATTAGCCTGCCATATACCGTAGATGAATTATGCCAGATAACTGTGGAACTGGTGCGAAAGTGTGGCTTTCAGGAAGACGTATATGTCCGCCCAGTAGCCTATAAGAGCTCCCAAGCTTTAGGTGTTCGTCTGCACGACCTAGAAGAGGATTTTCTAGCCTTTGTTATCCCCTGGGGACCTTATCTGGATATGGATAAAGCAAGATGCGGCGTGTCTTCATGGCGGCGCCCCAAGGAAGCACCTCAAGCCAAGATTACCGGCCTTTATTGCATTAATGCCTTGGCTAAAACCGAGGCCGTGGAGAATGGCTTTGATGAGGCGATTATGCTTACCCCGGATGGCTATGTCTCTGAAGGGAGTGGGGAGAATATCTTCCTGGTTATAAATGGCAAACTGGTTACACCCGCTAGCTATAATAATATCCTTATGGGTATCACCCGCGATACAGTAATAAAACTGGCAAAAAACGAACTTGGTATAGAAACAATTGAGAGGTCGATTGACCGCGGTGAACTTTACACTGCCAAAGAGTGCTTTCTAACCGGCACTGCTGCCAATATAACCCCGGTAGCCGAAATAGACCGCCGCAAGCTAGGTAACGGCGAAATTGGCGAGATAACAGGCAAGTTACAAAAAATCTACTCCGAGGTAATAAGGGGCAACAACCCGAAATACCTTGACTGGTGCACACCAGTCTACTAAAAAGCTTAGAGGTTTAAATGGTTACCAAGGTA
>Ga0315289_10007024_pt1 | contig 16500 bp, 15 predicted proteins | sample YL17G11_40_MG_FD_203452 | JGI IMG/M metagenome (GOLD analysis project Ga0315289, IMG submission 203452) | Sediment microbial communities from Yellowstone Lake, YNP, Wyoming, USA - YL17G11_40 | ecosystem: Environmental > Aquatic > Freshwater > Lake > Sediment | place: USA: Wyoming | collected... | reverse complement strand
ATCTAAAATAGAGTAACACAGAAATGCGTCGCTATGGGTAAAGGGGGCGTGTGATATGCGTAAATTTCGCGTGAGGAAAAAAGAAGACCTCCGAGGTTTCCAAAACCTCGGAGGTCTCAAGTCGGTGTCTTAATCGGCCTGAAAGCAATAGCCGCGCGGCGCCACGGTGGCGATGCGCACCGGAGGGGCGGGGTGAGCTTCGATCTTCTGGCGCAGGTTCTTGATGTGCCAACGGACGACTGAGGGGTCGCCGCTGTCCGGGGGATAGTCGAGGACGTTCTCCATGAGTTCTTGCGCCGCGACCGGCGTGCCGGCGCGGGCCATCAGATAGCGCAGCAGATCGCGCTCCACTTCGGTCAACTGGACGCACTGGCCGTGGTCCTGGAAGACGCCGGTGGACAGCTCCAGCGTCGCGCCGCCCACGCGCACGCGGTCGCGCTCGGCATCCGAAACGCGCTCGCTGCGCCCGAGGATCGCCTCGACCCTGGCGTGCAGTTCGAGCAGATCGAACGGCTTGACCATGCAATCGTCGGCGCCGGCCTTGAAGCCTGCGGACTTGGCGGGGAAATCGGAGTAGACGGTGAGGAACAGGATCGGCACGTCGGCCAGGAGGGGGTCGGCGCGCAGACGGCGCGCTAGCGTGAAACCATCCATCACCGGCATGTCGATATCCGAGATTACCAGGTCAGGCGTCTGCCGGCGCATCTGTTGCAAGGCTACCAGCCCGTTACCCGCAGTCAGGACGGCATGGCCGGCATGGCTCAGGCTTTCACGCAGGACCCAGGCCAGGTCCTGGCTATCCTCCACCACGAAAATGCAAGACATACGAGATTCTCATCGCGCCAGTGAGCCCTGGGCCAATGCGGAAATCTCGGCCAGGTCGAACGGCTTGGAAATGAAACTGGCGAATAATCCGTGGCGCAGGGTCTCCTGCACCGCCTGATCCTCGCTGTAGTAGTAGCCGGAGATCAACACCATCATCGTCGCGGGTTGCAACGCGACGATCCGCTGCGCCACGTCCAGCCCGTCCATGTCGGGCAGTTTGGCGTCCACGAAGGCGATGCGGATCGGCTCGACCGCGGCCAGCGCGATGGCCGCGGCGCCGGTATGCGCCACGACCACCCGCCAGCCATCGAGCACGAGTGTCTGTTGCATGGCCCAGGCCAGGTCAACTTCGTCGTCCGTGACCAGGGCGGTCGGAGGCGTTTCCACAGGGTACCTTTCTCTTGAATGCTTGCACTTGCGCTGTCATAGAGTGACAGTTCGTGCCAGAACCGCCTACGCCGCGGGCAATCTCGCATCCAGCACCACAGTGAACATGCTGCCCGCGCCCACCGTGCTCTGCACCTGGATGCTGCCGCCGTGTTGCTGCAGGATGCTGTAGGCGATGGTCAGCCCCAGCCCCACGCCGCCCTGACCCACCGGCCGGGTGGTGAAGAATGGGTCGAAGACCTTCGCCAGATTCTCCGCCGGGATGCCGCAGCCGGTATCCTGGAAGTCCACCCTCATCTGTCCACTGCCCGGCAACTGCTGTGTGCGGACGGTCAGGTGGCCGCCCGCGGGCATCGCCTGGCACGCGTTGAGAAAGAGGTTCGTGAACGCCTGCTGGAGCGCACTCGGATCGGCGAAGACCGGCGGCAGGTCGGCGGCCAACTCGGTCGTCACCTGCACCGTGTTCAGGTTGGCCTGGTGCCGCATCATGGCGACCGTGTCGGCGACGATTTCGTTCACCACGACCGTGCCGAACCGGCCGCCGTCGGGCCGGGCGAAGCGGAGCAGGCTCTCGATGATCGCCGAGGCGCGCTTGATGCCCTCGTAGATCTTCTGCGCGCACTGTTCGCTCAATTCCAGGTTGTGCGGGTCGCGCAGGAGCAATTGCGCCGCGGCCGAAGCTGCGCCCAGCGGGTTCCGCAACTGATGCGCGATGCCGCCGGCCATCACGCCCAACGACGCCATCTTGGCCGACTGGAAAAGCTGTGCTTCGAGCAGACGCCGCTCGGTGAGATCGCGGCCCACCGCCACCAACGCGCTGACCCGGCCATGGTCGTCCCACATGGGCGAACAGGCCCAGGCCACCGGGATCGTCTTGCCGCCAGCGGTGCACAGGCCGAGCTCGCGCACCTTGCTCGGCTCGCCGCGCTGCACTGCGCGCAACAGCGCGCGCATCGCTTCCTGGTCTTCCGGCGCGCACAGATCGGCCAGATCACGGCCAGTGACCTCGGCCACGTGGACGCCCGACACCCGCTCGGCGGCCTGGTTCCAGGTCATGATCCGGCCGTCCGGCTCCATCGAGACCACCAGGTCGTTGGCGCTCTCTACCACGCTCGCCAGATGGCGCTCGATCCGGCGGACATCTTCGGCCAGGCGCTCCTGCTCGGTAACGTCGTGCATCAACACCAGCACGCCGGTGACCAGGTTGTCCTGGCGCAGCGGGGCCAGGTTGTAGTAATACACGCGCTGCGGCACGCCGGGCGCGCGATAGGTCATCTTGCCGCCATCGTAGGGCCGGCCGTTCTGCAACACCGCGCGGGCGCGTTGATCGAGCTGGGTGTAGTTCAGGATCGCAGTCGGGAAGACCTCGTCGAGCCGCCGGCCGACGGTGTTCTCGACGGTCCGGCGGCCTTTCTCCAGGAAATTGCGGCTGGCCAGGGCCACGCGCAGGCCGCGATCGAGGATCAACACCGACGAGGGGATGCTGTCCAGCAGCGTCAGCGCCAGATTGGGGTATTGCGCCTCCAGTTCGCTGACCTCGGGCGCAGAGCCGTTAGCAGGGGATGGCGTCATGCTGCGCCTGCCGGGGCCATGCAGTAACCGAACCGCGGGATCGTCTTGAGCAGTTCGACCGCATTGGTGAGGTCGGCCAGTTTCTCCCGCAGGTGACGGATGTGCACGCGCACTAACGCCGGGTCGCCGCAGCCGGGCGATTGCGTCCAGACTTGCTGCAACAACTCTTCGGCCGAGACGGCGCGCCCGGCGCAGGTCATCAGGTAGTTCAGGAGGCGGGCTTCCACGGGTGTCACGACGATACGCCGGTCGCCGCGCCAGACGTCGCCGGTGTGGATATCGAGCACGATATCGCCGTGCCGCCGGAGAGGCTGCTTTGGGGCCTGTTTGCGCGTCAGCCGGGCCTGGCGGCGGAGGAGGGCTTCGACCCGCAGGAGCAGCTCGGGCATGTGAAACGGCATGGCGAGGTAGTCATCGGCGCCGGCGGCGAAGGCGTCCAGTTTGTCGCCCACCGCATCCCGGTTCGACACGACGATCATGAAAAGATTCTGGGCGGCGGGCCGCGCCCGGAGGTCGCAGCAGACCTGGATGCCGTGGCCCCCCACCAGCAGGAACGGGTCGAGGATCGCCAGGGCGGGCTGGACCTGCTCGACCGCCTGAAACAGTTGGGCGGCGTCGAACGCGACCAGCGCGGTGTGGCCCTGGCCGGCCAGGCCGTGCCGGATGGAGGCTTCGAGATCATAGGCCAGACCGGCCAGGAGGATGGTCGCCATCGCTCACCTCGTCTCAGTTGCCACCAACATTATGGCTCACCTGTCGTGCAAAGCAGTCGCTGCATCAGCGGAATCAGGTCTTTAGTGACATTCCGCTTGACCACATAGCCGCTGGCGCCGGCCGCATCGGAGCGATGCTCCGGCGCTTCGTGGACGGTGACGATGATGACCTGTGCCAGAGGAGCGACACCTTTGATCTGCTTCGTGGCGTGAATGCCGTTCATTTTGGGCAGGCCGATGTCCACCAGGACCAGATCCGGGAACCGCGCGCCGGCAATCGCAACAGCCTCTTCACCGCTGGCGGCCTCCAGCCAACGGCAACCCACGAATCCCGCCTTCAATCAGTCGCGCAACATGGCCCGCAAGGCATCGTGATCTTCGACGATCAGGACTGTCGGGGCCATAAAGATACTATGGCACCAGACAGCGCGCTTTGTCTGTCAGGAAAGTTTGACAGTTTTTGGGAGGTGTCTCACGCCCCCGGCGTCAACCCGTGCGCGACGGCGAACTTGACCAGGGTGGGCAAGTTGCCGATGCCGAGCTTCTGCATCAGCCGGCTGCGGTAAGTTTCGACGGTCTTGGGGGAGAGGGCGAGGGTATCGGCGATGGCGGCGCTGGACTGGCCCTCGACGACGAGCTGTAGGATTTCGCGCTCGCGGGGGCTGAGGCGTTCCAAGGGGCTTTTGATGTGGGATTCATCGGTCAGGCGGGTCAGAACTTCCGGCATAGTTTCGGCGATGCGCCGGCTCAAGTAGCGCCGACCGGCGTGGGCGGCCCGCACCGCGGTCACCACCTCCGCGCCGGCCGACTCCTTCAACAGATAGCCCAGCGCGCCGGCTTGCAACGCCCGGAAGATGTGCTCGGCGGTGGAGTGCATGGAGAGGATGACCACCTGCGTCGCGGGGCAGGCGGCGCGAATCTGGCCGGTGGCTTCGATCCCGTTCAGCTCCGGCATCGCGATGTCCATCAACGCCACGTCGGGACAGAGCTGCTCCACCAGGCGCACGGCCGCCCGGCCATCCGCCGCGTCGCCGATCACCCGGATGTCGGGCTGCGCTTCGAGGAGAAACCGCAGGCCGTCCCGCACCACCGCGTGATCGTCGGCCAGAAAGACGTGAATGCTCACAGCCCACTCCCGACTTCGACGATCACCCGCGTGCCGCGGCCCGGCGCGGCATCCATGACCAGGCGACCGCCGGTGCTCTCGGCGCGTTCAGACATGGTCAGCAGCCCCCAGGCGTGACGGCCGTTGGGCTGAGTGTGAAGTTCCGGGTCGAAGCCGATCCCGTCGTCGGCGATGGTCAGACGCACGCCGCCGGCCGCGGCATCCAGCGTGACGGATACCTGGTGCGCCTGGGCGTGGCGGGCGGCGTTGGTCAGCGCCTCCTGGGCGATGCGAAACAGGGTGATCTCGGTCGCCAACGGCAGCCGCGGCGTCGGATCCGCGCCCTGGGTCGCGATTGCCAGCCCGGTGCGCTGGGCGAAACGCTGGCCGTACCAACGCAACGACGCCAGCAGGCCGTAGTCGTCCAACACCGGCGGACGCAGCTCGGCCATCACGTCGCGGATGTGCTCCATCGTCTCGCCCACCAGCTCCAGCAAGTCCTCCAGCCGCGGTCCGATCCTGACAGCCAACTCGGGCGACAGCAGGTCGCGCACGATGTCCAAGTTGATGCTCAACGCCGTCAGGTTTTGGCCGACCCGGTCGTGGAGTTCCTGGGCCAGCCGCCGCCGCTCGCCCTCTTCGGCATTCGCCAGGCGGGCCGTCAGCACGCGCAGTTGTTTGGCGTACTGGCGCAACGCTTCCTCCGCCCGCTTGCGCTGGGTGATGTCGGTGGTGACAACGACCACCTTCCAATCGGGAAATGTAACGGGAACTGCACTCACGCTGGTCCAGATAACGCTGCCGTCTTCCTTCACTACGCCGGTCTCGACATTGTGAACATCCCTTTGCTCCTTGAGCGCTCTTACGCTGGCAAACTCCTCGGCAGGCATTGGCGTTCCGTCCGGTCTGAGATACGTTCGACTCTTGTGATCTCCATTGAACAAACTCTTCCCGGACATGTCCACAATGCTTTCCAGGGCAGGGTTCATATAGGAGAACTTTCGTTCTGCGTCGAGAATGGCGACGCCTACTGGTAGCATCTCGAAAACGGCCCTTAGTTTCGCTTCGCTCTCCCACAGCGCCTCCTCGGCCTGTTTGCGCTCGGTGATGTCACGGAAAACGCCAAATGTGCCCACAAACTCCCCCTGGCTATCAAACTGCGGGACAGCCGTTATGAGCAGGCTGCGCTTTTCTCCGTCAGGACGGCTGATTTCAATTTCATAAACGCTCTTTTCGTTGAGCCGGCGTTGGCGGGTTTGCTCACGGATCACACCAAACTGCTCCGGCGTGGTGAACTTACGTAAGCTGTGCCCCAGCAGACCGGTGGGCAGCACGCCAAAGATGCCTTCGGCGGCAGGGTTCGCAAAGGTAAATTGCTCTTCGGGATCAACAAAACCGATACCCTCGCCCACGTTTTCAATCACCGCGCGGTAGCGGGCTTCGCTCTCCCGCAGCGCCTCGGCGTTGTCCAAGATGTCGACGGCCAAGGTGGTGCCGTGCACGGCATCAGTGGTCACGCCCACCGTCGGCTACTCACCTTTGCACTTGACGCTGGTCAGATCGGCTCCCAAGGCCGCCACCAACGTGCGCACGGCCGAGACGCGCACCTCTTCCCGGCGCAGGCCCGCAACCTTCTCGCCGGCGGCTTGCACGGCCGCGTAAGCCGCGGTCTTGCCCAAGGGATGGCCGAGGGCAGTCATCACCAGCGAGACCGCTCCATAGCTGAGGCCCATGACGTAGAACAACACCGCCAGACCTTTCAGACGGAACGAAGTCTGATCGTCATTGATGCCCAACGGGTAGACCCGGATGGTGCGTCCACAGCGCAAGCAGTCGTAGCGCCGAGCAATGACTTCCCGACACACGGTGTCCCGCACCAGCTTACGCACTTCTTGGCGCAGATGAAGTCGCTGACCGCCGCACTCGGCATATGGGCACACATGCGGTTCGGGGTAGATGTCGGGGTCAACCCGGGGTAACAACAACTTGAGTCGCATGACACTCCCTCTCAGCGATTTTCCAGTTGACACTGCCTCCATTATACCCATATACCCACTTCTACCAAACCCCGAACACTCACCAGCAGGCGGGTGCGTAGACTTGTCGTGATCATCTGGCGTATCATGGGTACTCTTCTCCTGAACTATAGCACCGGCTCATTCGGGCGGCAAGCTGCCGTAGCCGGGGGTTGCAATTCCAAAAGTGATTATCCGCTGGATGTCACCCTGAGCGGGTTAGCGCCGTGAAGTTCGTTGCAGCGAAAATCCAGCGAAGAGCCTGTCCTCCTCACGGCACGCAGCCGGATGCCACTGTCTCGCGAGAGCCAGGGCATCCGGCTGTTTTTTTCGCGCATCACGCTCACGTGTATCAGTCAAGAGCGCCGGAGGCGGGGACAAAGCACAGCATCTCGAGTCCCCTCGTTCCAGCAGCAGCCGCATTCGCGCCCCAAGTCAGTGTGTGCTAGAATGGCCCGAAGCGCTTGCGGTCTGGCAACGAAGGGGAGGCATCGCGTCTCAGCTGACTGCACCAGTGTGTTGAGGCGCAGCCTTGGCGCCAACGGGAGGTGTGCAATGAATGTCATCGGCATCATGCTCGACAGCTTCCGCCAGGATCACGTCGGCTGCTACAACCAGGGCTGGGCTCCTTTCTCAGGAATCCCGGCTTGCCGCACCCCCAACCTGGACGCATTCGCGGCGGAGTCAGTCGTCTTCGACAACGCCTACCCTGAAGCCCTTCCGACCATCCCGGTGCGCACCCAGCTCTTTACCGGGCAATGCACCCTCCCCTTCCGGCCGTGGCAACCGCTGACCAGAGAAGACGTCAGCATCGCCGAGATCCTGCGGGGAGAAGGCTATGTGAGCGGCCTGATCTCAGACTGCTACCACTATCGCGCTCCCGGCATGAACTTTCATCGCGGGTTCCACGCCTACCGTTGGATACGCGGGCAGGAGTACGATCCATGGACCTCGCACGCATCCGAGCGCGGGGTCGAGACTTATGTCAACGAGCACTATGATGCTGTGTGGCGCGGTAGGGTCAATCAGTTCCTGGCCAACACCGACGGCTTTCAGTCAGAGCGGGATTGGTTTCCCGCGAGGGTCGTAGAGGAAGCTATCGATTGGCTGCAGCGCAACCGGGGAGGTGAGCGCGTCTTTGCCTGGATCGACTCGTTTGATCCCCATGAACCGTGGGATCCGCCGAGGCGTTTTGACACGTATACCGATCCAGCCTACTCGGGCAAGCGACTGATCCTGCCCATGGGTGGGCCGGCAGCCAAGTGGGCCCAGCCTGAAGAGATCCGGCACATACAGGGGCTTTACGCGGGCGAAGCCGCATTCGTCGATCATTGTCTCGGCGCCCTGTTCGAGACACTCAAAGGGCTCGGCTACTACGAAGACTCGGTCATCTTTGTGCTCGCCGACCACGGGCATCCGCTGGCGGACCACGGCAAGTTCCTCAAGGGCGGCGACCGCATGTACAACGAGTTGTTGAAGGTTCCTTTCATGATCCGGCTACCTGGAGGGATGGGCGCCCGGCGGACTCAGGCGATCGTCCAGTTCCACGATCTCCTGCCCACCCTTCTCGATCTCCTCGGCTTCAGCGGGAATACGTCGGCCATGCACGGGCGCAGCTTCGCACCGGTCCTCCGTGGGGAGACAGATGCTCATCGCGACGTCGTGATCACCGGCTACCACGAGGCAATCGACCGGTGCGTGCGAGATCAGACATGGAGCTATGTGCGGCGTCCCGAGGGCGAGCCCGATGAGCTCTACAATCTCGCGGAGGACCCGAAGGAGCAGAACAACATCGTCGACCAGCATCCTGAAGAGGCTCTGCGCCTGGCCCACGCGTTTGGAAGTTACTTCGCTCGAGGACAGCGTTCACCCGCCGTCAAGGGCATCCAGGGCAAGTACGAGCTAGCCTCCGGCGGCGTTGCCTGAACATCTGACACCCCTTCTATGCGATATATCCGAGAGGAGTTCCTGCCATGTCCGAACATTCTGCCATGACGCCGAAGGAGCGGATCCGTCTTGTCCTCGATCACAAGGAACCGGACCGCGTGCCGGTTCACGACAGCCCGTGGGGCGCCACAGTGACCCGGTGGCTTCGGGAAGGCCTGCCAGACGGCATCTCGCCCTCAGATTACTTCGGATATGAACTGAGGGCATTCGGGACCGACACGACACCCCAGTACCCGGTCCGAGTACTGGAGAAATCGGCTGAGTACATTGTCGAGACAACCGCTTACGGTGGCGTGCGGAAAAACCACCGTGATTACTCTACGACGCCGGAACTGATCGACTACGGCATCAAAGAGCGCCAGGACTGGGAGGCTGCCAAGCGGAGGCTTCAGCCGTCGTTCACGCGAGTGGACTGGGTGAGCCTCAAGGAAGCCTATGACCGAGCCAACAGCGAGAGCCTCTACCTGACATTTGACGCGATCACCGGGTATGACCTCTGCCAGGCGTACATACGCGCAGACATACTGCTGCCTTTGCTGATCACCGATCCTGATTGGATTCGCGATATGGCGGAAACGCAGGCAGATATGGTGATCGAGATGGCCAAGATCCTGATGGCGCAGGGATATCGCTTTGACGCGGCCTTCCTGTTCAACGACATGGGGTTCCGTACAGGGCCATTCTTCTCACCGCGCATGTACCGATCGATCTTCATGCCAGCCGATCGCCGGCTGTTCGACTATTTCCACAGCCAGGGGATGAAGGTCATCCTCCATTCGTGCGGCAACGTGAAGCTCTTGATCCCTGACCTATTGGACATCGGCCTGGATTGCCTGCAGCCGCTCGAAGTGAAGGCGGGCATGGATCTGATCGCACTCAAGCGCGAGTACGGGCCGGACCTGGTGTTCATGGGCGGCATCGACGTCCGGACCATGAATGACCCGGATCCAAACGTGGCTGAGAGGGAGATAGCCACCAAGTTCACCGCAGCCAAGGTGGGTGGGGGCTATATCTACCACTCGGACCACTCGATCCCTAACAATGTTTCATTCGCACAGTACTGTCGAGTGATGGAGTTGGTTCGCCAGTACGGACAATACTGAAAAGGAGCAATGCCGAGATGCTTTTTGACCTGCCAATCGAGCAGCTAAGGACTTACCTACCGCCTCGCCACGAGCCACAGGACTTCGACGCGTTCTGGCAGGAGACCCTCGCCGACGCGCGAAGGTGGCCGCTGAACGCTGTTTTCGAGCCGGTGGATTACGGCCTGAAGACCGTGGACACGTTCGATGTCACTTTCTGCGGTTACGGCGGGCAGCCCATCAAGGGCTGGCTCCTCTTGCCTCGGCTGGCTCGGCCTGACGGGACACGCGTGCCATGCATCGTGGAGTACATCGGCTACGGTGGAGGCCGAGGCTTCCCGGTCGACTGGCTTCTGTGGAGTGCCGCTGGCTACGCGCATTTTGTCATGGACACGCGCGGGCAAGGAAGCACGTGGCGCCCGGGCGACACGCCGGACTTGCCGACCGATGGCACGAGCGCCCACTATCCGGGTTTCATGACGTCGGGCATCCTCGATCCGCGGACCTACTACTATCGCCGGGTCTTTACAGATGCCGTGCGCGCCCTCGAGGCGGCTCGAAACCACAAGGCAGTGGATCCCGCGCGAATCGCTGTGACCGGCGGAAGCCAGGGCGGCGGCATCGCGTTAGCCGTCAGCGGCCTCGAACCTTCGGTCCCGGTAGCGATGCCGGACGTCCCCTTCCTGTGCCACTACAGGCGCGCCACTGAGATCGTTGATACCGCGCCCTATTCCGAGATCTCCCACTACTGCAAGACCCATCGCGACAAAGTCGATCAAGTGTTCCGCACCCTCTCGTACTTTGACGGCGTAAACCTGGCGACTCGAGCACGCGCCAGAGCGCTCTTCTCGACGGCCCTGATGGACGACATCTGTCCGCCATCCACGGTGTTCGCTGCGTTCAACCACTACGCCGGCCCGAAGCAGATCGAGGTCTGGTCCTACAACCAGCATGAAGGAGGCGACAGCTTCCAGCATGTTAAGAAGCTTGAGTTCCTAGCGGGACTATGGGGCGAGGAATAGGGGAAGACCCGCGGGCCGGAGCGAGCACGCGGGAGCGCCCCGAAGAAGGATGAGCTTTGTCATGGTATGCGGCGCTGCACCTGTGCTACATTGAGCTTATTGTCCAGCCTTCGTTCGCAGCGCAGTAACCCATCGGGCTCTGCGAACAGCCCGGCTTTCAGCGGCGCGTCCTGCACGAACTGCCAGGATGCCAGCCTACCAACAAAAGGAGCTTCAACATGTCAGCCAAGATCGCCCTTCAACTCTACTCCGTCCGGGAAGCACTCGCGAAGGACTTCGATGGCGTCGTCCGCAAAGTCGCCGAAATGGGCTATCCCGCAGTGGAGCCTGCCGGCTTCCCTGGAACCACCCCGGCCAAGGCGGCAAAGCTGTTCCAAGAGCTTGGCCTCACCGTGTGCAGCATCCACGTGTTTCCTCCCCCTTCGGGCCCGAAGTTCGATGAGGCTGTCGACACCCTCGCCGCACTCGGCTGCAAGCGCGTCGTGTCTGGCTATGGACCTGATGACCTGAAGACGATGGACGGGATCAAGCGATGCTGTGAGATCCTCAATGTCACCAACGCGGCCGTCAGGACGCGAGGGCTTGAGCTGGCGGTCCACAACCATTGGTGGGAATACGAGAAAGTGGGAGACCGTTATGTCTATCAGGTGATGCTTGACCTGCTCGATCCCACTGTCCTTTTCGAGCTCGATACCTACTGGATTCGCACGGCGGCACACGACCCCGCGAAGATCGTCAAGGCGTTCGGAAAGCGAGCCCCATTACTGCACGTCAAGGATGGGCCGGCAACGCAGAAGGAACCGATGCTGCCGCTCGGTGAGGGTGTGATGGATATTCCGAGCATCCTCAAGGCGGGCGCTGGTTCGGCAGAATGGGTGATTGTGGAGCTCGACCGCGTGGCGACCGACATGATGGAGGCTGTCGCGAAGAGCTACCGCTATCTGGCCGGTTTGGTGAAGTAGCGAGGGCGCATCACCATGGATAGGACGAAGGTCGGCATCGTAGGTTGCGCGGGCGCTCCAATGGCGTTCTGGTCGGCTGTGCACAGGCCCTGCATGGCGTAGCGCGTCTTGGCGCCGCATCCCGTGGGGGGCCCCACCGTCCCGACACAAAGGACTCAGCATTATGACAACAGCATTCGCAACGCAGATCAGCGCCACCCAAGGCCGCGCCGGGAACGATCGGGTGCGGGCCACGATAGTCGGCGCAGGAGGAATGGCGCGCCATCACATCCGGCAGATGCTTCAGCAGGCCGACACGACTGAGATACCTGTAGTTTGCGAACCTTCGCCCGCCCAGTACGCTCTGACTGCGGAGGTCTTTCGGGCGGCGGGCGTGCAGCCACCGCCAAACGAGCCCAACCTCGAACGCCTACTAAGAGACTACGGTGATGAGCTCAACGCGGCATTCATCATCACGCCTCACGCCTATCACCACGATCAGACATTGGCGTGCCTGGAGACAGGGCTTGATGTTCTGCTTGAGAAACCGATGGTGATGAATGCTTCGGAGGCACGCAGCCTGATCGGCGCGCGCGATCGAACCGGGAAGCTACTCGTCGTGGCGTTTCCCGGCAGCCTTTCGCCTCAGATCCGCACGGCCGCGACAATGCTCCGTTCTGGGACGCTGGGACCCATCCTCAGCATCAGCGGCGTCGTGTGGCAGGACTGGGGACCGATCACCGCGGGTACGTGGCGGCAAGAGCCCAAGGTTTCGGGAGGCGGCTTCCTTTTCGACAGCGGAGCGCACATGCTGAACACGACGGCTGATCTCGCAGGTGAGGACTTCGTTGAGGTGGCAGCCTGGCTGGACAACAATGGGCGACCGGTAGACACTCGCGCCACCGTGATGGCTCGGCTGGCGTCAGGAGCCATGGTGACACTCCATGGCTGCGGCGAGGCTATCCGCTCTTGTTCTTCGGACGTGCGCGTCTTCTGCACCAAGGCCATCCTGCGCACTGGCGTCTGGGGAGAGCGGCTTGAACTTCAGCGGTCGGGAGCCAAAACACTCCGTAAGGTGACGGTGCCGCCCTCAAAGGGCGTGTGGGAGCAATTCCTGGCCGTTCGCGATGGAAGACTGCAGAACCCCTGTCCGCCGGAGGTCGGCCTACGCATGGCTAACTTGTGGGACGCCATCCAGGCGTCGGCTGCTGTGGGCGGCCAACCGGTGCGGACCGGCTGACGAAGGCTCAGCTTCTCAAGGCACGCGGCTCTCACGCGCGGGACGCGCGCATCAGGCGCGCCTGGGATGGCGTGCAATCTAGCGATGTTCATGTTAAGGTAAGGAGCATTCCGAGATGACGCATTCACCGAAAGTCACTGTTTGGAACGAGTTCCGCCACGAGAAGATGCACGACGAAGTGGCGAAGGTATATCCCAAGGGCATCCATGAGGCGATTGCTGACTATCTGCGCGCCGGGGGCTTGCCGGTGCGAACGGCATGGCTGGACCAGCCGGAGCACGGTCTGAGCGCCGACGCCCTGGCCGCTACGGATGTGCTGATCTGGTGGGGACACATGGCCCATGGCGAGGTGAAGGATGAAATCGTAGAGCGCGTCCAGAAGAGGGTGCTCGAAGGCATGGGGCTGATTGCCCTACACTCGGCACACTACTCCAAGATCTTCAAACGCCTGATGGGGACAAGCTGCAGCCTGAAATGGCGCGAGGTTGGAGAGAAGGAGCGCATCTGGGTCGTGGAACCGGGGCACCCAATCGCCGAAGGCCTGCCGGAATACTTCGAGATCCCCCATGCGGAGATGTATGGGGAGCGCTTCGACATCCCTGCCCCAGACACGCTGGTTTTCATCAGCTGGTTCAAAGGCGGCGAGGTATTCCGCAGCGGCTGCTGTTACAACCGGGGGCAGGGAAAAGTGTTCTACTTCCGACCCGGGCATGAGACCTATCCCATCTACTACCAGCCGGAGGTATTGCGCGTCATCACCAACGCCGTGCATTGGGCAGCGCCGACAGCCGCGCCGAAGATCACCTGGGACCAACACCCGGTGCCTCTGGAAAGGCTCGACGCCTGAGATAACGCGGTCTCCCGCCGGTCGGCCGTCAGCGAGGGAAACGGCAGAGCAGGTTGCGGCGCTGAGGTCGGCCACAGCAACTGGACGCAAGAAATCGGGGGGACTATACTCAGCCACGACGATGCTACGGCGCCTATTCGCCCCTGGTCAGCTGAACACGAGCGACCGGAACGCACGCAACCTTTACTTCGAGGTTTTCTGGGCTTCGATCCTGACGGCAGCGGCCGCATTCAACGCGCCCTTCGCTCTGCGATTAGGTGCAAGCAACGCCGAGATTGGGCTACTCAGCTCGATCCCGGCGTTGCTGGCGATCCTGATCACTCTCCCCTCAGGGCAGTTCTTCAGCCGGCGTTCGCGGCGACTGCCATGGATCGTCGGCAGCCTCTTCATCTATCGGCTGGGGTTCCTCATTGTCGCGATGATCGCCTGGCTCCCCGTCGCCAACCGTGGGACGGTGCTGATCTGGCTGCTCATCGCCTTTGCCATCCCAGCGCACTTCTTCGGGGTCGGCTGGAGTTCGATGATGGCCGACGTCGTGACGGAGGCGAAGCGCTCAGAGGTGTTTGCTGCGCGCAACATCCTGGTGGCCATCGCGGTGACCCTGGGCACACTTGGAGCAGGTCGCTGGCTCGAGCGGATACGATTCCCCGTCAACTACCAAACCCTGTATTTTGTCGGCTTTCTCGCGTCGATGGTCAGCATCTGGTACATTCTGAGGCTCGAGGTGCCGGACTCGCCCGTGAGGCCTCAGACACGGGCAGATCAGGGCCTTCGGTCGCTGATCGCCAGCAGTCGTGCGGCCCTAGCGAGCGAGCCGGATTTCCTGCGTTTGGTGGTCAACACGTTCGCCCACGGCGTCGGCCTCTGGCTAGTAGGACCGCTGTACGTGCTCTACTATGTGCGCTCGTTGGGCGCCGCCGAAGGCTGGCTGGGCCTCAACGCCATGGTCGGCAGCCTGACGCCGATACTTGGGTTCTACATCTGGCAGCGCGTGATCCAGCGCCGGGGCGAGAACCCCATACTTATCCTGGCGATCGGTGTTGTCGGGCTGTATCCCATCCTCGTCGGCCTGACTCCAACCCTGTGGCTCATCCCTGTGTGGACAGCGCTAAGCGGTCTGGTGAGCCCGGGTGTGACGTTGAGCCACTACCCGATGTTGTTGAAGATCTGCCCTGAAGGAGAACGTCCAAAATACCTGGGCATCTACACCATGCTGATGAACGTCGGCGCGTTCATCATGCCGCTGCTGGGAGTCTACCTGGCTGACCGTTTTGGGCTGCGGCCCGTGCTCGTTGCTGGCGGGATCGTCTGCCTGTTTGGCTCTAGCTCGTTCCGGTTCCGGCCCCTGATGACGCCTGATAGCCTCGCCGTGCGCCAGGCCGAGTTCGGGGGGAAAAGGGGCGGGCCCCACCGGGGAGGAGGCATGATCTCAACCATCGGCCGGGCACGCCCCGGCTACTTCCGGCGCCAACTGGCGCGTTTGCGCGTTAAGGTGCGAAGGACTCGAATCTGACATCAAAGGAGCGGCGAAATGACAGCGAAAACACCCACGCTTGGCGTGATTGTCGGCAACCGGGACTTCTTCCCAGGCCACCTTTGCGAAACAGGGCGCAAGATCATGCTGGACGTTTTGGCTTCGGAGGGGATCAACGCGATCGCCTTGAGCCCAGAAGATACCGCTTACGGAAGCGTGGAAAGCGTGGCTGATGCCCAAAAGTGCGCCGACCTATTCAAGCAGCATAGAGACGAGATCATCGGTGTGCTGGTTACGTTGCCCAATTTCGGCGATGAGCGGGCCGTCGCGAACGTGATGCGCTGGTCAGGCCTCGACGTGCCGGTGCTGATTCACGCGTTTCCTGACGATATGGCGCGGATGACCGTCGCTGACCGGCGCGATGCGTTTTGCGGAAAAATGTCCGCCTGCAACAATCTCCACCAATACGGCATCAAGTACTCCCTCACCACGCTGCATACGGTGGATCCCCAGAGCGAGAGTTTCCGGGCTGACCTGCGGCAGTTTGTTGGCACTTGCCGCGTTGCCAAGGGTTTGCGCGGAGCACGCGTGGGGCTGATCGGCGCCCGTCCCGCCAACTTCATCACCGTGCGCTTCAGTGAGAAGTTGCTCGAACGGAGCGGCATTTCGGTCGAGACCGTGGACCTCTCGGAGATCCTTGGGCGCATCGGGCGCCTAAAGGATGGCGACCCCAGGGTCAAGGCAAAGCTGGAGCTGATCGAAGCCTATGTGCCGACCGGTGGAACACCCCCCGACGCGCTCCTGAAGATGGCCAGGCTGGGCGCTGTGATCGACGACTGGATGCAGGCCAACCGGCTGGTGGCGAGCGCCGTGCAATGCTGGACGGCCATTGAGGAGTTCTATGGGGTCGTGCCCTGCACCGTCATGAGCATCATGAGCAACGAGCTGATGCCATCAGCCTGTGAGACGGACATCGCGGGTGTGATCGGCATGTATGCCATGTCGCTGGCATCCGGGAAGCCCAGCGCACTCATCGATTGGAACAACAACTACGGCGAAGATCCGGACAAGTGCGTGATCTTCCACTGCTCCAACCTGCCCAAGGATGTGTTCATCAGAGAATCGAACATCTCATCCGATATCCCTGTGATGGACTACCAGGCGATCATCGCTGGCACGGTGGGAAAGGCGAACACCTTCGGCACTGTCGTGGGGCGTGTGAAGCCGGAGCCATTCACGTTCTGCCGCGTCTCGACCGACGACTACCACGGGCGCGTCGTGGCTTACCTGGGCGAAGGCGAGCTTACGAGCGATCTTCTGGCAACATTTG
>Ga0315289_10007023_pt1 | contig 16502 bp, 18 predicted proteins | sample YL17G11_40_MG_FD_203452 | JGI IMG/M metagenome (GOLD analysis project Ga0315289, IMG submission 203452) | Sediment microbial communities from Yellowstone Lake, YNP, Wyoming, USA - YL17G11_40 | ecosystem: Environmental > Aquatic > Freshwater > Lake > Sediment | place: USA: Wyoming | collected... | reverse complement strand
TCATCATTAAAAGACCCTTAAACTATTTTACCTTCAACTACTAATAGTCCTTCTTTTTTCCTTCTATTTACTTCATCCATTGCAGCTTTGAAGCAACCTTTGAACCTATTAATATCTTCTTTATAGGGCTCCATTAGGTTTTTCTTTTCTTCTTTATATGTGCCTAGGCTTTCATCTGCTAGCTCTTCGAATTTAGTATCGAGTTTATCTTTGATTTCTAAATACTCATCATGTTCTTTAATTGCATCTTCCATAGCCTTTATTTGAGAAGATACTGCTTGAAGGCTAGCATCTTCTTTTTTTAGGGATTCGACAGCTTGCCAGTTGGCATATTCTAGGGAAGCCCTACTAATCAATTCTTTGTTACCTAGGTTTAAAATTTCCCTATATTCTGAATCTTGTAGATTATACGCATTTTCACATTTCTTTTTTTTAGGTCTAGCCATTAGGCCACCTCCTATATATGTTATTTTTCACTTGAATTGATTGTCGTAAACAAACATAATGTAAAAGAACTAATCGCACAACCAAAAATATTAAAAGGCAAATGGATGGAAATTTATTCTGTTGATGATACCGGTAAAAAATTAAGTTTAAGTGATGATGTGGATACTACTAAAATAACACCAGAATCCTTGAGTGCAAAAATATCAAGAATGGATGTGTATGCTGAACTGTTTATTAAAAGTAAATACAGATGCGAAGTTCATGTCCATAACAATTACGGAACAAGTCAGATGTTAGCATCTGGTCAAAATGACCTTAATTGGCTAAAATTTAATTCAGTTAAGGCTGTGTCTAATGAAACAAAAACAATTTATCATTTTATTTTTGATTAATAGCTATGGTAGCATTTAATTCAGTATCATCATTAATGCCAACAGTTATCATCGTAGCCGATCCTCATGCAGCGGCTCGTGGCTATTCTTTACTCGGTAGGGAGTTTTTCCTTAAAGACCCCAACCTTCGTGAGGATGACGCTAAAATGATAGATGGGGTTGTTATGCGAGATAAGTTTTGGGTTGTTTCTTTAGATGAGTATATTCGTGTTGTTCCAGAGGCAGCTAACAAGGATTTTTCAAAAGACGTTTATATTCCTTGGTATGCTGGAAAAGTATCTTTTAAGCCGTGTTATATAAAGTCTTAATTTGGGGATAAGTATGGTTGATAATAGTTATGAAAAGGAAAAGGAAACTAGAAAAAAAGCTAACGAAGAACTTCTTAGAAAAATGAAATCTGGTGAATCCTTAAAGACAGTATCAGTCCAAGCTACTTGGTTCCCGCCAAGACCTATTATTAAAAAAGATGGAGATAAAATAAAAGAACTTTACGGTGATAACGCATCTATTGTAGGTGTTACAGATGAGAATAGTGACACTGTAGAAAAAAAAGATAAACCTAGTTTAAGATTGGTAGGGGTTGATAACAATGAAGTGTAAAGCATGTGACGGACAAAAAACCGTAAAAAAAGATGATAAGGATGTTGTTTGTGAGGAATGCTCTGGTACGGGTACTGAAATTGTTTCTATTTTAAATTCATCAAATAAGCTTTTAAGTGAAATGATCACAAAACAAAACGAAGTTATGAACAAACTAAGATTGGAAAGCCTTAAAGCATATTCTGATTTAAAAAAACATACTTAATTTAGGTATGGAACGTATAATAAGGAGTTTCTGTAATGAATGATTTTCTAGACACAGCTATTGATTTACCTGAGATTGATTTATCACCTGTAACAGAGGGCACACCTAATTATGTAGCGGAGCCTGATGCTAAAAATTTAGCCATTAAATTTGGTATTATTGGTACAGGTCAAGGTGGTGCCAAATTGGCAGATACCTTTTATCAAATAGGGTACCGTAGGGTTTGCGTAGTAAACACAACTTCGCAAGACTTTTTAGGGTTATCAATACCTACTTGTAATCAAAAAGTTTTACAAGCTCAAGGCGGTGCTGGAAAAGATCCATCAAAAGGAAGAGATGCATTAAAAGAGAGCCAGGAAGATGTTCTTAATTTAATGCGCCATACTTTTGGTGAAGATATTGAGAGAATCCTTATTTGCGTTGGTGCTGGTGGTGGTACAGGTAGTGGTAGTGCTATCGGTCTTTACAAGTTAGCTCGTTACTATCTTCAAAAATTAGGAAAACCCGATAAGGTAGGTATTGTATGTACGATGCCTAAGAAAATAGAAGGTGGTAAGGTTCAAGGAAATGCCTATCAGCTTATTTCCGATTTAAAATTGTTAGTAGAATCTAAAGAAGTGTCCCCTCTTATTTTGGTTGATAACGAGAGTATCCACCAGATGTTCCCAAATGCTACTGCGAAAGAATTTTGGAATACCGCTAATAAAAATATTGTAGGTCTTTTTGATATATTTAATGTTCTTGCTTGCCAGCAGTCACAGTATGTTACCTTCGATAAAGAAGATTACAGATCTTTATTAGATTCAGGTGTTATTATTTTCGGAGCTACTAAACTAAGTAGTTATGAAAAAGATACCGATATTTCAGATGGTCTCCGTACTAATCTTAAGAAAACTCTATTAGCTGAGTTAGACATTTCTGAGGCAACACACATTGCTGCAATTTTGTGTGCTCCTGATAAGATATTAGGTGTATTACCTCAGTCTCATATTGATTTGGCATTCACTACACTAGAAAGAATTGTCGGTGGTGAGAACAGAGATGTTATGGTGCATCAAGGTATTTACGAGGCTAAACGTCTTGGTTTATATTTATACACAATGGTAGGCGGTTTAAAAGTTCCTGAAAATAGACTTGAGTTGATGAAATTTAAGTCAGGCAGCTTTGACGGTCTTTAATCAATACGTTTATAGGGATGGATTCAGATGACCAACTTGGAAGGTCTAAATTATAATAGTAAACTAAATATTGATGATCTTACTTTTGCATCACAAGCAACGGAAAGTGCAATATTAGAAAGAACTAGATTAGTGTTTGGTCAAGGTGCCATAACACCTGCTAGGCATGGTATTGTAGATTCATTAGATCCTAGAAGTGCAAATGAATCTGACCGCCCCTTATTTGTATACGTTAACGAAAGTAACTCGAATCATGTTAATGTAACGAGTGGTACCATTGTGTGTCCGAATGGTGCAATCGTTTCTAATGAAACATTAGCTGAAGATATTTTGCTATCATCCAGCGATTTATTAGAAAATGATATTTATGTTCTATTTATTGAAAATAAAATAGTTGAATCGGATTCTAGGGTAACTAGATATAATACGGTTGAAAATAGTAAATACATCCAAAGTAGCGATATCATAGGGTGTGACACATTATCTAACTTTCAAAATAGTGTACTATATCCAGTATCTAGAAAAGATAATTTAGTCGCAATCTCAGTAATCACCGTTGTTAGCTCCTCAGAATTACAAATAGATAATACAGCCTTTAACTATAGTTTTAATAGACCTTGGTATTCACCTGTAGATGTCGAACATAGAAGTAAAATAGGTAGTGGAGTCACAACCGACACAAACCCACATGGCCTAACTTTTAATGATTTAATTTCTGGCGATCTTACACTCTATGAGCAAATGCTTTCGATTGGTTTAATACTATCTAAAGATGATACTATAAAAGGCGTAAGTGGTTTTTCTTGTACTGAGACTATTGGCGGTACTACTGGATCTAATGGACAAGTATCTCGTGTTCTCGTTGATTATGATGGTAGCGTAACATCTGAGAGCCGCTTTGGCGGTCAAGGTTCTTCTTATATACTATTAGCTAATTACCCAACACAAATTACTTCTTTTCATTTAGATAGTCATAAAAGTTTAGCTATCCCTTTTGATCATATTAGAGGTACTAGGATTGTAGTAATCCCTAATCCAGATAAAATATCATCGTCAGCTAGTATTACATATAATAGGGTTCTTGCGTTAGAACCACCTGCACAAATATTAAGCAACACCTTAACTTTCGGCCAACCTGACACCACTAATGATTTAATATTCTCTGGGGGTATCGCTATTTCCCAGATGTCAAACCCTTCTATTGATTTTGAGAAATCAGGACCAATACCTAGAGAATATACGGTATATTCTTTAGCGGACGGGACACTAATAAAAGCACCCGAAGTTTTAGTAAACTCATGGCTATTAGATGACATTGGAAACACGATTCAAACTGTTTCGGCTACCATGTTTGGACCTGCAAAACTTTTGCTAGGGTTATCTGACGCAATATCCACTAGTAATATGTCTATTACTGCTAGAATATATGGAACAGATGTAGATGGTGCTAAAATCCAAGAAGATATAACTTTTTCCAGTTATGTGGACAGTTACACTATTATCAATACGCAACAAGTTTTTTCAGCGGTAACCAATTTCCAAATTACTAATAGAATTGAAGATGGACCACATTCTAAAATAGAATTATGGGCAGATTTAGAATCTGAGACCACACTTGAACTAAATAAATTAGCTAAAGTTTCTAAAATTAATTGGAATGGTAAATCCATTACGTCCATTAAAGATGTGCGTCAAATAACACCTGTAATTCCTCCCGTAGGAAATAGATTTGACGGTGCTTCGGAGATAGTACCAGCGATTATAGGCGCAATAGATCTGTTAGGTTTGGGTGGTGGCGGTGGTGCAGGAGCAACTGGAATACAAGGCGTTACTGGTTTGCGAGGTGCAACAGGCTTAAATGGCGGTTTAACCGGATTGGGTTATTCTCCAATTCATATGGTAAATCAGAATGAACTTCGTTTTGGTGCTATGGATTCATACGCAGCACTAAGGGCACCGAATTCTATTCCTAGCAGTGTGGTTTGGTCGTTGCCTACCGGAGATGGTACAGGTGGTCAGGCATTAACTACTGACGGTAGTGGTATTCTTTATTGGTCTGATATTACAGGTAGTGGTTCAGGTCAAGGAGCAACTGGGATTCAGGGAGAAACCGGAATTCAGGGTAACCGAGGATCGACTGGAATTTCTGGCGTAATTGGGTTTCAGGGTATACAGGGTGCAACTGGTCCATTAGCTACTGTGGAATATGATGCTGTTAATAAATCTGGAAGCGTTATGACAGGACCACTAACGATGGGAAGTGGTAACGATTTAAGATTTGGGGATAGTGATAATTCAAATTATGTTGGATTTAAAGCACCAACAAATGTACCTGCTGATAAAATATGGACACTACCTGCAACAGAAGGAGCTAACGGACAATATTTAATGACCGATGGTGCTGGTAATCTCTTATGGATTACGCCTAGCATTAGTGGTGGCAGCGGTGGTGGTGTGTGCCAAAGTGTCTATGGAACAGTTAAAGGTAGAATTCGCTGCTTTGCACACGATACTGTAAATAATGCTTTATATGTTGGTGGTGAGATCACTCAAGTAGGTCAGATATTAGCTTGTAATAATATCGCAAAGTTTGATTTAAATACTAATATATGGTCATTACTAACGCAATCGGGCCATGCATCTAATGGTGTTAGTGGTACTATATTTGCATTAGAATTGGATAAAATTAATAATGTACTGTATATTGGTGGGTCATTTAATTATGCAGGTGATGTACTATTAGATAGCAGCGGTGTAGTTAAATGGGACATCACCACTTCTGAGTGGGTTCAATTGTCTGGTAACAACCCAGCATTACATTCATCAGGTGCTACAATAATGGCAATAAAGTACGATCCAATTCTTAACCAAGTTTATTTTGGTGGCGACTTTATTAACAGTAGTATGTATGACCTAGATAATATTCATGGTATAGCCAAATATGATTTACAAACAACAACATGGTCACTATTAGGTGATGCAACCAATAATGGTGTAGGTTGGGGTGGAACATTTGGTTCTATAAAATGTATGGAAATATATAATAGTATCCTATATGTAGCCGGTTACTTTAATTATGCTAACGCTAGTTCAAATCTGAGTGATCCAAATAGAGTAGTAGCTAGTTGTATTGCTACTTGGGATGGAACAAATTGGTCAGATTTAGGTTTCTCATCCATTAACCTTGCTTCGATAAATACGATGATTATCAAAGATAATTTGATATATTGTTCGGGTGATCACTATAACTTGAAAATAACATTAGCTATATACGATATTGCATTAAATTCATGGTTTGAAATTTTTTGTAATGCAGTATATGTACCAGGCGTATTAACTGGGAATTCTGTATATGATATGGCGTATGATGGTATTGATAGCCTCTATATAGTAGGTAACTTTTTATTAGACACTGACGATACGGGTACATATGCTATGTATTTAGCTAAAATTACAAGTGGTGGGTTGTTTTTAAGAGCAGGTAATGGTCAAGTTTATGATGGCATATACTCAGCATTTAAGCTTAATAATACCTTGCTACTTGGTAATGATTATTTCATGGATATTTTTTCATTAGTGTAGGATGAATTTATGACAGTGCCATATTTAGTTTATTGTGATGATTTTGCTTGCCCTAGGTTGAGGGATACAACTCCTGGGTATCAAGAAGCGGTTTCATCTAGTTTTATTATTTATATTCTCGACTATTCATTACTCTCTGATGGTGACACCATAACCTTTCCTGATGGCAGCGTATTAACTGCGACTATGCTCACAGCTAATCGTGATCTTGGTCAGTTTCAAATTGGAGGGGATAGTGGGGGGGATAGTGGGACTAATAATGCACAGCGGAATGAAATCATTACGACTGTAAATTATTTTACAAACTATAGAGCTACAGCAAATACTGGCACTACAACAGAATGCTCTCTTACCTGCGTATCTGATATAGTAGGGTCAATAGGGAACGGCATCGTTTCAATTGTTACGTCTAACCCTAACCCTTTAACTAGTTCAGGATCTTCTACAGGTGGGGTTGATTCATTTCTAGAATGCTATATTCCTAGACATCAAAATTATATTGATACCCCAATACCTGTGGGTGATGTATATGACTCTATGGGTGTACTCAATACCCAAAGATATAGATTTTTAACAATACCGTTAGCAATAAAGAAGGTAACTTCAGTTCTTATATCGGTTTATGGTGTACCAGAGCCTATTGAAACTACTGTTCAAGTTAGAGCTAGGGTTTCTTGTATACAAAACTCTCTTGATACTGGATGGCTACCTTGGGAAATTATCCCTTATAGTCCGAACATGGGACCTAGCTTTTTAGTAACAAAAAACTTACCTATTACGAAAATACAAATAGAAATTTACGGGAAATCCTCTGGTTTTTCTGTATACGAAGTAGAAATTTAAAGGTGACAAATATATGAGCCAAACAAGAATACAAGATTATGGAAGCCCTATTATTGCAAGTAGTTTGAAGATATTAACAAATTCTCTTGTAGGTTCTGGCATTTTAAGTGGGAATAGTTTCACATATGGTGGGTCTGACACCAATGGTTTTAGACTTAATATCGGTACAGGTAGATGTGTCACTAATCAAGGTGTGATTATTATCGAAGATGAGATTCAGACAATCTACATCCCAAATACATCTTCTGGTGCTGAATATACCGTATATTACAGCCATGTCGATGCTGATATTTCTGGTGGAATACCCGCTACGTTAACCTTAGATTCTGGCTTTTTGGATCAAGTAGATGGTTGTATTCTCGGATACATTCAATATACAGGAGGTAACGAGCCTCTTAACTCATCTCATTTTATACAACCTCTTCCTTTAAAGTTAGGTACAACTATACCTACAATAAATAGTGCGGATTGGGTTGTGCCTATTAAAGGTCAAAATTATTACACACAAATACCATCTGGTGGGTCTGTAATTGATATTACGGATGCATGGGACCCTAACACCCTTGAGATGTATGTTCGTTTGCGTAATAATAGAGCAAGTGGATTAGGTACCGTTGGTATGGTATTCCCTTTTAAGGTTTATGACCTTCCATACACATCATTACAAATAACAGCTACCGCTGAGATAAATGCTAACCTATCTTTTACTTTTATAGACACAGATAAAACACCATTTGTTATCGGCTCTATTTCCGGTCAAAATAACTTTTCATTAAAAAGTTTTTCAATTCCAAAACAATCTGTTCAAAAATCAAATACAATGGTTTATATACAAGTAACGGCTAGTATTCTTGCAGGAAGAGAGGCTAAGATTCAGTCATTAGGTTTGAGTCAATACAGTCAGCCATATTAGTTCAAATAGTCTATATTGAGGTGGTAGTATAATGTATAATGAGCGTTCTGTTTTTGAAGGTGTTCATGTAGTCGCTAAATTTTATCTCTCTAAATCGCCAACAGGCGAGCTTAAATGTATTAGTAGGACACTAGGTAAGTTTAGTATTCTTGATAGGAATTTTACTGGTGAAGTTGAAGATCAAGATGTTTGGGTTTCTAGAATTGTTAGAGAAATAAATGTTGGTAAAAACCAAGGTACTTTTATTCTCCATCCAGTCGAGAGAGTTGATATGGAACAGGTTAGAAAAATAATACCTGGATTCTATGATATACGTCCGTATGAACATGCTGTTAGCATTGTTCCAAATTCAGACCCACAAGATTTTTGGATGCTATCTAGTGCTACTAGAAAGATATTTAGTAAAAAATATTATGCTGTAATTGTACCTATTGCCTATGTGCCTAAACAGGAAAACGTAGAGAAGAAAAAATATGCAGCAGAATGGCCAGAGAGTATTGATGTATTTGAAGAGGTACATATCTAACATGAATATAAAAGTACCTTATTCTAAATTAGAACTCTTATTAGCTGCCATACACGCAGGTGATAAACTTGGTAGACTTGGAAAAGAATCCGAAGACATTATAAAAGACAAGTTAACCCGATTATCACCTGATGATAATAAAAGTAAAAATGCAGAAATTGCAGAATTTCATGGCATTAGTGTGCAAGACCTTATTAACTCACCAAATATGGTATATATGTCAAGTCAATATGACCATCATCTCGTTACCCAATCTATCGAAATATTAAAAAGTTTTGATTTTTCGGATAAAGAGTCTTGGGCTATTCTTTTGTGTGATAAATTGGAAGATCTTTAATTTGGTTTACTTCCAATGGCTCCACGGGTCTTTATCATCAATATCGAATGCTTTTAATTTACCCGTATGATCACGCCCTAGATTTTCAGAACTAATGTCTGAGGCTTCGATACCCAATCTTCGATAGCTCCTAGCTACATCCTCTAGTTCATTCATAAAATCAACAACATCTTGGGCGATTTTGCCATCAGCAACCTCATCTCCTCCGCTATCAATATACTCATCTTCGTCAAAATGCCCTACGTAAGGGATAGGTAGCCCTTGCGTTTCAAGCATACTTATAACCCTAACAAATAGATCCTCAATATCAGAATCAATTTCAAGCTTCTCTACAACGATGTAAAAATCGCTACCAATCTTTGCAGTATCAAACACCGCAGCAAAGGCAGATGGTTTGTCTTTTTGTATCTCTTGAGCTAACTTAAATTCACTTTTAGATGTGGTTTTCTTTAACACCTTACCGTGGCCGATATCGTAGGCTTCCCCAAAACTACCAGAGCCTAGATAATGCATATCTTCTGGGTCAATGTTATTTTTAGTATAGAATTCAGCTAGAATATCCTCATCGGAGCCTTTTTCTGCAATAACTTTTTTCAAAGCAGCAATTAGGACTTGGCGTTTGATATTTAGCTTGGGCATTTGGTAAAACCTACGCTGCTTTTTGTTTATAATTTTTGGTATCATTTTCTGCGGCTCGGTGCCAGCCCTTAATCCAAGAGTCTAAAAGCGGCTTACTGGTACCTAAACCAGTTAGCTTTTTAATAATTTCCATTAATTTTTTGTCATGTGCTGGGATACAGGATAACCCTTCTTCATGTGCAGCATACCCTAAAAGCATTGCATCGTTACGTTGTTTTTCCGATGCTGTTTTATTTGCAATAACTTTTTTAATGTCCTTTTTTCGGACATAGTTACCGGCTACAACTTTAATTCCCATCTCTTTTAATTGTTTTTTCAATTCTACTTTATTTGATAAATTTGATTCCACTTTTGTGTCACCTTTTACTTCTTTTATTTCTTTTATTATAAGATCGGTAATATCTTTTATTTCTTTTAAATTCTTAGAATCATTTTGCATTTTGGTAAGTAGTTTAAGTAGATCTTCCGTTTCCTCAAATATAAGAGAGCTATATGGAACACCGTAGGTTCTTATGAAGTTAATTCTATTAACGCTTTTCTTATTCTCATACACAGATTCAAAAGACCAATAGGCTTTTCTTTCTACACTGGTACGTCTTTCATTCCAACCACCACTAAATACAGTTCTATTTAGTACCAAAGTAAAAGGTGCCTTAAATCCAGTATAGTTAGTATCCTCTGAAACGGTAGATATATCTACACCCATAGGAATAAATGTATGTTCTTTTCTAAGAGATGCATTTAGCTTTTTTACTAACCCTAATTCCATATCTCTTTTAGAAAATTTCCTAGCCTTATCCTTACCGCCCAGCATTTTCTTAATCTTAGCTTCTGGGAATATATGTTTAGGATCATATAGGATTGCTTTTAGTTGAGATCTTCCCCATTTTTGTCTTTTAAATTTAACATCTCGGTTATCGTGTAGTATGGATATGTCAAAATACATATCATAACCAATGTCTAAACCTTCACCGCCAAGTTGTGCTTTTGGCCATACCACATCATGTAAAGTTACAGATGCGTGTAATGTAAAAACTGTTTCATTATCTTCTGATCTCCAAGTAGATGAAACCGATGCATAGCTTGGCGATCTAACCTTATTAACATCTTCAGGGAAATATTTTGTCTTATTTGTGTACTTCTTACCTGTTTGTTCTTCGAGGTACGAAGAAAAAGCATCGGGTTTAAACGTTTTCTTTAAATCTTCGATAACTATACTAGCGGCCTTACGGTACTTGGTATTTATCTCTTCCCAATCAGTATCACTCTTTTTTCTCTGTTTAGATTCCTTTAATATGTCATATGCTTTATTTATTTTTTTCATCGTGTCTTCGCTACCACCACGATCTGGGTGATGTTTCATAGCGGCTTTACGAAAGGCAGCTTTTAGTTTATCTTCATCCCCTAAATCCTCAGATGGGAATTCTAATAAATTTAAAGCCTCGTCAACAGACATATCTGTGGAGCCAGCACCAAATGCCCTTAAAGAACTAAAAGAATATTTATTTGCTAGTTTGTTTAGGGTTTTTAATAAAATATCCAAGGGCATTCTCCACTTAATTTAAATTTATTATTTCGATTTTACTTTAGCTAGCAAACCTTCCATAAATTTAATCGCATCTGGCAATTCTACACGAAGATAATGGCGGACATCTTTTTCGGACATCTTTAATTCTTTTACTAATTCACTAATAAATTCATCAGATTCCGGTAGATCGCCAACAACATATTCCATGAAATCTAAGAAACCATTTGTTGCCGAGTTTACAGTTACACTAGCTTCCGATTTAAGATCGAGGGTTTCTAGATCATAAGTATCTGTAAAATACTTCCAAGCATCCATCCAGTTTTTATATGCTGATGGAGCTGAGTCTAATGCACCAACTGTAAACTGAATAAATTTTTGATGTATTTTATCTAAAATCTGATAACTGGTTTCGTTAATACCTTGATCTTTTAATAATTTGGATAGTGTGCCAGTAGATAATGTAGCAACATCATCAATTATTTTTTCACTATCTTTACTACCTTTTACTTTTTTAACCCTAGCTTCCGCTAAGTGCATTCTTCCATTATTATAAAGACTGCACATTCTAAGTTGGTATTCATGAAGTAAAGCAGAAAGAAGTTCCTTCTTAGCCTCAATACATTCTTGATCGGAACTTAACTTTTTACCATAAGCAGGTATGCCATTTTTGAAGTGTTCCTTTGTATCTAACATTAATTTTTCAATTGTAGAGAGTAATTCTACGTTAGATGTCTTTTCTAAACATTTCATAAAACTTTGAGGTGCTATATCGGTTAAATTTAAAAAACGCACAAAAAACCCTCCTTAATTTTTTACTTACATAACAAAATTAAGCATGTTATTTTAAATTAAAGAATAGCTTAATTTAAAAAAGGGAATAACACCTATGCCAATAGATCCACTACCCGTATGGTATAATGAATATGAAAAATTACCTATGGATTCTACTGGTTTATTATCTCCTAAAAATTTAGGAAAGTTTATTGCAGATAGAGTTAATAACAAACTTAGTACACAACCAGCCGTTGTAGCTTTTACACCTGTACCATTATTTACTTGGCAATCGAGTATATTCATTTCTGCAATTCAACTTCTTTCAAAAACACCTTCATTCGAAACTGTCACACCTGCTATACAAATTGCAAGTGCTTGGCAAGCCGCAACACAAGCTAGTACGTTTATAATTCAACCTGGCGCTAATTATACACCACCCCTACCACCAACCAATAGTATAGCATCCGTAGCTCAAGTTATAATAAACCCAGCATCTATAACAATAGGGTACTCAATAATTGTGAATGGTTTATCTAGCGCACCTATGGCTTTAAAAAGAAGTCAAGCCGCATTCCCTAGAATACTAAGGGAAGCATTCATGAGTATTAAATTAGATATAACTGGAACAGATACATCCGTACCCCCTGCTGGACCTTATCCAATTTTGTACCCAATGACACCTGTGATTTAACTTTTTCTATTAACTTATTACTATAGTAATGGGCGGTATACTCATACTCTAAGTTATAAGGTTGAATAAGTATGGGGTTTTAACAAAAATAAATATTTAGTCTTAATTTATAATGGAAGTAATTAATCTCTCTCGGTAGGGTACTTTATGGGAAAATTAAATATATCCGGTGGTATTTCATCTAATATTGTTGATAGTAATAAATTTAGAGTAGATGCTGATAATGAGACGGGGGAACTTCAGTTTACAGAGGTAACCCAGAATGGGAAAAATTATGTCGGATTTAGGGCACCATCATCCATAAGCAATGATATAGTTTGGACGCTACCCAATGTTGATGGTAGTCCAAATAGTATGCTCCAAACGGATGGTTTTGGTAGTTTAAGATGGAGTGATCTGACCCAAGGTCAAACGGGTTTAACTGGACAAACGGGATTAACGGGGAAATCTGGCGAAACTGGTTTAACCGGAGCTACAGGTGTTCAGGGTGACCAAGGCATTAAGGGTGATGTCGGTGACGTAGGTCCAGCGGGACCACAAGGTTTAACCGGAACAACGGGTTTAATAGGTCAAACAGGTTTAACTGGGGTAACAGGTTTATCTGGATTAAACGGTTTAGCTGGGTTAACCGGAGCAACGGGAATTCAAGGAATACCTAGTTTAGCAGGTTTTCTAAATCCGACATATTCAGAAATTACTTACGATGCAGATGGTAGGGTTGATACTGTCAATATTTGGGAAGCGTCAGACAAAATGCTCCATCTGTATACCAAACAATTCACCTATGATGGTATTTCGGGTTACTTGAATCAGGTTGTGATTACCCAAAGTATAGATAGTAAACAGAGCCAAAAAACCATTACATATGGTGGGGATGGTTTAATATTAAACATTACAAATACAGTTATCGGATAGAAAGGATAAAGAATGGCAACGCATCTCACAAAATTACAAGATTCAACCACTACGAGTTATGATAAGACCAAAACTACAATGTTAGGTAGGGCGTATCAAAAAACGATTAATGGCACACAAGTCATTGGCCCGCCTTTAACTAAAATGATGGATGTGTATACCGATTCATTAGCTTCGGGGGCTATCACACCTCTTATGCTGTGCTGCACTCCAAATAATCGTATGTTCTTTGCCAACGCAATTGCAACTGGTGGTCTTGGCACAATTGGTTATTATGATTTTGATATTGCTACTGGAGCATCTGCCTACCGTGGCCGTATCCAATATAACCTACCAAATACAGCAACCACAGCCCACACAATTCGTGGATTCTATGTAGATGATACCAACCCATCTAATCTTAAAATTTGGGTGGTAACAACAGGTGCTGTTCTTATCAACGGTGGTCTATTTTATGTTGGCGGTGGTAACCTCTCTACTTCAGATTTTACGACCACTGGTGGTTTTATCACATTGCCAATGGCTACAAGTAACGCACAAAAAGCGGTTTACAAGTTAGAACCGCCTACCGGTCAGGGTGCAAACTTTGTAATGACTACTGGAGCGGGACTTGTCGTACCTACTCGGTCTACAGATAATAATCTCAAAACAAAAGTGTATGTACATAATGGTACAGCAGCTACACATCAATACTACTGCTTCGAGGGAGCTACGGCTCCAGCACTCTCGACACAGAATTGTACAGGAACAACGACCAACGCTTCGCCTACGTTCACACTGTCGAGTCACGGGTATCTTGCAAACGATCCGGTTATCATTACGGCCAATGCACCTGGCGGTTTTACAGCGGCTACAGTAGCATCGCAGACGGTATATTTTGTTCGAGCGACAAACTTAACTCAGAATACTTTTGAGTTATCTGCAACATCTGGTGGTGTGGCTATAAATTGCACCACATCTGTAACTCCGACCATCCAAAGAGCGTTTGGGATGGCGAATAATATGTTCTCCTTCAAGACGGGAAACCTCACAGCTTTATCTGGAGCACTTCTAATAGCTAATAATGAATGCTACACAAAACCAAGTCACACAGTTAATTCTGGCTCAGATTGTATCTTCCTAGCGACAGGCACTAACCTCTACCTTGGGAAGTTCTCTGATCTTGCCGATGCGGTTACTAACTGGTCATCACTTGTAACCTCGAACGTGCTTGGATCTGGACTTGATGTGGTGGCACCAACTGCGGTTTATACAACATACAGCGATACATGTGATACTGCTGTTTTCACCACACAAACCGTAGCATTTATTGCTAAAAAACTTATCAATAACAGCATTGTAGATTTTTTCGGCCAACTCTCAAATGTCTATTTAGAGTCAACTTCCCCTATAACTCTTAACTTAGATTTTGTAGCTGTATCTGGTATTGATAGTAGAGATGGGTGGCTATTTGCTTGTGGGAGTAATATCGGGCAACGAGTTATTATAGCTTACGATATGCGGTCGAACTATATTGCCGATTATTCCAAAGTTATTTCTCCTGTAATCTTTGTTGGCAACAATGTGATCTTAGACTATATCACTACAATTGAAGAGCTTTTTGATGATACGGGGTCTATGGTTTTTTATGTTCGATCAGGACTCAGTGCGAACGATGTCATCTTTGATAGTGTAGATGGCGGGTGGGTACAAATCACAACGGCAACTGACCTACATCAAGCTTTTGGCCCATATGCTCAATGTAAAATTATGTTCCAGAGTTACACAACACCGGCTCAGTTGCATGATGTGATCATCCGAACAGATTCACTTGAGGAAATATCCGAATACTGGACGGGAAGCGTTGAGAACACATCTCTTGCCAACGCATCCCCTTGCTACACGGCTTTTAGGCTTGTAAAAGCCTATACATCAACAGTACCTACGCTATATTTTAGAGCATATGATGATGCAGGAAATCTTGTAGCATCTGCGGATACAACAACAAACCCTACAAAATTTAAATACTCAACAGATAACGGTACTTCATGGTCTGCCCTAGGAACGATACCTAATACGGTAGGAACAACAGAAGTCCGTTACGAGTGGTTATCCCCAGTAGGCGTTAGAGTAGTAGCTTCACTCAAGGAGGCATAAGATGCAGTATTTTTTTGGTCCCATGTCGCAAAAGACATCAAATAGCAGTTTAATAGATAACACCCCACCAACCTTCTCTGGGGTGTCAACAGCTACTCAGAATACTAATGGCAGCATTAGTGTTAGTTGGGGTGGCGTAACTGAGGCACAATCAAATCCAGTTGAGTTTAATATCTACATAGCTTTGGGTTCTGTAGATGCAACCACACTATTCGTTACGAGTAATCTTGTATTAACAGCACCCGCTTCATCTTCTGAAATTCAAGTATATACCCTAGCAGATCAAACAACATATTTAAGGGCAGGACAAGTTTACACCTTTGGTGTTCGTGCAAAAGATGCTGTTGGAAACCTAAATACAAATACTGCAATTGCTACAGCTACATCATTAGGGGTTTTAGAAGAGGGTGTTGTAGAGTATGTTCGCCAGCTTACTACTATCACAAAGTCTCTCGGTAACATTTCAAGTTTATTAGTAGCTGAAATTGACTGAGGAGTGGAGAAGCATCATGATAAGAAAATATGCACTACTTTTAAATAATACAGTAGTCGCTACTGAACAAATAGATACCGATGATGAAAAGTTAATGTTGAAAAAAGGTCAGCAATATCAAAATATGGTAGATATTGAGGAAATGTTTCCACAGCCCGAAGTTACTTGGATTCTTGTGGGGAATAAACTTGTTCCAAATGCAGATGTAGACGCATTTCTTCTTCAGCAAAAAACTGCTCGTGAATTTGGTGTGGATTTTAGCTGCGAGATCGCAGATCTTATTGGAGCTAGAAACTTAAAACT
>Ga0315289_10007021_pt1 | contig 16504 bp, 23 predicted proteins | sample YL17G11_40_MG_FD_203452 | JGI IMG/M metagenome (GOLD analysis project Ga0315289, IMG submission 203452) | Sediment microbial communities from Yellowstone Lake, YNP, Wyoming, USA - YL17G11_40 | ecosystem: Environmental > Aquatic > Freshwater > Lake > Sediment | place: USA: Wyoming | collected... | reverse complement strand
ATAACAGCACACAGAGGAAAAAAGCTATCACCGCGCCGTAAAGCACGGTGAACAATATTACAAAATTATTCTTGTACGGTTTCATTTTTTCCCCTTCTCAGTGTCCATTCTGGCCATTTTTGAGTGTAGAGCAGGCCGCGCTCCACCAGTATTTCAAACTGTGGAGCTATTTTTCGATGTTGTTTTCGTGCCATCTCTTGGACACGGGAATATAATGATGAGTCAAATCTCATCGTTATAACCCTTTTCGCTGAATTTCCTTTTGTGCTTTTCTCCATACCACCAACTCCTTACTTTAAATTGTTCCAATTCTTCAGGTGTAAAAACATGCCGAACCCGGTACTTTTTCGGATTGTCAATCTCCTGCTTCGCCGCTTTGCACTGTGCAGCGATATCTTTAATCGTTTTCAATCGGCTCATAATCAATATTCCCTATGTCAATTATAATGTATGATACCAATTGATGTAGAGAATTTTGCAATTCTAAAATTTCTACCATTTGTTCCATGTCACACTTCCTTTCTAATTATTTTCAAACCCTACCATAAATCATCCCTTTGTTATTGGTTGTTCCCCGACTTCGGACGGGGATTTCTCCCCGCCGTCACCTAGTTTCTTGGCCTGCTTGCTATCTCGTGTATCTTTTCAACGATGGTCTGACTCGTGATTCCCAGTTTTGCCATCGCATCGCCGTCACAGCTAAAAGCTCTGATTTGAGAGAAGTCAAAATCCTGTTCAAGCAAGTCGTCAATAATCTCGTAGGCTGTTTTGTTTGAATAGTTCATTTTTCTCCCCTTTGGTTATGTTGTTATCTCTCAATCTCTATACATATAACATACATCATTATTCAACAAAATAACATAATAATACAAAATATTACAAATAACGTACGCGGATTCTGCGGACACCGGAAACGTTGATAGTCTAAGACCGGAAGGTAGGTGCTGTTAGCAAGTGTCAATGTCGGATTTACACTACGACAAAAAATGGTTTACAAATAATGGTGATTGCATAAAAACTGATATACAAAAATAGCAGAAACAATTAAAAACAACGCCAATAAAATAAAATAAAATTTAACATCATTCATAATTTTAACCCTCTCCCGGTTGCTTAAAAAATTTATTAAAAGCCAGTGTTCGGGAGTACACTGGCTTCAGAGGAAAATAACACACACTGAGAAATATAAGAAAATAAAGGGAACTAAAAGAAAACGTCAACACACGTTTATTAATATATATCATTTTAATAATAATGTGCTTTTTATTTGCAAATAATCCACATTTTATATATATTATAGTTATGGGTAAATCAATAATTTAATGGTAGAGGTTAAAATGCAAAATCTATTTCACTCCAACCAGGTCGCAACTATATTAATTTTTTTTGTGCAGTGCATATCTATTCTTATCGCCATTTTTTGCACTGCATCCGTTATAGTGGCAATCATGATACAGCGATTAGAAGCGTTACCTCCAACAGAATCAGATTATATTCAGTATTCTAAACTAACCCTGTATGGTGTTTTGGCCGCAACTGTGGCAATCGTAATTCATCTAGCGCTGCATTACGGTATAATTACGGGATAATTAAATAAAAACACAGATAAAAATGAAAATAAATGACCAATAAATGATCAATAAATGGGAAAAAATGGCCAATAAATGCGTATAAATGACCAATAAATGGTTAATAAATGATTTTTAACCCATAATATAGAATGCATAAAAATAGATTATGGCTCGCTACTCTCTCCGCGTTTGGGCTAATGTCCGGGCGCAGTACGAAACCGGGAAATTTTCATTAAAAGAACTATCAGATATTTTCGGCATTAAAGAACCTACTATTAGATATCAGCAGGAACACCAAGGATGGATTAAAGGGCGGGTTGCTGCAAATCTGGCAATGCGTATAAATGAGTCGACGCTGGACTGTTTCATTCGCCTGGGAATGCCCCCTGAAAAGGTGAATAAACGTGTTTTAGAAGGGATTGAAACCTCCACTGATAGCATAATTAAAATTGCAGATCGCCTCAAAGAAATCCAATCCGGGGAATCAACAACAGAGATTTTGAAGAAAATCGGTTCTATAGTCAAAGATTTGGCTGAGTTCAAACGAATTTCACTGCTCTACATCCAGGAATATAATAAAATGATTGGAAATTACGCGCCGGCTAAATCCGAGGTAACAGTGCATCCGCTAATACCTGAAAATTTAAATCGAGATGAGCTATATAATAGAATAGCCGCAATGATAGGAGGGAAAATCCCGGAGGCTGAAATGGCAGAAACGGCTGAGAATGCAGTTTTTAGTGAGGTTGATAACAGGAAGGGAGAATGAAAAATGCTGCCACTAACCAGGCTCGCAATAAAAGTGTTGACTAAATTGGATGAATATGTGTGTTGGGATTCCGATTATTATATAACCAAGTTAACTACTATAGAAATATTATTTTATGTGTGCGTAGGCAGTATTGTATGTTTATGTATGATTAAGTAAAAAAGAGCATTATTAATATAATCAAAACCAGATTAAAACGCACAGAAATAATAAATAGATTAGTTATGGATGAACTAAACCATACAGACATACTAGAGAAAGCCAAAAATCTCACGCAGGAACAGTTGAGGGAGTTGTATATTCTGTTGTTGGCTGATAGTCGCCGGAAATGTGCAGAGAACTATTACTATTTTTTTAAAGAAGCCTGGAAAGTTCTAGAGCCCAGTACACCATACGATGATAACTGGCACATCAAATACCTATGTGATATGATGCAGCACGAGGTTGAACGTATAGGCGCACATAAAATAAAAAATCGGGATTTAATAATCAACATTCCCCCGCGCTCTGGTAAATCGTATATCTGCACTATAATGTTAACACCGTGGATATGGGCGAGATATCCGCATTTCAAGGTAATCAATTCCTCGTATTCGATGGAGCTATCAACTAAACTGTGTCTAGATTCCCGCCGGCTAATAGAGAGTGCATGGTATCAAACATTCTGGGGAGGTATCTATAAACTAACGAGTGATCAAAATACAAAATCCTGGTACGAAAACGATAAAGGGGGAATGCGAAAAAGCACAAGCACGGGAGCGGCAATAACCGGAACTGGCTGTGATATACTGATAATCGATGATCCTCAAAATCCAGAGTTGGCTGATTCGGAGATCGAAAGAGAAACAGTTAAACGCTATTTTGGTAAAACACTGTACTCTCGACTGAACAATCAAAAAGTTGGGTTGCGTATACTTGTGCAACAGCGCCTGCACGGGGATGATCTAACAGGGCATCTACTAATAAATAGCAAAAAGCAATATCGGCATATCTGTATACCTGCTCTATTTGATGATAATATCTGCCCGCCAGAGTTGGCGGAACATTACAGGGCTGGACTATTTTTTCCTGTTCGATTTCCGCGTGATGTTCTGGACTATGCAAAGTTGAGCACGAACCTGGGTGCGTACGGATTTTCAGCGCAAATGCAGCAAAAGCCCAGCCCGGAAACGGGCGGACTATTTAAAAAAACCTGGTGGAAGTTCTGGAAGCCTAAAGAGATTGATATTTTGCCAGACATTGTATTCAAAAATGATAATGGTGATTCTGTAAAATCAGAGGTTGTTAATCTGCCAGATAGTTTTGAGCAGGTAATAGATTCGTGGGATACCGCACTGGACGGCCTAACTACAAGCGATGATGTGGCTGGCGGGAAGTGGGGTAAGATCGGAGCGCAGAAATATCTGCTCAATCAAACGTGCGGGAAGCTGAATTTTCCTGACACAAAAAAAGAAATCGTTAAGCTGCGGGATTTAAACAGCGCAACGAGCGCGATACTGATAGAGCGCAGCGCTAACGGCCCGGCAATCAAAAGCGATTTAGAACAAGAAATACCGGGAATTATCACTATACCTACAGGGAAGTTGAGCAAAGAAGATCGGGTAAAAATAAGCGATACAGTACCGTATATTGCGCAGGTAGAGGCTGGTAATATATTTCTTCCTCATCCATCGCTATTTTCATGGGTTGATAATTTCATTGTCGAACATGCTAATTTTCCAAAGTCTAAACAGGACGGCCAGGTCGACCAGTCTGCGCAGGCGATAAACTACCTCACTACACGCAAAAATGTATGGCCTAATTATAGGCCGATGGATGCTAGGCACCACAGCAATTTTGCGTTAATCTGGGAGTATTACTATAATTACGGGGCTGTATATTTGGGTAGTGATATGCAATTATCTATGGTTTGCGGCCTGTGGGACAGAAAAAACAGACACCTATATATGTATGGTGAGTCAATAATGCATCAGAGCGCGGTTAATAGGTTGGCTGCAGAAATAGTAGTAGGGATGAAATGTGATCACAGGGATGTCCGGGGACTGTATGGTAATGATGATATGTTTGCAGATTATAGAAGTGTAAGCGAACTGTTGAATAATGAGTTACGAAATATATGCACAGCCAAACGATTAAAATCAGTTATTTCGTGTCGAGAACCGTACGAATACGATCGAACCGGGGCGATGGCGTTAGTGAATTTAATGTTTTCCAGACACGAAATAACGATACACAACAAGCTCAATGAATTATCCAGGCAGTGCTCAATGTGGTATGTTGACAAAGATAAGCCTGCGCCAGGGTATGATTTGTGCGAGGCATTATCTATGTTGGTGTTTGAATTAAACAGGACAGAAAAAATAACATTGACAGTTCAGACTCCTACAGATTACCCCGCGGTAAAAGAAAAAAAAGAACCAAAAAAAAATATGTTTTTTGCTCGATAATGATGTATATTTAGATATGGGTAATTGTATGATTAAATGAAAGAAATGTATGTTCCCCGACGAATCAATCCGCAAAGCAGCACATGAGACAATACGCAAGGCGTTTGACGATGCCGGGGTTGTGGATATGTTTTATGGTGGTGTGTTAATAGATGGTACTGATATTTTCGCGTTCGTTTCTGGAATACAGGACAAGACTGAGTATTCAAATGTTGTGAGAACACAGCGGTTAATCGGAATTATCGAATCGCTAAAATTTCAGTTGTGTGCCGAAATGAACGATGAGGAGAGGAAAGTATGACTATTTTTAGAGTATTTTCAACTGGCCATAAATCAGAATATGTACTTGAGGATGATTTAGAATCTGTTTTGTGCGGTTCGTGTCATGGTGAATTGAAAAAAAAACAAGTAGATTCTGAATTTGATTATCTTCCCCTTAAAAAATATATACTCCAATGTCAAAGCTGTGGTGGTAAATATAGGGCAATTGAACTCTCAAAAGAAGAGATGGCTCCGTTTTTAAGGAATAAGTAGATTTATGTATATTAAAAAAGGTGAAAAGGTAAATCTGTCTGGGCGTAGAAGAATGGCACATATACATAGAAAGTGCATGATGCCGCCTGAAAATATGGGAGAGTACGCCGAAAAGCTGGATAAAATCAACTGGTCTGAAACGGAACCGGTCAAGAGGACGTACAAGATACGGGTAAACGGGAAAACTATTTATGATCCGGGAGAAAAGAAATGAAACATAAAGATATATTTTCTGACGGCAAGAATCGCGAACGGTGTGGTATTGGTCATATTTATAAATTAAACACTTATGAAAGGTGTATTCGATGTGAACATTGCCATGAGTGGATAGAGTGGCCGTATGATTCTGAATGCACTAAAATTGCAAATAATAATATTAAATGCAAACAGCAAGAAAGTTTGGATAAATTAAAAATAGAAAATGAACAATTGAAGGAAGATAATAAAATATTAACGGAGTATTGTGATCTACTACTTAAGATGACATTTATAAAAACATTAATACCATAAAGGTATAGTATGCACACATTAATAATGATTTTAGGTTCTGTATTTTTAGTGTTACTCATTATAATAATTTTGGCGTTTGGAGTTATTATGGTAAACATTAGTGAGGACGATTCGAGAACTGATAAAATGTTTAAAAAATAATTAATATGAATACAATCTACACTGTTTGTACACCAGATCATTATCAGCACTACATTCCGATATTTATTTATGGGTTCAATAGAATCTATCCAGATGATGAGATAGTGGTCGGGGTAATGGGATATGTTGATGACATTACCAAAGAGGCGCTTAAGGATTATGATGTTAAATACACAACACAGAGCGAAGCAGCAAAGGGTAAAATCATAATAATTCAAAATATGTACAATGGATATCCCAGGGAATATGTCAATTCATTGCGGTTTTTAGGTAATCCCAGCATTGAGAATGATGTGTATGTAACAGATGTGGATATTTTACCTGTGTATAAGGGAATAATAGAATGGTGCAGAGAACAGGCTAGAATAATGAATACGTGTTATTATTCTCCTCACGGATGTTGGAAATATCCCGTAAGATTTGAAGGGGGTTGGAGAGAAAGCAATGAGAGATTAACTGGAAATTGTGTATATCTTACTCAGAAATGGTATGGAATAACAGAGAGGGAACGGTATCACTATTTAAAAAACGTCGCTAATTTATACAGAGAATATGATGAGGTAATGTTGTGTCGAATAATCAAAATGTGTAAACTGCCAATAGCGCAAAGTAAATATAGCCCGGCTGAATACAAAGGTATTCATTTTGGTGATTTTAAATTCGAGCACAGATGGACAAACAAGAAAAAGATGGATATTAGGCTCTGTGATACGGTAGTTAAGATGTACAGGAATTTGCTTCAAACAGACAATAAGTTAAATAGAATTTTGGATGTGGTGTGCCAAGATAAAGAGATATACAAAATAATTGAAAAGGTAAATATTCTATGTGAGAAAAGGGTATAAAATGGGTTACGACAAAATCTGTTTAATGCTCCCTACGTATGGCAGGAGCACAACTTTATTGCCAACGTTTATAAAATCAGCTATTGAAATGACTAACAATCCTGGGGTTATTCATTTTTGTTTCTGTGTTAATAGAACAGATAACGATACAATTAATTTTTTAAACGGATATAATTTTGGTGAATATGGTCATGAAATTATTTTAGAAGATTCACTAAAGCCACATTTGGCAAATTATTTTAATTTGATGTTTGAGAAAACGATAACAAAGAGCGAGCCAGGAACTGTAGTGAGTATGTTGGGCGATGATATGGAATTTATAACATCGGGATGGTATGTTACTATTTTGGATTGGATTAATAGGTATGCCGGAATAGGGGTATATTTTTGCAATGACACAAACAGAGCAAAGCATAACTGTCCAGTCAATATGTTTGTTACACGAAAAATGGTATCTATAACAGAACAACCATTTATGGCGCCGGAATTTGAGGCGGAGATGATAGATGTGGTATGGTATCATGTAGGCAAAGACACAAAAACATTGCACTATTTCCCAAATATAATTATTCATCACAATCACTGGACAAGAAAGTCAGAAAAAGAATGGGATTCTACTACAAGAAGATTGCGTGCGCCACAGATTTCTGTGCACCAAAGAGGAGGTAAGCAGATGGCTATTGAGATAGGTAGAAATATAGCAAGAAAACTATTATTAAAAGGTATTTCAGGCATTCCAGGAGATTCGGATTGCTAAAGGAGAAAAATGTATTCGCAATATAATGAAGAGACAGTTTTAATTAATTATTTTAATTCCAAAAATAGAAGTGTAGGTAGATTTTTGGATATAGGTGCATTTGACGGAGAGGGATTTTCGAATACTAGAGCATTTGCGCTTATGGGTTGGTCTGGCGTTTTGTACGAACCTTCCCCTGATCCTTTTAGAAAGCTATATGATTTATACAAAGATAATAAAAATATTGTGGTAGTAAATGAGGCTATTTCTAACCAAAGTGGTAAGATCAAATTTTACGATTCTGTCGGAGATGCCATATCTACCACAAGTATAGATCACAAAAACACATGGGAAAAAGGTTCTAATGTTAAGTATAATGAAATAATGGTTTCAAGCGTAACACCAAAGGATGTGTTGAGTAAATATGGTTCTGTATTCGATTTTGTGAATATAGATACCGAAGGAACAAATTATGAAATATTAAATGATTTTATTATTGCTGGATTACGTTTTAGTGTGTTATGTATAGAGCACGATAATAAATCCGCACAAATCGTTGATATGTTTCCTAACTGTATTCCATTGGATTATAATGGGGTCAATTTAATAATAGCCCATGATAGGTGGTAGTGTGTGTTAAATTTGCCTAATATTACATTGATGATAGTGGATTGCCTCGACTCAGAAAGAGCAAAAGTGGTACTCGATAAGTGTTTGTTAAAATGTTCATTTGGTGCTGTAAAATTACTGTCATCGAAGATAATAGATTCTCCGTATTACATAAACATTAATCCAATTAATAATTTAGATGAGTATTCAGGTTTTATTTTAAAACACTGTTGGAAATATTTTGATACAACCCATGTTCAGATTGTTCAGCACGATGGATGGATTTTGAATCCGGAAGCATGGGAAGATGACTGGCCAAGATATGATTATATAGGGCCGTTATATTTGTATGACAAAACAATACGGCATGAATCTGTAGGAAGCGGCGGATTTTCTTTGCGGTCAAGAAAGTTAATGAAATTTGCATCAGACAATTTAGGAGATTTTATACCTGGAGTAGGTTGGTGGGGATACTTACACGAGGATGATGTGTTGTCAAAAGGAATGAAACCTCTTTTAAACAGGTCTGGATTTGCTTTTGCTCCGCCTGAAAGGGCTGCAAAATATGCGTATGGAGGAAATAAAGCATTTTTCTGCGAAAAGCCATTCGGGTTTCATGGATTTTATGCATTAAGAAAACTAGACAAAGAATATGATGACTTGTATAAAAAATATGAATTTCCAGAGAATGCTAATGTATGATAACATTGTCAGAAATATACAAAAAACACACCGGTAAAAGTATCGGATTTGGAGACAAAGGCACAGATCATAGCTATATTGAAGTGTACGAAGAAATCCTTAAGCCGTACAGAAACAGTAAAAATGTTTTAGAGATTGGTATAGGTCAAGGGCATTCTTTAAAAATGTGGGAAGAATATTTTGATAATGCTACTGTGTACGGAGCAAACACGATTTATGAATATGGCTTATTGGAAATGATTAATAGTGGCAAGCACAACATAAAAATATTTGATACATTAGAACCTGAATTGGTTGAACAGGAATACAAGGACATTTTGTTTGATGTGATTTTTGAGGATGCAAGTCATTTATTTTATGACACCGTGACGCTATATAATAATTTTAAACATCATGTTAAACAAGGGGGTATTTACATAGTGGAAGATGTTTCTGATATAGGCCAATTGAAAACCTGGTTCGATAGTAATGTTGACAAAGAAAAGGCTGTGGAAGTTATTGACAGAAGGAAAATAAAAAATAGATTTGATGATGTTTTAATAACGATAAAGGATAGAGTATGATTGGAAAGTATACATACAATGAGGAATACTTATAATAATTGTTCCATCTATATACAGGTATCATGGTTATCCTTATGATTATTGGAGGTATACTGTTCAAAATGTTAAGGACATTTTTTCAGATTGTAATATTCTTTCAATAAAAGAAGATTCCGAAGAGTATATAGAAAAGTTGGTTTACGCAAAAATAAAAAAACCTGTTAATTTTACAGAAGTTGATTTGACAAATTATAATGTCTTAGAAGTTATAAAATTAGATATAGCATAATAAATTAAAATTAATTTTAGAAAGAGTACAAAAATGATTAGAGGATACATTCATGAACCAGAATTAGTACATCTAAGAGAAGAGGCTAGAAAGCTGAAATCGAATTCGATTATTGTTGAAATCGGTAGTTTTCTTGGCTTGTCAGCATCAACTTTCCTGGAAAATTCTCATAGTAGTGTTATATGCTACTGCATTGATACTTGGGACAATAGTGATATGGGATATGAGGTAGAAAAGGATACGTATAAAGAATTTGTAGATAACATGAGTATGTTTATTATGTATGGAAGACTAATTCCAATAAGAGACAATTCAATAAATGTGGGTGAAATGTGGAGTACACCTATAGATTTATTGTTTATTGATGGAAATCATTCAAAGGAATTTGTATTGTCTGATTTAATTAAATTTGTTCCGCATATAAAGCCAGGAGGGATTTTGCTTATGCATGATTATACATATAATTGCGGAGTAAAACCGGCATTTGAGCAATACATAGAAAATCATAATGTGTTTAAAGAGTATAGTGTTTTAAAAGACAGTTCTATACTAAAGGCAGAAAAGGTAATGTTATGAAATTATCTATTTTAATATTAAGTATTCCTACAAGATTTTTAATGATGCAAAAATTATATACTAAATTATTGAATCAGGTTGGAAAAGAAGATATTGAAATACTTTGTCTAATAGATAACAAAAAGCGTAGTATTGGAGACAAACGGAATAATTTAGTTTTGGCTGCCAGGGGAAACTATCTTACTTTTATAGATGATGACGATGATGTATGTGATAATTATATTTCAGAATTACTCATAGGAATGAAAAGCAATGCTGATGTTATTGTTTTCAACGAAACAGCATCGTTTAATGGAGAAAATTCATTTACGGTTAGACCTGGAATAGAGTACGAAAACGAACATGCTCATAAGGTTAATGGAAGGTGGGCGGATATTAAACGCAAGCCGTGGCATTGGTGTTTATGGAAATCAATTATAGCCAAAACAGAGAGAGTGCCTGATATGAGCAATGGAGAGGATGAGCTATGGTGCAGGAGACTGTTGCCAAAAGTAAAAAGTCAACATAGAATAGATAAAGTATTACGAATATATAGATTTGATAAATCAATTTCAGATCACGGTTAAAAATGACACCATTAGAAAATACCAAAGAGCAATTTCGATATCAGATAGAGGCTGCAAAAAAAGCCGAAATTTATGATTATATGTTTCTTGCTTTTGGTACTCTTCTTGGATTTGTGAGAGAAGGAAATATAATCGGCCATGATAGTGATATGGATTTAGGTATATTGGCTGACAAAATAGATGTGGAAAATATAAATACATATATAACTGAAATTGACAAGAAAGGGTTATTTAAATACAGAAAATTAATACAATTTAATCCAATTACCCAAAAGGTGTTTTGGATATCGTGTAAAAACAGTCCTGAAAAACAAGGATATAAATGCTGCCACTGGTTTATGTTTGAGCATAAGGGGTATATATGGCATCACAAAGGGCAGGGAGCAAGAATAAAAGGTATTCCGTCATTATATTTGCAGCAGGGTGAAGAGGTTGATTTTTTAGGCCAAAAAGTGCATATACCAAAATATCCTGGAGCGTGTTTGGATTACTGGTATCCGGACTGGATTATTCCCAGAAAAGGCGGAAATAGTTACGGAATAGATTTGATAGTAAAAGATTGGAGTAATGAAAGCAAATGGACGATAAAAAGATAAAATTACAGAGACTAAATATAGACTTACCTAAAAAAACTATTGAACGAATGAAAGAATGTTCAAAATATTATTTAGGATGTAAAAGAAAAAAGAAAGGCTCTGCAGCACTATTTGCTAGAAAAGCAATTGAAGATTTAATTAAATATGAAAATAACTTTGATGAATCGGTGCCGGTTACAGAATCACCAAACAATTTTAGAAAGATGTTAAGAGATAGAGTTGAGCTTGCTGATGTATTAAAATCAATACCTCATACATGTGTAGATATTCCAAAAGCAACAAATACATATCATAAACTTATTTTATAATTATTATTTTAGTATCACTTTCGTATCATTTTAGTATCATTTTAGTATCACTTAAAAAATAAATTGACTTTTTAAATGATTTAAGTATATATTATATATAGGCACTGACGACATAATGGATTAATTATGTTTAAAATGTCGTCGTGTGCCAACACCGATATAAGGCGTTATGCAAAATAAAAGATGCATAATGCCTTTTTTTATTTATGAAAGACATAGTAATATATTGTCCAAATAGTATACATGAACAGCCTAGATACCATCAAAAAACTGATAGTATGAAAGTGGTTCCTAAGATATTAATAATAATATCTGAGAATACATCTGGAATAATTAAAGTACAATGCAATGATTCTGCTTGTAAGCATTCCAAAGAGGATCATAAGGGATGGTATGAAATATGTTTAAATGGATTTGGTGGATATGCCGTAAAAAGTATTACAAAACAATATTTTAAATTACATCCAGTTCCTATGGCAATATTGGATTAATTATGATTGCACAAGCAACAAAACCGTATATACCAAAATCTCCGATGATTAGTAAACTACCCAGAGAGATAATAAAATCGTCTGACTTTGAGTTGATTACCAAGATAATGAGCGAGTATTCTGCTGCTTGGGAAGCCAATAAATGGGAACAAGCGATGTTAATAAAATGTTGGAGGTTATATTTCGGAGCACCAGAGGAACAGTGGGAAGAGGAAGAATTGAATGAAAAAAATGAAAGAGATGAGAGGGTAGCACAGTATAATATAATAAAAAATAAAATTGGCACATTCGTTGGAATGCTTTTAGCGGACGAATACGATTTTAAATATGATCCTATTACGGGAGTAAGAACCACAGGAATTGAAGCCTTAGAGAATGCCTATTACTGTGATAAAGAACTGTGTAATTATGATTATCATTATGGTCTTGTAATAGAGGATGGGGTTGTACACAGGGGTATATTAGAGGTTAAAGTAAAAAAAGATTGGGATTATCGCGGAAATATCTGTTTTGAAAGGGCGATACCAGGAAGATGGGTAACAGACCCATACTGGAAGTCTGATAATGACAAAGATTGTGAAATGGCATGGAAACAAGGGCATCTAACTGTCGATAAAATAATTGAAACATATAAAAACTTACCAAATTCACCAAGATTAGACGTAGAGATAAAATTGATTGAGAAACAGGGAAAAGATTGGACAAAGGCATCTATTTCAGAATATGGTTATCCTGTTCCAAAATTTAAAAATGCTTTCCATATAGTTGAGGCACACTGGATTGAGAATGTAAAAAAGAAAAGATTGGTAGCAAAAAATGATATAGGAATGTGGATACCATTTCCGATTACAGAAGAAAATGAAAAATTAGAAAAGTTTGCAAGCGAAAATATGATTTCAGATTGGAAAGATGGCAATGCACATATTGTTCCATACGAAGATAAAATTCATTTGTCTGCAACTATTTGCCCGGAATTAATACCATATAAATTAATAGAAAATGGAAGACCTGAAGTACAAATTAAAGGATTGCCTATTATTCAGTTTACTACCAAGAGAGATATTGCTGGTAGAAATATGGGTAAGGTAAATGATTTAATTGATGTGCAGAGAGATTTAAATTATGCACAAAGCAAAATATGGGAAATTTTAGGAAATCAAATGGGAGGCGGTCTTGTTTATGATAAAAGACGCATGCCCGATGATTCTAAACAGGAAGATTTTGAGAAGAATCATAATAATCCCTCACGGTCATGGGGACTGGATGGTCCAGTTGAAGGTTTCTCGAATAGATTAATAAGTGGACAAGTCAATAATGAATTGGTGCGTAAAACAAGTGAACCGTTTGATTATGCAGATAGAATAAGCGGAGTATCAGCGGCAATGAGTTCGCAAACAGAAAATGCAGGGGAACCTGCGTCTTTATTTGCGATGAAGTTAAAAGTTAATAAAATAGGTCAGCTTACTATAGATCGAAGAGTAAGAACATTTCGGGAACGTATGGCAGAGGCGTATTTCTACCAGGCACAGATAACATACTCCGGGGAAGAGAGAATTTTCACATCAAAGGATGGGAAAAAGGCATGTTGTTTAAACGAACAGCTTCCCGATGGAAATATAAGAAACAAAGTGGACGAAATTCCCAGATGCTCTATATCAATTACAGAATCACCAAACAATCTTAGTAAACAATTAAGGGATAGAGCTGACTTAGCAGAAATATTAAAATCAATGCCACAAGAATACAAAGAATCTTTTGCAATTGCTTATGGGGAATTGTTTGATACTACAAGTATATCAGAAGACAAGAAATCTGCAATTAAAGAATCGCTCGTTATAGAGCAAGTTAAGGCGAGACTGAGTTCGATTGCACAGATTGCGCAAACAGATGCAGTAACAAAACAAAGTAATTTGCAGTCAATACAAATTGGTGCACAAATAGAAAAAGCCAACGCAATGTTAAACCAAATGGGTCAGCAATCGGAAACACCAGAAATGATTTCTCAAGGCAATCAAGAAATGGCAAATGGAGAAATCCCTGAAGCAATTTCACCCAATGCAGAAAATATACAAAATTCAGAAAATATGTCCCAACCGGGACTTGAAGCTACACAACCATTAGAACAAACGCCTAACCAGGAGAATTTATGACAGTCGAGACAAAAGAGAAAATAGTCTTTAAGAACGAAGAAGAAAGAACCAATGCTTTATTGAATATTCAAAAAAAAGGTGCTAATGAAAATGACCTTGAGGAAATTGAACGAATTACTAAAGCAGAAATCGAAAATACAGAACCAGAAAATACAGAAAGAACGGAAACAACCGCTGATGACTCGGTTCAACAGACAGAGGAAAAAGAGACTGTTTCCGAAGAAAAAGGCCGTAATTGGCAGATAACTGAAGACCTCATTAAAAAATATGATGAGAACTACTATGATCCGGATTCAAAGAGAGAACGGAACTATATAACACATAGAACCCCGGAAGACTTTTTGAAATCATTTAAGGATTCACAGAAGTATATTAGACATATCAAAGATGATATGTTACCAAAAAAAGTGGCTGCTGCCTACGAACAGGCAAAAGCCGAAGCTAAGACCGAATATGAAAACCACATTTCGGACTTGCAAAAAAAACTTGATGAAGCAAATAAAAGACAAGCCCAACCAGCAAGTCAACAAAAAGCAACGTCAGATTTAAATTCAAGCGATAATGAAATTGATACAATTCTAAAAACCTTAGAAGGTGTATCTGACGAGGATGCCATAGAACATGTGGCTGATGTCAAAAAAGCTCTAATTGTCGCAATGAAAAAAATAACAATGTCAAAAAATGATAAAGAGGATATACTCAGACAAGCCGATCAGCGAGCGGCTGAAAAGTTTGAGGCGTATAAACAAGAGCGAGAAACTGAATTAAGAGAGGCTAAAAAAAGAGAAGATGCCGAAAAGCAGATTCAATTAAATCAGCAAAGATTAAAGGATGCATTAACAGAACTTGACCAATTTTCTTCCTCAAAAGATTTTCCAAGTGAGTTTAAACTTACTGGTCAAAAGTATGATGATGCATATAAGGAAGCTCTTGCATTTCATAATGAACTTGCTGAAATTTATACCGGAAAGACTAAAGAGTCATTCGATCCGAAAACATGGCGCGGATATGAAGAGCAAGCCAGTATAGATTTTTTAAATAAAACGCCGGCAATGATCGAAAAATTTAATCAAAGTGGTATACAAAAACCAAAGAACTATGAAAAATGGGTGTTTCTTGATAATATTGACGCAATAAAAAATGGATATTTTAGAAATCCTGATACTAATCAATGGGAAATAAGGTATGATAAAAAAACTGGAAAAGCAATTCAGTTTCCAGACGTTAAAAGTGCATACAATTATTATATTGAAGAAACAGGATTAAAGAAAAAACTTGATCTAAAAAATGGAAGAAAAAATACCGAAGGATTAATTGAGGCTATTAATAAAAGAGATGCTGGAGTCGTTCAATTGGACGAATCAGCATTGTCATCTTCCGGCAAAGGACAAGTTTTAACCGAAGATGATGCCATTAAAATTTTAAACACAATTGATTCTACTGATGCGATGAGAATGAAAATGAATGGCAATGATGATGCGTTTAATAAAATCAATGCAGCGCTTGTAAGATTAGGTCAAAAACCTTTGGAGATGTAGCCCAGAACGGATAATATTATGTCAGTTACCCCTATTAATAGATTGGCAGCTAATTCAATAAAGGTTACGTATGATACCAGGCTTCAAGCCCGTGTAAATATAATGGATATTTACACGATGAAGACCGGAACATACAACAGAGAAAATCAAAGCTGGCCTGAAGATGCAATTATTATGAGTGTTAAAGACGATAAGTCTACACATCAAATCATTACTCTTAAGGATCCGCTTACACTCCCTGGTGTGTATGGCCAGACTCAGGCCGTAGGAACGGAAGAGGATGTCAATACACGAGACTTGCATGTGTATCAGGCCAATTATCGAAAAGTGATAAATAGGCCAGGATATGGTACTCGGTATATGGAAGCAGAGGCATATAAACTTTATGAGCGACATGAAACAGACTTGACAGAATGGGGAAAGGAAGAGAAGGGATTTAAACTCAGACATGGATTTATGGAGCAATTTTCTCCAAACTTGGTTGATCCGGCTTCTGATAGTTCTGCCAATTGTGCAGTTAATTGGCATCCCAACATTTTCATTCCAACTGCACTGCCACAGCAGCAGCCTGTTTATAGTGCAAA
>Ga0315289_10007020_pt1 | contig 16505 bp, 17 predicted proteins | sample YL17G11_40_MG_FD_203452 | JGI IMG/M metagenome (GOLD analysis project Ga0315289, IMG submission 203452) | Sediment microbial communities from Yellowstone Lake, YNP, Wyoming, USA - YL17G11_40 | ecosystem: Environmental > Aquatic > Freshwater > Lake > Sediment | place: USA: Wyoming | collected... | reverse complement strand
TAAGGAATAGCCTAAAACCTTGATTCCAAAGATCTTGGAGTGTAGGTCTAAGTTCTAAATTTAACCTTTTCCTCCACCCATTTATCACAATCTTTCCCTTTGAATAATCTAAGGCAACAACTATCTTTTCAGGTCCATAGTTCAACAATTTCTTACTATCCATCTGTCCAGTAAGCAGACCTGTCCCAACTATGACTCTATCAGCTCCTGCGTCAAGCGCCCATTCTACATCTTGGACGCTATGCAGACCACCACCGACTTGGATTGGAAAATAAGATTCCTGAGCTATCTTCTTGACTATCTCAGAGTTATTCCCCAAACCTAATGTTGCATCCAGATCTATTATATGTAAACCATCGACTTTCGTTTTCTCCCAATCCTTCGCTGTTCTTATGGGATTGTTACTATAGACTATCATGTCGTTGGGGTCACCTTTTATTAGTCTCACAACTTTTCCATTCATAAGATCAAGGGAAGGCCATATCTCCAATTTCTCATCTCTTAACATATCTAATGAAATTTTCCAAGATTGCCTTTCCTACATTGCCTGATTTTTCAGGATGAAATTGTGTTCCAAAGAGATTATTCTTTTCAACAACAGATGTGAATTTTGAACCATAGAAAGTTGTACCCCTTATTATCGAATCATCTATTGGTTTAGGGTAGTAGGAATGCGCAAAGTAAACCCATATCCTTTTCTTAACACCATCAAATAAAATACTATCCCTATCTGGCTTAACCATATTCCAGCCCATGTGTGGAATTTTTACTCCTTCACCAAATTTTACAACAGAACCTTCGAATATACTTAAACCTTCACCAGAGCCTTCTTCACTTTGTTCAAACATAAGCTGGAGACCAAGACATATTCCAAGCGTCGGCATATCTTTTTCAACTGCATCTAGGATTTTGTTTTTCATCTTCTTAATAGTGTTACTAGCAGATGAAAAATTACCAACACCAGGAAGAACAATCGCTGAATATATGCTTATATCCTTTACTTCTGAAACAACATCAATTTCAACATCAAGTCTTTTTAGTGCAGAGAGAAGACTGAACATATTACTTGCTCCATAATCTATCACCCCAAATTCCATCTACATCTTGCCTTTAGAGCTAGGAACACCTTTTTGTCTCTGATCTATTTCCCATGCTTCTCTTAAAGATAAGCCAATTCCTTTAAAGACCGCTTCTACTTTGTGATGATTGTTCGTTCCTTTAATTACGTGTACATGCAATGTAAATTGCAGTGAACTTGTTAGAGTTTCAATAAAGTGCTGAATGTCTTCTGAAGTCATATCTTCTATTTGCCCACACCAAAGATCAAGTTCTACATCTGAGTAAGGGCGCTGGATTAAATCGATGCTCGTAAGTGTTAAAGCATCATCCATCGGCACAATTGCTTGACCGAATCTCCGAATACTTTTCCTATCCCCAAGAGCCTGTTTTAACGCCTCTCCTAGTGCTATTGCAACATCTTCAACTATGTGGTGTTTTAGATCGCCTCTTGCTTTAACTTCGAGATCAATGAAGCTGTGAACAGCTAGCTCACAAATCATGTGGTCTAGGAACTTTACACTTGTGTCAATATTGGTTTTGCCCTTTCCATCTATGTTCAAACTTACCTTAACTTGAGTTTCGTTCGTTTTTCTCTCAATAGTTGAAGTTCTCATCTTCCATCACCATGAATTTTTCTTGTATATAACTCTGCAAGTTCATCGACTGACTTAACAATCAAGTCCGCATCATATTCCATAAAGAATTTTTCGACAGATTCAGGGTCTTCTTTTAATCCTGTAATACCTGCAAAAAGGATTTCAGCAGAACTCTTTTTTGCGAAATTAGCCATCATAATATCTTCTGCTGAATCACCAACATATAATGTCATAGAATTACCAGCTAAATTGAGTAGTGGTAATGGAGAAGGTTTTTTCATTGGAATTGCCTTTTTATTATCATATCTAACAATATCTTCTATGAAGATTGAGGCATTGAAGTCAAAGTATTCAGCGAGAGCATTTAAGACATGCTCAACACCTATTCTTGAACGCCCAGTAAGCATCAGAAAAGGTAAGTTAATTTTCATACCGAGGTTCTCGAGTGACTTTTTACTTACTACTACTTGTTCATTCTCAATTAATCCTTTCTTCTTTTTTAGTAGAGGCTCAGAACCATAAACTGTCCTATACATATGATTGCCATAGTATATCGAGTCAAATAGCTTGACTAGGAGACTCTTTGAAGGATTTAAAGGACTACCAAGTTCATGTATGACTTGTTCAAATTCGTTCAAAGTTTCATTGGAAGTACACATAGACCTTGCATACTCCTCTGCATCATCAATTGGATCTTTTTTAAGCCTTTCAATGAAATTTCCAAATGACGATTGAAACGATCCTTTTTTTATTTCTTCTATTTTTTTAATTGACTTGCCAAACTTTAACCATGATAAGACACTTTTTGCTGATTCTTTTGACAATTGCGAGAACACGAAGATTGTTAAAGCATATACAGTATCCCACTCATTGTTGTAAAGTCCAGTAGCCTTCAATCTCCCAATCTGTCCTTGATCTATCAATGGTTCTCCTGTCAAAGGTTTGGATATGTAGCTGAGGACTTCTATGATTGAAGAATCGTATGAATTTCTAGTGTCGACAATGACGCCGTCACAGTCAAACACAAGACGTTTAACTGAATCCAGCCGATTTAGACTTTTATTAAGTACCAATACTTTCCCCTTTTTAAATCTTATTTCTGAGAAGTTATCGACGAACAATCTTCTTCACGGCATTAAGGAATATTTGATTCATTTCTTCTGTTCCAATTGTTACTCTAAAATAGTGTTCACCGAAAATCTTCCCTATGTCTCTTATCATTATCCTTTTATCTTTTAGTCCTGTATAGAATTTGTCTGGGTCAATAGGTGAGCGGAAAAGAATAAAGTTAGTTTGGGACTCGCAGGCTTCTATTCCTATCGATCGAAGATAGCGATAGAGCTTTTCCCTTTCTATCTTGAGTCTATTGACTGCATCTTCTACGATCTGTCTGTTTTGAAGAAGCTTGATAGCCATTCTAGTAGAGAAGTTTACAACTGGGTAGGTTAACTGAGCAGCGGTGGAGATAGGCTTTGATATTTCAGGATTTGCTATCATGTAACCAATTCTCAATCCGGCTAAACCATACGACTTTGAGAATGTCCTTAATACAACAAGATTTTCATATTTCTTGACTAAAGGAAAGATAGAATATTTTGCGAAGTCGACATACGCTTCGTCGATAACGAGGAGACTGTCTATATTAGAAACCACTTTTTCTATATCATCTATTGAAAACTGATTTCCTGTTGGATTATTAGGTGAACATAAGAACATCAAAGTAGCCTGTTGCCCTTCTTGGATTAGTTTGTCAACGTTCAATGAAAAGTCATGATTGAGTGGTATTGCTACAAATGTACCATCATTAAATATCGTCCTAAAACGATAAACTGGAAATGTTGGAAATATTGAAACAACTTTGTTCTGAGGGGCGAAGATATTTAGGAGTATGTCGATAAGCTGGTCCTCACCACAACCTATTGTGAACCAATCTTCTCCTAAATTGAAATACTTTGAGAGAATCTTCACTAGTTCAACATTTTCGGTGTTTGGATAGAGTCTGACATCAACTTCATCAAGAACTTCCTTGGCGAGTCTTCTTAAAAGTTCACCTTCTATAAGGAAATTTTCGTTAATGTTGAGTCTGAGAATTACATTTTTTGTGTCTTCCATTGGATAATATTCGCATTCGTTCAGGCGGTCAAGTTTATTTGCTATTATTTTATTAAATTTCATAATTTTTCACCATATACTCCACTGATTTCATATGATTAATTAGACCCTCATTAAGTGCAAGTGCTTCAACAGTTGGGAATGATCTGATAACTCCTGACTTAGATGCAATGACGATCCTAATCAGTTTTACAAAATCCACTACTGTCAAGCCTCCACGGTACATCGCATAACGATTTGTTGGAAGAACATGATTTACTCCAACGTAGTAATCTGTCAAAACACTTGGCGAATTGACAATAATTAGACCTACGTTTTTGATTTTCGCAATGATTGAGTTAAAATTCTCTGAAATAACTTCAAAGTGTTCTGGAGCAAAACGGTTCACAAAATTTACAACAGTATCTTTACTATCCGCAACTAAGACGAATCCTTTATCATCAAGAGCAGAGACGACTATCTCTTTCCTATCTACTGATTTAACTAATATTGATACTTCACTCATTACCTTTTCCGCAAGTTCTGATGAACATGTAATTAAACCACAAATAGAATCAGGTCCATGTTCTGCTTGGGATATCATATCTAGAGCAATAGACCTCGGATCAGATTTATCATCTGCATAGATTATGATTTCTGTAGGCCCAGCAGGCATATCTACTTGGATATCTCTAGAAACTATGGTTTTTGCTCTTGTCACATAAGCATTCCCTGGACCAATGACCTTATCAACTGGTTTTATCGTTTCAGTACCATAGGCAAGAGCGGCAATAGCTTGTACACCGCCAATTCTGTAAATTTCTGACACTCCTGCAATGTCAGCAGCAACAAGTAACAAGGGGGTAATTTTACTGGGTGGAGTTACAACAACTATTCTGTTGACTCCAGCAACTTTAGCTGGAACTGCTGTCATAAGAAGTGTACTCGGATAGGATGCCTTTCCTCCAGGGATATAGCATCCAATACTTTCGAGAGGTTTAGTGATTTGGCGAACAGAAAAGCCATTAATTCTGAAGCTTATGCACAACCGATCTAATGTTTTCTGTTCAACGGTTTCAATGTTACTCTTTAATGTATTAAGCGCATGAATCTCTTTTTCGCTGACCTTATCATAAGCTTTTCGCGCTTCTGCATCAGAAATTCGAAAGAACTGCTGCTTTAATGATACAACATCAAATTGTTTTGTGTACTCTATCAAAGCTTCATCACCTTTTTTCTTCACGTCTTGTATTATATTAAAAATCATTTTATCAAGTTCTGTGTCTGAATCTGATACCTTTCTGACTTCATCTAAGATACAATCAATATTGTTCTTACCTAGGCTAAAGAATTTCATATTATTGTTCCCCATTTTCTTCTTTGGCAATATCTTCTAGTGGCATTATCAATTGAGGTTCGTGAACTACAAGACCTTGAGCCACTTTACGTAGTTTTGGTAATAACTTGATGTAATCAGATCGGTCTATTATTGTATTTATTGCATACCAGCCTGTCTTGGACAGTGGACTAATCGTTGGTCCTTTAAGGCCAGGAAGTAGATTAATCAGAGCTTGAAGTTTTTTTTCTTCGACATTAACAAATATGTGGAGTTTCTTGCCACTTTCGATTACTCCTCTAAAAAGTGCAATAATATCGTAGATCTTTTCTCTTTTGTTAGGATCATTCAAAGAGGCTTTATTAGCAATTAGAACAGCTTTAGAATTGATTATTACATCAAGAGGCTTTAATCCGTTTTGTTCTAAAGTTGTACCCGTCTCAGATACATCAGCTATTGCGTCAGCTTCTTCTGGAGGTTTAGCTTCTGTTGCACCAAAGGAAAGATACACTTGAACGAGTTTGTTCTTTCCTGTCTTCCACCAAGGGGTTACAATAATTGGTTTCTCTTCGCCATAGAGCTTCTTATACTCTGGTAGAGATGATACGTATCGGGACACAGATGATGGATATTCAGTCGATATTCTTATGATCATGTTAGAAGAATAATATAAATTAAGAAGTCCTTCAAAGGAGTTTATTTCAAGTGTTTTGGGAACTGCAATTATGAGATTTGCAGCACCATATTCCAAATTTAACAGAACCTTTACATCCGCTTCTGTTTCCTTAACCCAATCGAGACCTGTTATTCCTATATCGTACAAGCCATCAGAAACATAGATAGGTATCTCTTGAGGTCTCAGAATCTTGAATGTTAAATCCGGATCATTTGAAGTAGGTCGATAACTCCGTTCTTTTCCATATATTTGTATGAACGCCCTCTCTATAAAATCGTACGTCACCTTTTCAAGCGAACCTTTCGGTATCGCAAATAATATTCTAGCCAAACGATAACACCTTATATATTATTATTGTGGTGGTATCCATTTTTATACAATTGACATTAGAATTATTTTTTATTTCGCGAAGTTCATAGGGTATTATGAACTAAACCACCCATCTACCAACCACGCCAACATCTCATAAATAAAGTGTATATAAAGATAGTGTAAAATCCTTCTACGAAATGTGCAACAACTATACAAGAATTTCAAGAATCTTCTGTATTTAACAAATACGATATATATTGCATATGGTTAAACATTTATCTCAGCGTTCTCTGCCACATCTGACGATGGGTTCAGAAAAAACAACTGAAAACAAAGTCAAAAGCCAGAAGAGGGGTTTTTCAACAGAAAGTGTACATGGTCATGAATATTACGACGTTGGAAAAGGACTTTTTAAGGTTCCAATTTACATGACGGCAATATGGGAACAATTCGACAAAGTAACAGGAGAACCGAGAAAGACCGACAGAAACGTTGATCTCAAATATTCTAGGGAAGAGAATTTGACTGTTAACGCATTAGAAAAAGCGATGTGCAAACTCGAACAAGCAGAAGATACACTTGCTTTTAATAGTGGTATGGCGGCGATATCTACGATCTATCTCAACACTCTAACTTCTGGTGAGACGGTTTTGATTACTAAAGAGAGCTATGGTCTAACCCAACAACTGGCAAAGGACCTAAATAAATTTGGCGTTAAAACAATCTTGGCTGGTCCAGAAACTAATGATTTAGTTAATTCAATCGATAAACACGTTAAAATGGTCATCATAGAGACAATTACTAATCCGTTACTAAAGGTAGTGGATATTGATAAGATCGCCAAAAGATGTCTAGAAGTGGGTGTTAGACTCGTCGTTGATAACACTTTTGCAACACCTTTACTCCTCAAACCACTCAAACATGGTGCATGGATATCAATGAATAGTTTGACGAAGTATATTGGTGGGCACAATGATTTAATCGGAGGATCAATCGCATCTGATTCGAAAACGATCTTACAACTCTGGGAATGGCGAAAGAAAATAGGTAATATAATGAATCCATTTGAAGCCTTCCTAGTATTGAGAGGTTTGCCAACCCTAAAGATCAGGTTCATGCAACAATCAAAAACAGCAAAGGAACTTGCAGAATATTTGCACAACCATAAAGGAATAGAAGAAGTGTTCTATCCAGGACTAAAGGATAGCCCTTATTTTAAAACCGCAAATAGACTTTTTAATGAGAAGGTATACGGTGGTGTTCTAAGTTTTAAGATAAAAGGAGGAAAAGACAAGGCATTGAACTTTCTGAAAAAAGTCAATATCATAAAGGCATCACCAAGCCTTGGAGGTGTAGAGTCATTAGCAACATATCCTGTACTCAGTGCCTCACGTGGTATGGATCAAGAAGTAAGAGAACAACTAGGAATTACTGAGAATCTCATAAGGCTGTCTGTCGGTTTGGAGGATGTCGAAGATTTGAAAGAAGACATAGATAGCTCGTTGTAGAGTATTTCTTTTATATGAACTCCTACGATAGTGTCTAATATGCGACTATTTTGGATTCAGTTCAGACCTAATAATTAAATCCAGACTTCTCCCTAACTCTGGTCTGAAAGTCTATCCACCTGGTCCACCGTGGAAAACGGCATCTTTCCAGACCATGTCCCAGACAATATTTTCGGTTAGTGCTTCCTTGGATATTATTGCATTCTTTAGTTCTTGAAATATTCTGTGATGTTTACCTTCATCGTCTAATATCAAACCTAATATCATTTTTATTCTAGGATCATCAATAGACTCCATAACTTTCTTTACTTCATCGAAATGTCTTGCTTCGTTCTTTATGTGGAAGTCAATCTCTTCTTGGATTTTATCAATATCTGTTTCTGGTACCATTCTCCTAGTTTTATCAAGTAGGTCTATAGCAGTAACATATAGACTAGAATGCTTTTCAGAATCCATAGCTATGACTTTTATAAGAGATTTTATTACAGTACTGTCTATTTGATCAGCAAGTTTATGCAATTTTTTTGAAAGATCATATTCCTCTCCAACCATGTCATTAAGAACACTTTTTACATCAACTTTGATAGACATAATTTTGAGATGATGATCAAATATATATAAATCTTTAGCCATATGTAGTTAATTAGTTTATTCTATGCTGTTCCTTTATTTAATCAAAATTTTATCAAAACTTCGATAAAAGAAGAATTGCGTTAATTAACAGGTGTCTTTTAATTATGGCCAACTAATATTTTACTATTAATAGGTAATCCAAAAAGAAAACAATAGAATTAGCTAGGTATCTTAGAGGTTATTGTGAATTGCTGGTTGCAAAGGATATTATGGCAGTAAATTGCTAAGTAAGCCTCTGGAGGTTTCGACTAACTTTATATTCAAACTTCTTAAATAAATAAACTTGCTTTTTTATTCATTTTAAAATTAACTACACCTAGTTTACCCTACACTCCAAATTAATGTTCAATAAATGTTAAGTGTTGGATAAACTAAGTTTGGGGATAAGTACATTCATACATTGTTATACACATTTGGGAACTAGACTTCTTTCTTTAATTAATCCATAATGACTCTATCAGTGCAATTCTTTGTCCCAAGGAAACATTTTATATTTTCTATAGTAGTCGGAGATTCCTCCTTCTTTAATTATTTCTAGCATAAACTGAGGATATGGTTTTATGTCAGTTATCAATTTTCTTTCTGAATCAACTATTTTTCCTTCAACTAGATCAACTGAAATCGTATCGCCATCTTTTACATTGCTGATAAACTTAGGTGTTGCAACAACAGTTGGAAGACCTATATTTACAGAATTTCTAAAGAATATCCTTGCAAAGGACTCTGCTACTATTGCTTTTACACCAGCAGCTTTAAGTACTCTAGGAGCTTGCTCCCTGCTAGAACCACATCCAAAGTTCTTTCCTGCAACGATGATGCTACCCACAGCCAATCTATCTTTTAGCTTAGGATCAAGATCTTCGAAAACAAATTTTGTAAGCTCGCTTATAACTTGTGTTCTATATTTGTATTTGCCAGATATTATCAAATCTGTATTGATGTGGTCGCCTAACTTAACACACATTAAGGTTATCTTCAAGCGATATCACCATATTTTCTAGGATCTGCAATCTTCCCTTCTAACGCAGTTGCGGCCGCGGTCGCAGGACTCGCGAGGAAGATCTTTGAAGTGCTAGCACCCATTCTTCCAGTAAAGTTTCTATTACTGGTAGACACAGCGACTTCTTCTTCACCAAGAAGCCCCATATGCGCGCCGATGCATGGGCCACAAGTTGGTGGACCAACAGTGCACCCTGCACTAACAAGCTTTTCAAGATAGCCGGCCTTTAGAGCTTCCATGTAAATTTTCCTTGAGGCAGGTATTACTATACATCTGACTTTAACATGTTTTCTTTCAAGAATTCTAGCAGCAGTCCTAATGTCTTCTATCCTTCCGTTTGTGCAACTACCTATAAACACTTGGTCGACTTCCAAACCTTCAACTTCTCTAACATTTTTAACATTATCAACATTAGAAGGTGCAGCGACCATAGGTTCTAACTTTCCAGCATCGAAGTGTAGCTCTTCTGAATATTTGGCATCCTTGTCCGCTTTAACGGCTTCAAAACTGTCTATTCTAGCCTTAAGCCATGATTCTGTCTGTTGATTAAGTTCCATTGGACAAGCTTTCGCACCCATTTCTACTGCCATATTCGCGATTGTCATTCTACTATCGACAGAAAGATCATCTATACAAGAACCATGATATTCAACAGCTTCATATGTTAATCCATCAGCCTTAACAGTTCCTAAGACTTGCAGTACAATGTCCTTTGACATAACCATATCACCAAGCTTCGCATCTACTGTAATCTTAACTGTCTCTGGAACCTTGAACCAAAGCTTTCCTGTAGCCATTGCTAATGCTGCATCAGTACTACCAACACCGGTTGCAAATGCATTGAACGCACCATGAGTTACACTATGCGAGTCTGCTCCTATAACAATACCTCCTGGTTTGACATAGCCTTCTTCTGGTAGAACCTGGTGACAGATACCAGAGCCAACGTCAAAAAGTCTCATACCTTGTTGTTTGGCGAATTTTCTTAAAGAAAGATGAATATTCGAAATCTGAGGAGAGGGACTTGGTGCTGCATGGTCTATAAAGAAGACAACTTTCTTTTGGTCGAACACCTTATTGATTCCTAGTTCTTCCATAGATTCAATCGCTAGCAATGCCGTGCCATCATGGGCAAATACGACGTCGACATTCGATACAACAAAGTCTCCCGCAGAGACCTTCTTCTTTCCTGACGATTTTGCAAGGATTTTTTCAACAATTGTTGACATAATTCTCACTATTGAGATATCTATATGTTACCATTATCTATCTTAGCATATTCTGGAAAGTACTTCTTGACTAGGTTTAACATTTCCCTATCAGTGAATGGCATCTGGCGTCCGTTATCATAGGCTTTTAGTATCTCTTTATGTATTTCTCCAACACGTTCATCATTTTTTAAGTTATCGTCTTCATCTAGATTTAAGTAGGCTTTTATCCAGTAGACTACACTTGCCTTTCCAGAGTACTGATCTATCGCGACCTTAGGCCATATTCCGAGTACTTTTATTGGGTCGAATGGCAAATAAACTTCAGGGTTCTTGAGAAGAGCGTTAATGTGTATTCCTGCCTTTGTTCGAAATGCATTCACGCCAACCAAAGGATAGTGCTCAGGGAAAAAGAAATTCATTTCTTTAAACATGTTCGCTGTATTTGCGATTTCCTTCAAATTAATGTCATTAACGCCTTTCATCATCGAGTACTCCATGAGCATAGCTTCAAGTGGGCAGTTTCCAGATCTTTCTCCTATGCCAAAAAGAGTACAATTGGATAAAGCAACTCCACTTAGCCATGCTGAAAGATGATTAGCAGTTACCATGAAAAGATCATTATGCCCATGGAATTCTATGTTCTCTGTTTCTATTCCACTTTTTTCAATGATCTTTTCAATCATAATAGGGATACTTCTTGGTAAACCAACTTCTCTAAAAGGTAATCCGACACCTAGTGTGTCTGCGATCTTAATCTTAACCGGAACCTTATGTTTCTCAGAAAGTTTAACAAGTCTGCTAATGAAAGGAATCACTACACCTTCTATATCGGATCTAGTAGTGTCCTCTAGTGTACATTTCGGTGTGATGCCATTCTTGAGTAGAAGTTCGGATATTTCAAGATAATTCTCTAAAACCTGGCTTCTGTCCATATTAAATTTGCTGAAAATATGGTAATCCGAGATGGAGCAGAGGACCGTCGACTCCTCAAGCTTCGCTTCTAAGACTAATTCTGCGTCACTCTTTGTAGCTCTAATCCAGCCAATGGGTTTTGGAAAATCAAATCCAAGACCCTTGATCTTTCGAATAACTTCTTTGTCCTTTTTAGTGTACAAGAATAGTTCTGTGGTTCGTATTACACCCTTTTTACCACCTAAAGCACTTAACAATTCATATATCCTCAGGGATTCCTCTATTGAAAACGTTCTCCAGCCTTGTTGTCCATCCCTTAAGGTTGTATCTGTAATCCAAATATTGCCTACTGCTTTTGGAAAACTGACAACAGGAGGAACATCAAAGGGGAATGTTTCTCTGAAATAATTCTTCTTTTCTATAGGAGTTGAATTTTTTTCCCCCTGTACTGTCATTTTTTTAACTCCTTAAATCCAAAACTATATCTAATATAAACTTTTTTAAGCCAGTCGAACAATATTTAAAAAAATTAATTATCTACTTAAGATTTTCTTAATTCCACTAAAGAATTTACCTAATACTGATTCTCTTTGTTCACTTTGAATAACCTCAGACTTCACCTGTGGTATAACAACTCCTTCAATAATATCATGAAACATATGGAATATCGAAACCCCTTTGTCTGTGAGTTTGAAATAGGCACTATTCTTGATAACAAGATTATTTCCAACCAATTTCATTAGTGTAACATAGAGAGATGATTTTGGTAGACTAGTACTATTTAATAAATCTGGAAATGTTTTTACAGAACCGTCTAAAGCGCCCATTATTATATAGGCATTTTCATCTAATATACCCAATATCACCTTATGGGGCTGTTTAGGCACAATACTATTGATTAAGTTCATATATATAAATGTAAGGAGAACAATTCTAAATTTGTCTTTCTTCTTTAGGTTGATTTGGTGAAGGCTGTTGAACCTGAGGTAAAGGAGGAGGTGGTGGTATTGCAATCGTCTGAATCGGCGGCACCTTTTTTACCTCTTCCATTACAGTTTCAGTAATAACCTTTACCACAGAAGCATAAGTAGCAACACCAACAAAAACCCCAACAACAATGATGATCAAAAAAATCGGACCCATATAGTTTTGCATAATCTCATTCATAATTTGGGGATTATTGATAATGTCTTGTGGATTTTGGATCATAGTAACCATACTTGCGAAAATTGATGCACTTAGCAGGAAGAATATCAGTACACCGACTGTCGCCCATAGAGCACTCCAAAGAAATATCACAAATCCTTTCCAGAAAGCCTTACTCCAACCGATCATTTGCGTCAAATGTCGCAGGCACTTCTACGATATAAATTTATCCATCAACTACTTGTATACGAATATACAAATTGAATATTTAATGCTTATATAAAGAATATTGCAAGCCTCTTTGAGTAACATGGAAGTCATTCTGTTCGTCGAGCAAAAGAACAATGAAAAGCTTAAACAAATACTGTTTAAAGATGATATTGTATCCAGATCGAACATTATTATCCATGAAGCTACTTCTTTTGGGAAAAGTGGAGGGTTCTACATAAGGGTATTAGGTGATGAAGAGCAATGCAAGAAAGCATTGGACCTTTCTAAGGATCTAGGTACTGAAGTTACCGGCGAGGAAAAGGAAAAAGTCCTTAAGCAGTTGAACGAGGAAAGTGAAAAATCCCTAGAAGGCTTTGGTGGAATATTCGGATAAATGTGTTTCCAATATTTTTTTACTTTCTATTATTAAAGACTTTGGTAAGTAAAACAAATCCAAAATTTCGATTATTTGATACAATGAAAAATGGAAGAACTTATCTTAAGTTTAATATATTTGTAGATTTGGAGGATTATGGGGTGCTCAAACAGCAATGATAATTAAGAATGCGAATGAGCTTTTACAGCATGGCAATATTTCTGGGAGGAAAGCTGTCTTAGAAATCATCGAGTCAGGGCTCAAGGCTTCAGATCCCTACCAAACTACCAAGAATCTGATGAATTTGCGCGAAGGAAAGTTGATTATAGGTCAACCAGGCTTGTCCTGCTTCACATCGGATGGAAAGCGTGTTCAATCCCCTCTTATTTTTGATCTATCTAAGGTTGGTAATATTTACGTTGTAGGAGGGGGTAAAGCTGCTCAGAGACAAGCAAAGGCAATTGAAGATGTTTTAGGAGACTTGATTATTGAAGGACATATTAATGCAAAGAAAGGAGAGGAAGTTCAACTTAAAAAAATAGAAGTTACTTTTGCGGGGCATCCTTTACCAGATGAAGATAGTGTTCAAGGCTCGAAGAAGATTATGGAAATAGAGCATAAGGCCAAGAATGGTGATATTGTTTTTTTCTCTGAATCTGGTGGGGCTTCTTCATTGATGGCTTTACCTGGTCCAGGATTGACACTTAAAGATATACAAGAGGTGACAAGGAAGCTCTATTTCGAACGTGGAGCCTCTATGTGGGATACTAACACAGTAAGATGGAATCTAATGATCCTTAGAGGAAAAGAGGAGAGATATGTTGGAGATGCTACTTTGATCTCTTTCCATACTGACGAAAGACCTCTAGGCATAGAAGTCAACATTAATAAAGGTGTGAATGGAGTTGGAACATATAAGGACGCAATAGAACTGTTAAAAACATACGGGACATGGAATGATGTTCCAGAATCTGTTCGAACATACTTGGAAAAAGCGGACCCTCGTTATGCGCCTATAAGGCCAGGTGAGTTGGATGGTAAGCCTCACTATCATTTTAGAGTTATGGGACCTGAATACATGTTAGAAGCTGCCAAGAGAAAAGCAGAAGAAATGGGTATAACAGCGGTAATAATAGCCTCAAGTTTAAGTGATGTGGAAGCCAACGCAGTTGGCAATATGATGGCTTATATGGCTAAAGAGATAGAAGTCTATGGTAGACCATTCAAACCTCCATGCATACTAATCTTCGGCGGGGAACTCCTCGTTACTGTAGGCAAAAAGAAAGGACAAGGAGGAAGAAATCAAGAATTTGTCTTATCTACATCCCCCAGAATATCAGGCAGCGAAAATATTGTCATTGCATCTTGTGATTCGGACGGTACAGATGGACCAACTGATGCAGCTGGCGGTATAGTCGATGGGTTGACTATTAGAAGAGCTGAGGAAAGAGGAATTCATATATTTGAAGAATTAGACAAACATAATAGTTATATTGCATTATCCAAATTGGGAGACCTAATCTTCACAGGTGCTAGAGGAACAAATGTTCAAGATCTTCGAGTCGTGTATGTTAAAGGCAAGGAAGAAAATAAAGGTAATCCTCTTCCTGATTATATCAAATCTTTGTTCTCTAAGTAATAGATCTTTTATCTTAATCAATTTCGAATCGAGTTTTATGTCATTTACATTAAGAGTGCGTATTGCTTGATAAGATGTAAAAGGTGAACAATTTAATATTGATAGTAGGAATAGTGCTTTGTATACTAGCCGCTGCAACAATGGTGACATCTGTTATGACAGGTTATAATCTATTTGGTGATAATACCACGACAATGTCAATCATTTCTGCTATAGCAGGAGTAATCTTAATAGCTGTCTCAAATATAGGCAAGAAATGGAAGTAATTCCCATCAGTTTCGACAAAAAAGGCTAAAAGGTCAACTAGCCTATTCTTACCTTTTTAGAGATGGTATCCCTAATCAAATTATGACTTTCAGACACATCCTACATTTCTTTCCTTCTCTCTATTTCATGTAGTCTTTTTCTATGGAATATTCTCCAGCATTTCTTTGAGCAGAAGATCTTTGGCCTTCCTTCCTCTATGACCTCAGCATATCTTCGGTCAAGTTTAACCCTAACTCCGCAGACACAGCAAATACTCACTGCTTAATCCAGCACCTCCTAACCTCCAACTTCTCCGCCTCCACACAAAAGAATAATTCGGTGTGTTTTTATTAGCGTGTCTTAAGTATTTAGGTGTTTAATGCTACCAATTCTTCTGACGTTGAATAGTGTGTGAAATTGTTAGGGTCTATGTCTTTGATTTCCCATTTTGCGTTAAGAAAGTTATGCACGGCTAATTGTAAGTGTGTTTCATATCCTTGACTGTGTAGATATAGAGCTTGTTTTATCTCTGGCATTATATCCTTTCGTGTTATAGTCCTTGCGTTAGTATGTCCATTTCTTCGGTCTTTGTCTAGGCTAAAGCATTTTACTGAAACGATAAGATATTTGTCGCCTTTTTTGGCTACTATATCAGGTTCACTTTTAAAGATATTACATTCTACTTCATATCCTTCGTTTATCAGCTTATCACGATATTCTAATTGTTTCTTAAATCCCCCTTTGGTATATTCTCTAGCCTTCTCTTCTGTTGGAATAGCCTAATATCGGAGTTCTATAGAACTAAAAGACGGTTCATATTCTAGAAACCTTCTAGAACATCCAGCATTATAAAGCCATAGAATGACAAATAATGTGATTTCCATGATTGGTCAGACTAAGATAATAAAGGGTTCTGTGAATATACCTAGTGAATTAAGAATGAAATACAAGATGTATGAATACACTCCAGTTGTTTTTATAGAAATGGAAAATGGAATCATGATCAAATCCTTAATAAATAACAATGACAAGAATACGAAAGAAAAGACGGAAAAGGAAATCGTTCCACAATATCCAAATTTAGAAAAAGAAATAGTCACCGTTATGAAATCTTTAGAAGCATTTATGCGGGTTAGTTGATTTCTAGCCCCCTTGCTTTGTATTACAGCCAGAACTAGTAGAAGAATTAAATGTTTTTCTTTCTACTCAATGAATTTATAATGGTAGCAAGAAAGTGGAATATGACTTAATTGACTGGCCATAACAAGATGAAAAAGAGGAGAAGGAACAGGAAAAACAGATGACTTTGTGGCAAATATAGATGAAGCCAAATTAATTTATTTCTAATCTTCTTTGTTTGACAAGTGTCCGATGAATATGTTATTTTAGGCTTTCTGGCTTGAAAAAATAAGGATAGGTGCTGTGACTCTCCTCTCAAAAAGCTTGATAGACAATACCTACGCAATAAATTCCTTCACCGATATCTTTGGAGTATCATTGGATCAGCTCTACATCAAATATGAAGCTGAGTAAGAAATCGTAAATGGGTAATCT
>Ga0315289_10007019_pt1 | contig 16505 bp, 14 predicted proteins | sample YL17G11_40_MG_FD_203452 | JGI IMG/M metagenome (GOLD analysis project Ga0315289, IMG submission 203452) | Sediment microbial communities from Yellowstone Lake, YNP, Wyoming, USA - YL17G11_40 | ecosystem: Environmental > Aquatic > Freshwater > Lake > Sediment | place: USA: Wyoming | collected... | reverse complement strand
TTTGGCACACCATTTCTTGGTCTGGATACGCGTGTACTTTCATGTGCGCGCACCGGCACTGACGCTGAACCAAGTGCGACTATTACTGTTGAGTGTGCTCCCGAAACCCGAGTTCGACGTTGCCGCCCCGCTGCGCGTGATCCGATACTATCAGAGACGAAACCACGTCGCCTATCTTTCACACCGCAAAACCAAACTTGCGCGACTCGCAGCGGCTAACTTTGCGCTGTAATACTAGTCGTTACCACGAAACATACAGAACACACGGAAACCAATCTGTCATTTCGACGAGTGTACTTTGCAACGAGAAATCTCGTACTCGCGAAGGCGAGATTTCTCGCTCCGCTACCCAGAAACTTGAATTTACATAAGTTTCTGACTGCTAACATACCGCTGCGCGGTATGTATTCTCGAAATGACAATTACAAATTTCCCCCATCCGCGAGAAACCGCCGCAAACACGCATCCGGACTTGGATGATTCACCTGCCCAGTCAGCGTGTACGCCAAGCCGGGGCAATTGCCGGTGCAGTACGGTTGATACTCGCAGCCCGCGCAGAATTCAAAGTCGCTCAACGGAATCGCGCGGCGCGCGCGCAAATCGGCGAGCGCGGGCGCAGTCTGCCAAATGTCCTTGAGCGAATCGCGATTGATGTAGCCGAGCACGATGTGCGGCAGCATGTTGCACGGCACGATGGCGCCATCCGCGCGCACCGCGATTTTCTCGAAGGTACAGCCGCAGCCGGTCAAATGTCCGCCATTGCCGAACGCGGGCGCGCCAGCGTCGCGCGCTTCCTGCATCTTGCGCCACATTCGCGCCTCGGCGAGCGGACCCGCCGCCGCGTTGATGCGCCCGTGGTACTTTTGGCTGAGGCGCACGAGCGCCGCCATCGCGCGCTGACGTTCTTCGAGCGTGAGCATCATCTCGTCCGCGTTGCGCCGGCAATTGCCGAGGTACCCCGCCGAGTTGGTGCCGAACCCGGACAAGCCGAGTTCCTCGAAGAAAAGCCGCGCGGTCTCTTCGAGGTCGTCCACGTTGCAGCGATGAATCGTCACGCGCACCGCCGGGGTGATGCCGTTGCGCTGAAGCGTGCGAATGCCGCGCACCGCGCCTTCCCACGCGCCCTTGCCGCGCGCTGCGTCGTGCGTCTCCGGGCGCGCGCCGTCAAGCGACACCTGCACGTAATTGCAGCGTTGGGTGCGCGCGATGAACGCGGCGATGTCGTCGTCAATCAGCCCGCCGTTCGAAAGAAGCGCGAACCGCATCCGATTGCGGACGATGCCGTCGAGCAATTCGCGCAAATCTCGGCGATAGAACGGCTCGCCGCCCGCGAGCGTCACGTCCATCACGCCGAGCGCGCCGAGTTCGTCGAAAAATCTCAGCCACTCGGCAGTCGTCAAGTCGCGGTACTCAACCGAGGGATTGTTGAAAAAGTAACAGTACCGACAACGCAGATTGCACTGCGCGGTCAGGTCAATGTCTACTTTGCGGGGTGTACGCATGATTGCTCGGGGCATTCGCGTTTTTCCTTTCTACCACGAAACAGTTGATTGTCATGTCGAACCCTTCGGCAACGCTCAGGGTAGATTCCGCGAGAAATCTCGCACACAAGAACACGAGATTTCTCGTCGGCAATGACCGCCTCCTCGAAATGACAGAGACGCCTGCGCTCGAAACGACAAATCAGCGTGCTTCAACTCCGACGAATCCACCCGCCGCCAACTTGTCCACGAACTCGACAATCTCAGCCGACACTGTGTCCGGCGGATCCGTGAACTCGTCCTTGATCTCCACGACGATTTGTTCGAGTGTGCGCGTGCCATCCATTCGCTTCCATACTGCAACGCCAACTGGATTGACGCTGACCGCGTCCGCAGTTTCGGGATTAAATAAAACAGCCCAATCGTCAAACTCCTCACGCAGAACAGCGAGGGGATTGGCAATGGGCTTGTCAGATACGTTCATCGAACACCTCCATTGGTTGATGAAGTGCCACATTTGTCATTTCGAGGAGGCGGTCCTTCGACTTCGCTCAGGACAGGTTTTTGCCGACGAGAAATCTCGCGTATCGCGAACCAGAGGTTTCTCGCGGATGGATTCGCTTCGCTCACCACATGGTTTACCTTGAGCGCAGTCGAAGGGCTCGAAATGACAGCGGACGATTGACAGTATATCACAACCACCGCGGAAAATCAATGTTTTGGCGCACGCGCGATGTTGTGGTATAATGGTCGCCGTCGCTCGCGCTTGAAGTTGGAAATCAGACGTTAGAAATTGAAGGTTGGAATCACAACATCCGATTTCTAGTTTCGAACCTCCAACATCCAACGCCCAATTTCCCTCGGAGGCATAGCCGCCTATGAATGAGTACAAAGCGGAGAAAATCCGCAACGTCGTTTTGGTTGGTCACTCGGGTTCGGGCAAGACCTCGCTTGCCGAAGCGCTCCTGTTCGACACCGGCGCGGTGAATCGCCTCGGTAAAGTGGACGACAACACCAGCATCTCCGATTACGACCCCGAAGAACAGCGCCGCAAAATCTCGATCAACACCTCGCTGATTCCGTGCGAAATCAACGGCTACAAAGTGAACGTGCTGGACACGCCCGGCTATATTGACTTTGCGGGCGAGGTCAAGAGCGCGCTGCGCGTCGCCGAATTGGCAATTGTCGTCGTGGATGCGGTCAGCGGCATCGAAGTTGGCACCGAGTTGGTGTGGCAGTACGCGGACGAATTGAAAATTCCGCGCCTCCTCTTCGTCAACAAACTCGACCGCGAGAATGCCGATTTCGATCGCGTCCTCGCGCAATTGCGCGACCGCTTTGGCAAAGGCGTCGCCTCATTGCAGATCCCGGTCGGCAAGGAAGCGAACTTTGACGGTCAGGTCAACGTCGTCACGCGCAAAGCGTACCTTGGGAGTGACGCGAAAGAAGCCCCCGTGCCCGGCGATCTGAGCACGCGCCTAGAAGAAGAGCGCGGCAGGTTGATCGAAGCTGCCGCCGAAGGGGATGACCAACTGATCGAAAAATATCTCGGCGGCTCAGAACTGACCGACGACGAAATTCGGGCGGGCTTGAAAACCGGAATGCGCCGGGGAACGATCGTACCCGTGCTGTGCGGCGCGGCGACGCCCAACCGCGGCATTCGCTACTTGCTGCAATTCCTGACCGGGTACGCGCCCTCGCCGCTGGAAGCCGCGCCTGCCGTCGCGAAAAATCTCGCGACGAATCAAGAAGAAAATCTGACGGCGAGCGATACCGGCGTGCTTGCCGCGTTCGTCTTCAAGACGATGGCGGATCCGTACGTCGGCAAGTTGACGTTCTTTCGCGTGTACTCCGGCGCGATGGAATCATCCTCGCGCGTGAACAATGCGCGCACGGGCGGCGAAGAACGCATCGGCGAACTGTACATCCTGCGCGGCAAGGAACAGATCGCGGTCAAGAAGATCAATGCGGGCGACATCGGCGCGGTGGCGAAATTGCAGGACACGCAGACGAACGACACGTTGTGCGACAAAGGGCATCCACTCGTTTTGGCCAAGATCACCTATCCGCACCCCGTTTACGCGGTTGCGCTGACGCCGAAGACCAAGACCGATCTCGATAAGATGGGCGCAGCGCTCGCGCGGCTCGTCGAAGAAGACCCGACCCTGCGCGTCTACCGCGAGCACGATACCAGCGAAACGGTGATGTCGGGGATGGGCGATTCGCACGTAGACATCGCGGTACGCCGCTTGAAACAAAAATTTGGCGTCGAGTTGCTGACGAGCCAGCCCAAGATTCCGTACAAAGAAACGATCACCAAAGTCACCCAAGTGCAAGGTCGCCACAAGAAACAGACCGGCGGGCGCGGTCAATTCGGCGATACCTGGATTCGCTTCGAGCCACTGCCGCGCGGCACGGGCTTTGAATTCGCCGAAGAAATTTTCGGCGGTTCGGTGCCTCATTCGTTCATCCCCGCCGTCGAAAAAGGAATGCGCGAGATCATACTGAAGGGCGTGCTGGCGGGCTTCATCACGACCGATTTTCGCGCGGTGTTGTACGACGGTTCGTATCACGCGGTTGACTCGTCTGAAATCGCGTTCAAACTCGCGGCGCACAAGGCGTTCAAGGCGGGTATCCCACTAGCCGGCCCCGTTCTGATCGAGCCGATTATGAACGTGACGATCACGGTGCCGGAACAATTTATGGGCGACGTGATGGGGGATATGAACACCAAGCGCGGGCGCGTGCTGGGGATGGATCAAAAAGGCGTGTGGAGCATCGTCAACGCGCAAGCGCCGCTCGCGGAAATTCAGCGCTACGCCACCGACTTGCGTTCGATGACGCAAGGACGCGGCTACTTTACGATGGAGTTCAGTCATTACGACACGGTGCCTACACACATCGCGCAGCAAGTCATCGAGAAGGCGAAGAAAGAACGCGCGGGCGAAGAAGCCGAAGAGGAAGAATAAACAATTTTAGAAACAATCCACTCGGAACACGCAGGAACACCCACTCGTCTCTGCGTGTTCTGCGTGGATGAAGTTTATTTTCGAATCCACCAGAAGAGTCGTCGAACCGACCGAAAAACAATCAATGGTCCGGGCGCAGGAGTTCGTTGTGACTTTTGCGTCTTGGTAGGGAAGACTGTATGTCACTCCAATCAACCAATGCTTCGCCTGCACCCCCGCCGGCCGCGCCGCCAGGCAAAGCGCGCACGGGTTTGATCCTGGGTTGTGTCGCGCTCTTTTTCCTGGGCTTCATCGGATTCTGCGTGGTCAGCACTTGCGGCTTGGCAATCTTGGGCGGTTCTGCCACTCGCACCCCGACTATCGCGGCTCAAGCCGTCGCAACGACACCCAGTATCAGGGTGACGGCAACTGCCACTCGTGTTAGCGCGGTGGCAACTGCCACTAGTATTCGCGCGCTGGCAACTGTGACCAGTGCCAGCGCCTCCACGTCCAACCCTTTGCAGACAGCCCTCCTCGGTTCTGTCTTTGTGCTAACGCCCGACGGTAGCGGCAAGCCAATCAAATCCGGATCCGGGACGATCATCACGTCTCAGGGACACATCCTCAGCAACTTCCACGTCATCGGCGACAAAGACACCGGCAAGTACACGAACAGGCAAGGATTGGTCTACATCGGCATCAATCCGCCCGGACTGAACGCCAAGCCCAACATCCTCTACCTTGCTCAGGCAATCAAGGGCGACAACATGTTGGACTTGGCGCTCCTGCGGATCGTCGCGACCCGAGATGGCGGACGACTCCCCGCTGATCTGAAACTGACCCCGGTGCCAGTGGGCGATTCGGACAAGGTCCAGATTGGCGATGAGATCACCGTCATCGGGTTCCCCGGCCTAGGTGATGGGACCGTCACCCTGACCCGAGGTTCGGTCTCCGGTTTTCTCGACGACACGGAAGGTGCCGGCACCTGGATCAAGACGGACGCGGAGATCAATCCCGGCAACTCCGGCGGTATGGCGATCAACCACGCGGGCGAAGTCGTCGGAGTCCCTTCGCAAGTTCGGTTCGATACCAAGGTTGCCGGCAAAATCGGGAGGATTCGACCGATCAACTTTGCCAAGCCGTTCACCTAATTGGCGCAGCGCGATGCCCAATCGCCTGTATCCTTCACCTTCACGCCATGGAGCAGCAGCCCAACGGTTGCACCTACCGCCCTAGCAGGGGCTGCTTCCTTTGCACCGATCATCTTGTGCGATGAAGTTAAGGATGGCAAACCGGTAAATCCACGGACGACTTTTCCGGCTGGCACCAAAAAAGTCACCGGCTACTGGACATTCAAAGGTATGGCACGGGGGCAGGAATGGGGACGGCGCTGGCTGCGCGATGGGCAGGTCATCGTGGACAAGATGAACTTGCAGTGGAATGATGAAGAGAGTGGTTGGAACTCCCTCGCCCTTACGGACGATAGCGCTCAAGGACTCGATGCCGGCACCTACGCGTTACACCTCTTCCTCGGCAAGACCGAGGTCCAGAAAGCGACCTTCACCATCCAGAAAGCCGGCGCTGCCGCGCCGACTGCATTGCCGCAGACGGGTGGCTCTTTCAGCAAGATCATTGTTGCCGAGAACGTGACAGACGCTGGGGAAACCGTGAACCCCACGAACACCTTCTCAGCGGGCACAAAAACGGTCTGGGTTTACTTCACGTACATCAATATGAAAAACGGTGACGCCTGGGGGCGCAAGTGGCTGAGTGATAGCGCCGTCTTGCTGGAGAAGAACGAAACCTGGGACAAGGGTGCCACCGGTTGGCAAGCGTACTCCTGGAGCAACAACGATGGCTTGCCTCTTTCTTCTGGCAACTACGAGTTCATTCTCTATCTCGGCAGCAAAGAGGTGCAGCGCGCCGCCTTTACGATTCGCAAGTGATTGCGCAGGGTGCGACCCTTGCCCAAGTGATTGCCGATACGATGTGCGGGGAAAAGAGGAGGCCCCTGGTGAAATAGCCAGGGGCGTTTTGCTTTGACTCGGTCTAGCGAATTCCCAACAACCGCAGCGGAATCTGCAAGAACGCGCGCAGCGCGCCCGAACCGCCCTTCGCCGCGAGCGCGCGGTCGTACGTCGCGAGCGCTTCCAGCCAGCGTCCGCGCTGCAACTGCGTCTGACTCAACGCGCGATAGGTGTCCGCCTCGGATCCTTTTTCGCCGACCTGATGAAACAACTCTGCCGCGCGCTGATAATTCCTCTCGGCACCCTCTTTATCACCTGTTCGATCCATCAGCCGCGCGAGATTGCCGATGGCTTTCGCCTGCCCCGGCACGTTCCCCAGTTTCTCGAACGCGGACAGCGCGTCCTGCAAAATCTTGCGCGCGTCGTCGCGGCGTCCCGCGAGATAATAGACCACGCCGAGATCATTCGCAACGGTCGCGGCTTCGGCTGCATTGCCCTGTGCGACGTACGCCGCGTGCGCTTGCTCGAACGCGCGCAGCGCGTCGTCCATTTGCCCCGCGCCGTACAATTTTTTCGCGTCGGCGTAGAGGGTATTGACGTCCATTGCATTTCTCCCGGAGGAGCGTTTGATTGAACGCCCCTACAATTAACGCACCACCAACAAAATCTCGCCCAACTCCTGCAATCGCTCCGTCGGGAAATCGCGGAATTTCATCGCCATGCGCAGGTACGGCAGATTGGCGGCATCCAGCGCGAACGTGCGTACCTCCTTCGGCATCCGCGCGAGTTTTTCCAAGTCCAGCACGTCCGCCGACCCGGCATCTTGCTGACGTTCGATGAAATAGTAGAGATTGACGTTTAACAGGCGCACGAGCGCATCGAGTTCGGCGAGCGGAATATCGCTCGCGCCGCGCTCGTAGCGGCTGATGGCACCGGGTTTGCGTTCGATGGCTCGCGCGCACTCCTCTTTGCTCTTGCCCGCGGCGAGACGCGCTTGCTTCAACTTGGCGCCGATCAACGCGCGGCGTGTCCGCATCTCTTCCGCCGTCAGCTGTGGGGGGACCGCTTCTTCCAGCATCGTTTCACCGCTCACAAAAAACGAAAGCGGAGTCTGCAAATAGAGCGCGAGCAGTTCGAGTTCGGGGAGCGTAATCGCGCGCGCGCCCCGTTCGAGCGCGCGCACGCGTCCGCGTGTGACGCCAAGCCGCTGGGCGACCTGCGCGGTCGTGCGCCGCGCTTTTTCGCGCGCCGCGCGGATCAGGACACCGACGATCTTGCGTTGCAGGACAACCGTTTCAAGTTGCATCGCGACCTCCTGGGTTGACGCTCGTCAAAATTATACCACGAACCATGCGCAGGGACAAGTAGGGACAGCCCTTTCCGAACTGCGAAAATGATTTGCCCCGACCTGCCAATTTTGACAATCCTGCCAAGTCGCGATAGGATAGTAAAGGTAGGGTCCGCGCAGTGGATGGGCGCGCCTATTTCTCTCAGCCGTTTGACACCCAAGCAAGGAGGTCAGGAGTGTACAAAATCCTGAAAAAGCAGGTCTTGAGCGATCTTGTAACCTTGATGGAGGTTTCCGCACCGCAAGTGACGCGCAAAGCGCAAGCCGGGCAATTCGTCATCGTCCGAGCGTACGAAGAGAGCGAACGCATCCCGCTGACAATTGCCGATTTTGATCGGGCAGCGCAAAGCATCACGCTCGTCATTCAGCAAGTCGGCAAGTCCACGATGCAGATGTGCCAGATGAACGCCGGCGATTCATTCGCCACGGTGGCGGGTCCGCTGGGTCATCCCACCGAAATCGAAAAGTACGGCACAGTCGTGTGCGTCGGCGGCGGCGTGGGCATCGCGCCGGCTTATCCGATCACGCGCGCGCTCAAAGAAGCCGGCAACCACGTCATTTCGATCATCGGCGCGCGGAACAAATCGCTTGTGTTTTGGGAAGACAAGATGCGCGCGGTGTCCGACGAATTGATCATCTGCACGGACGATGGCTCACTCGGGATCAAAGCGCTTACACCCAACGCGCTCAAGGATGTTTTGGAAAAACGCAAAGATATCAGCCATGTATGGGCAATCGGTCCGACGATAATGATGAAGTTTGCCGCAGCCGCAACGAAGCCATTCAACATTCCCACCACCGTCAGTCTCAACACGATCATGATTGACGGCACGGGAATGTGCGGCGGCTGCCGCGTCTTGACGACCGAGGGCGCGCGGTTCGTCTGCGTGGACGGACCCGAATTCGACGCGCACACAGTAGACTGGGACGTGATGATGTCGCGCATGCAATTCTATCGCGCGGAAGAACAACTCGCGGTCGAACGCTGGAAGCATCAATGTCAACTCGATGCCGCCGTCGCCAAAGTGGAGAAATAATCACTCGAATGTCATTGCGAGCGGAGCGAAGCAACACTTGCACCTGCGGTTACGCAAGTGCAGGTGTCCCCAAGTTGCTCGGAGATTGCTTTGTCGCATAAGACGCTTCTCGCAATGACACGGAAGGTATAAAATGCCGAAGAAGACAATCATCCCAAAGAAAACGCCGATGCTTGAGCAGGCACCGGAAGAACGCATCCATAATTATAACGAAGTGCCGCACGGCTACACCGAAGCGCAAGCCATCGCCGAAGCCAAGCGCTGTCTCGAATGTGCCAAGCCGTTGTGCATGAAGGGCTGCCCGGTCAACATCAACATTCCCAGTTTCCTGAAACTCGTCGCCGATGGCGACTTTCGCGCCGCGGTCAACTTGATCAAGGAGACGAACGCGTTGCCCGCGATCACTGGGCGCGTCTGCCCCCAAGAAACGCAATGCGAAGGTGTGTGCGCGCTGTGCAAAAAGTTCGAGCCGGTCGGCGTCGGACGCCTGGAACGCTTTGTCGCGGATTGGGAAGCTGCGCAAGGCGCGCTACCGGTGCCCGGTTTGCCGCCCCCCACCGGCAAGAAAGTCGCCGTGGTCGGTTCGGGGCCCGCGGGTCTCACCGTCGCGGCTGATCTCGCGCGGCTGGGCCATCACGTCACGATCTTTGAAGCACTGCACGAAGCCGGTGGTGTGTTGGTCTACGGCATCCCGGAATTTCGTCTGCCCAAAGCGATTGTCAAACGCGAGGTCGAGTACGTGTGCAGTCTCGGCGTCAAGTTGGTCAAAGATTTCGTCGTCGGCAACGCGGCGACGGTTGACGAACTGCTCGAAGAGTTTGACGCGATCTTTCTCGGCACGGGGGCGGGCTTGCCCTGGTTCCTCGGCGTTCCCGGCGAAAATCTGGGCGGGGTCTATTCCGCCAACGAGTACCTGACGCGCTCGAACCTGATGAAGGCGTACCGCTTTCCGGAATACGACACGCCGATTGCGCGCGGCCAGCGCGTCATCACGATTGGCGGTGGCAACGTAGCGATGGATTCGGCGCGCACCGCGTTGCGTTTGGGTGCGAAAGAATCTATCATCGTCTATCGCCGGTCGCGCGATGAAATGCCCGCCCGCGCCGAAGAGATTCATCACGCCGAGCAAGAAGGCATCATTTTCAATTTGCTGACGACGCCGGTCGCGTTTCACGGCGCGAACGGTCGCGTCAACGAAATGGAATGTATCCGCAACGAACTGGGTGAGCCGGACGCGTCGGGACGCCGCCGCCCGGTGCCAATCAAGGACTCGAACTTCCGCATCCCGACCGACATCATCGTGGTCGCGGTCGGACAAAGCCCGAGTCCGCTGATTCCGAAGACGACACCGGATCTCAACGTCGCCAAAGGCGGCGTCGTCACCGTGGAAGAGCAAACGATGAAGACATCGAAGAAGGGCGTGTTCGCCGGAGGGGACGTGGCGACCGGCGGCGCGACGGTGATTCTCGCGATGGGTCAAGCGAAGATCGCTTCGAAGGCGATTGACGAGTACATAAGAACAGGAGTGTGGTAAAAAGACAGAAACCCGCTATCTTCGAGAAAGCGGGTTTCTTGTTACTCACGCGAACACCGAGCGCATTTCGCTTTCGGTTACGAGCAACCGGAAAATATCGGTCTCAGTGATGATGCCGACGAGCCGGTCGCCATCACACACCGGCAAGCCGCCAAACTTGTGCTCCAGCATCAAGCGCGCGGCGGCTTCAATCGAAGTATCCGGTGAAACGGTGAGCGGATCGGCCGTCATAATTTCGCGCACGGTCAAGCGCGCGATGAGATAGTTCAGTTCGTAGAAACTCAGCGCCGTCGCGCAGGAGGGGGACGCTTCACGAATATCGCCGAGCGTGACGATGCCAACCAAACGGCAATCTTCGACGACGAGCAACCGGCGAATGTTGCACTCTTTCATCAGGTGATTGGCTTCGGGCAAGGTCGTATCGGGCCCAATGGTAATTGGGTCGGGGGTCATCCAATCTTTGACGAGATGTCTGCGCACTCCCATTGCACCGGCTCCTGAGAATCTGTGTCTATCATAGCGGGAACAAGTCAAAACGCCGTATATGTGGGGTCAAAAAGCGGTCAAAAAGATTCCGGGTAGGGGCGAAACGTTTTCGCGGCGCAGAAATTGCGTCGCCCCCACTCGTTAGACAACGCGGCGCATTTGTAGTAGAATCGAATTGATGATAAACTCCACGTCCAGTCAGGCCGACTCGTCCGCGCTTCCGGCGAATCAGCGGATTGTCGTGCTTTCTGACGCGCAGCGTCAACGGCGCGGCATGCTGTTGCTGTTTTACAGCAAATTGATCATTGACCTCGCTTTGCTCGCGTTCTATCTCCACGCGCCACAAGGCGCACCGGATCCGGTGGTGCCAGTACTCCTGCTCGGCGATCTGCTCTTTCTAATTCCCTACTACCGCCTCGCGCAGCGCGATACGCCCACGACGCGGCTGGCAACGCACTTTAGTTTTGCCATTACCATCGCGGTCGTCACCGCGAGTCTCCACACCTCAGGCAGTCTCCTGTCACCCCAAGTCACTTGGTACTTTCTACTGGTGCCGCTGGCGGGCTTGGTCATTCCCCGCGCCGAGACCGTGCGCGTGGTCGCGGGTCTCTCCATTGTCGCGTACCTGATTACAGTGCTTGCCGCGATGACCGGGCTCGCGCCATCGCCCAATCCCTATCCCCTTCGGGAATGGTACATCCCGGCAGTCCACATCATCGTCGTGACCATCGCGCTCTGGAGCATCGCTTTCTTTGTGGCGCACTTTTTCGCGGCGGTCGAGCAGCATCGGCAATCGCTCGCGCTTTTGCTGGAACAAAGCCGCCGCGAACTCGTCTGGGGCGCGGTCGGTAAACAAGTAATCGGCGCACACAGTTTGGACGAAGTGTTGACGGTCATCATTCAAGCGATCAACCAGGAAATCAACGTCGAGTCCGGCTCGATTCTGCTGCGCGAATGGAACAGCGACCAACTGGTGTTCGCCAAGATTATGCGCGGTGACGCACAGCACTTTTCGTCGCTCCGGATCCGCATCGGTCAAGGGATCGCGGGCTGGGTCACGCAAACCAGCCAATCCGTCATCATCGAGGATGCCGCCAAAGATGCGCGGTGGTATTCGGGCGTGGATCGGCTGACCGGCTTCACCACGCGCTCGATTCTCTGTGTGCCCCTCATCGCCGCCGGAGAAACCATCGGCGTGATCGAACTGCTGAACAAATTGGAAGGCAGTTTTGGGCACGATGATTTGCGAATTCTGGAAACGATGGCAGCCCAGGTTGCGCCGACGATTCAGAACAAACGCTTGCAGGAGCAAATGCACCGCGCGCAATTTCCCTCCGAAGAATTATTTCGCAAACTTGAACACGCCAAGCGGGAATGGGAAGACACGGTGGACGCGATTGACGAAGGGATCGCGCTGGTAGACGAGAATTGTCGTATCCTGCGCGCGAACCGCGTGCTGGCGAATTGGATCAACACCACACCCGCCCAATTGATCGGACGGCGATGCTTTGAGATTTTTCACGGCGGCACTACGGCACCCCCCACTTGTCCCCACACGCGTCTTTTGGAATCCGGCGCACCCGCCGAGGGAGAGGTTGAAAGTGCCCTGCTGGGCAAAACCTTTCACCTGAAAACTTATCCCGTCCGCGATGAAGCTAGGAACCACATCGGCAGCGTGAATGTGTGGCGAGACATCACGGCGGAAAAACGGCTCCGCGCGCAACTCATCCAATCCGAAAAAATGGCCGCCACCGGACGACTCGCCGCTTCGATCGCGCACGAAATCAACAATCCCTTGCAGGCGATTCGCGGGTGCGTGGATTTAGCCCAGGTCACTGGGGACAGTGGAAAACACAAACGCTACCTCGCGATGGCAAGCACCGAACTCGAACGCTTGACGGCGATTGTGCGCCGGATGCTTGACTTTTATCGTCCCGCCCGTGCCGAACGCGCGCCGGTCAACGTCTGCGCGTTGATCGAAGACGTATTACTGTTCAGCGCCAAACGCCTGCAACACGCCCGCGTGATCGCCCGCACGGAGTGGGCGAGTGAAATGCCCACCATCAACGGCGTCGCCGATCAACTCAAGCAAGTGTTTTTGAATTTCATCCTGAACGCGGTCGAAGCCATGCCGCAAGGCGGCCCGCTCGAAATTCGCGGTCAGATGATTCGCGACGAAGGCACCTGGCTTACCGTTTCGATTGCCGACGGCGGCGCGGGGATCCCGCCGCAAGACCTGGACAAAATCTTTGAACCGTTCTTCACCACAAAACCGGACGGCACGGGCTTGGGATTGGCGGTGTGCCACAACATCATTGCACAACACGGCGGGCGCGTCACGGTTGACAGCGCGCCGGGTCACGGCACCACATTTTCCGTTTGGTTGCCGGCGGAAGGGCAACCCGAACCTCACGAAGGTTAAGTTGCAACAAATCCTGCGCCTGCTCTGGGCAGCCACACCGGGGTCTCCCTAGGAAAAAAATGTCTACTCCAACTGCGTCCATTCTCGTCGTAGATGACGAAGAAACCATTCGCACGATCGTTGCCGAGGCGTTAACCTCGCAGGGGCATCACGTTCAAGCCGCCGCCTCCTCGGAGCAAGCGCTGCGCGCGTGCGAGAGCGCGCCCTTCGACTTGGTTTTGCTCGACTTGAAAATGCCGGGCGCGATGGACGGGATTGACCTGCTCACCAAAATCCGTCGCCGGTGGCCCTCCACCGTCGTCATTATGATGACCGGCTACGGCACGCTCGATTCGGCGATCACCGCGTTGCGCGCCGGCGCGTTCGATTATTTGACCAAGCCCGCCAGCATCGCACAAATCGTCGAGAGCGCGGAGCGCGGGCTCGCCAAACAACGCGAGGAAACGCGGCGGCAGCAACTCATCGCGCACTTGGAAGAAACCTTGCACGAACTGAAGACCGAAGACAGGGCGACCACCACCGATCCGCAAGTCGCCCAGCGGTTCGCGCAAACCGCGACGCTGTTGATTGATCGCCAAAAACGCCTCGTCGTGTGCGGCAACACGCCGGTGGAATTGACAGTGACCGAGTTCGACTTGTTGGATTATCTCGCGCGTCACTCGGACCGCGTCATTACGGCGAGTGAACTGATCAAGGCGACCCAAGGATACGACCTCATCGAAGCGGATGCGCGCCCCAGCGTGCGCGTGCACATTCAGCGTCTGCGCCAGAAATTGGGAGACGATCCGGAGCATCCGCGCTACATTTTGAACGTGCGCGGCAAGGGCTATCGCTTCGTCGCTTGAAGGCACGTCGCAGACCCGCAGGGTTTTGGGCAACCCTGCGGGTCTTTTTTTTGCGTGTTATGCACTTGTTATCAAACCGCTATTCTGCGTAACCCAATTTGGCAAAGAAATCTGTTATACTGCGGATTGAGTCTGGGAACATGGAACTGGATTGGTACGCTTGGCACACTCAGTTCTGTTCCAACGGCTCGCGATTTTCACCGGGAGACAAGCGGATGTCCAAACACGTACTGGTGGCAGAAGATGATGCGACGGTCGCCTTGTTGATCAAAGATGGGCTGGCTGACCTTGGCGCCACATTTGACGTTGAGACGGTCTCATCAGGCGAAGAGGCACTCGAAAGAGTCAAAGAAGGCAAGTGGGACCTCGTCGTCACCGATCAGCGCATGCGTGGCATGAGCGGACTGCAACTAATCGAGTCGCTGAAAGACAAAATGCCGGCAGCCCTCACCATCTTGATCACGGCGTACGGGTCTGATGAGGTCGAGCAAGCCGCGCGACGGTTGAACGTCTATCACTATATGACCAAACCATTTCCGCTGGTTGACCTGAAGCGGGTGATCGAAGAGGCGCTCGCCTACAGCCAAGACGTCGAGCCGCCAGCCCCAGACGGCGAAAGAGAAAAACAGGCATTGAAGATGAGTCTCGGCGGCGATGGCAACGTCGGGAAGACCACGCTGATCCGACGGCTCTGCACCGGCAAGTTCGACTCAGCCCGCGTGATGACCATCGGCGTTGACTTTCACTTGTACGACATTCAGCACGACGACCGAGCCACGCGGCTGATCGTCTGGGACGTCAGTGGGCAAGATCAATTCGAATTCACGCGCCGCGCGTTCTATCGCGGCAGCAAAGCCGTCGGCTTGGTGTACGACGTGAGCCGGCGCACATCCTTCGAGCGGCTGCCGAAATGGCGCGAGGAAATTCGGGCGATTCTGCCGAACGTTCCGTTCGTGCTGGCAGGCAACAAAACCGATCTCACGCGCCAAGTGAGCACCGCGGAGGGTTTGGCGCTGGCGAAAGCATGGCGCGTTCCCTTTTTTGAAACGTGCTGCGTCCACGGCGGCGGCGTGCGCGAATTTTTCCACGCCCTGACCCACTATGCCATAGATTTTTCCCATGGACCATCGGCTCACCATCGAACAGGAGGGAGGTTTGCATGCCACTAACAGGAACACTACGCGATCTGAGTTTGCCTAATCTCGTTCAAGTCCAATGCAGCGAACAAAACCACGCCCAGGTCCACTTCACGCGCGGCGCGCACCAGGGCACGCTGGTCTTCGCGGCTGGCGAATTGACTTACGCGAGCGCGGACGATCAAGCTGGAGAAAGCGCCGTCTACGAACTCTTGACCTGGGAGGACGGCGATTTCCGCGTGGACGACGAAGTGCGCGCGGTCGAACGGAACGTGACGATGCCCTGGAGCGCGCTCTTGATCGAAGGGCTGCGGCGCGCCGACGAGGTGCGCGCGGAACGAGACAGCACGCTGGAAGCAAATTTGCGCAGTCTGAAAGGCACACAAGGGGTGCGCGCCGCGGTGGTCGTGCGTTCGGATGGCGCGGTGCGCGCGGACGCCAGAGGGGAAACCGTCATGGAAGAGCCCGCGGCGATCCTGAAAGCCGTCGCGAATGTGGAAAGGATCAGCGCGCTGCTGGGGCTGGGCGCGCCGCGTCAGATCACTCTGCTCAACCCAACCGAAAAAATCTGGCTTCAGAAACTGGACGACGGCTATCTCGCGTGTTGGCTGGACGGACGCGCCTCCGTCGACGCGGTCAAGGCAACCTTCCAATCGATCTTCAAATAGCTCCGGGAGAGGATATGATTTTCCGCGCGGGCAAGCACTCTACGAAAATCTCAACACTTGCTTCACTCAACTTGACGCGATGCTGGTCGAACTGCAAAGCAATCAATTCACCGGCTATGTGCAAATGACCGGTTGGGAGTACAAGGGTATTCTGTTGTTCGACAGCGGTCGCATTATCAACGCGAGTGAAGATTCCAAAGGGCAGTCGCGTCATGGCCCGACCGCGGCAGCAGGGATCGCGGGCAAAGGCAGAGAGAAAGACGATGCGATCAGCGTATATCGGCTGAGCGCCGAAGTGATGCAGTTGCTCGCCAATCTCCTCAAGGGCGAAACGCTCCACAAGGATTTGAGCAACGATCTGACCGGGCTCGACAAACTCGTCGCGAAACTCCGGAGCGAAAAACATACCGGTTCGATTGAAGTCCGCTTCGCCCAGAGCCTGGACGCGGCGACAGTTTTGATGCGCGAGGGCCAAGTCCTCGATTGTGCTTTTTCGCGAAAGGGTGACCTGGTGTCAGGGCACAAGACGCTCGATCAGATCATCCAAGCCGCCGCCAACGCCGCGGCGTTCTTCACCGTTTACCGCGCCGATCTGACGCGGGTGAACAGCGCGGACTTGATCTGGCAGACAGT
>Ga0315289_10007017_pt1 | contig 16506 bp, 20 predicted proteins | sample YL17G11_40_MG_FD_203452 | JGI IMG/M metagenome (GOLD analysis project Ga0315289, IMG submission 203452) | Sediment microbial communities from Yellowstone Lake, YNP, Wyoming, USA - YL17G11_40 | ecosystem: Environmental > Aquatic > Freshwater > Lake > Sediment | place: USA: Wyoming | collected... | reverse complement strand
CCCATGATTGGATTCAGGGGGGTTTCGCGTTATGTTTCAAAAGAATTTGAGGAGTCTTTCAGATTGGAATGCAAGGCCATCAAGCAAGCAAGGCAGGAATGCAATAATGTTTGGGTAATGCTTCCTTTTGTAAGGACAACAAGGGAAGTTGAAAAATGCTTGAAGATAATGGAATCAGAAGGATTAGTCAGGGAAGAAAATTTCAAAATCTGGCTGATGGCGGAAGTCCCGGCAATAGCCTTTGTGCCAGAAGAATTCGCAAAACTTCCTATTGACGGTGCTTCAATAGGCAGCAATGATTTAACACAGCTTATTGTCGGTGTTGACAGGGATTCAGCGCTGCTGGGCAGGATGGGATATTTTGATGAAAGAAATCCGGCTGTGCTGAAGGCTATAGAGAATATAATCAACGGTTTTCATAAGGAGGGAAAAACAGTAAGCATCTGCGGACAGGCGCCTTCAGTTTATCCTGAAATGGTCGAATTTTTATTGAAGAAAGGGATAGACAGCATAAGCGCCAATCCTGATGCTGTGAATTCTGTAAGAAGCCAGGTTGAATCCATTAAATCCGGAGCAGAGACAGACTACGAATCAAAAACAATTGACGAAATAGAGTCAAGCGGCTTTGTAAATCCGCATGATTCGCCTCACGCTGAAGTTGAAATTGATTATTCTAATTATAGCGAAGAAATTTTTTAATTTTTTAATCCCTATTCTAGTTTTGTTACCACTGGCTAATAGTCATAAATCGAAAGATTTAAATAGCCCATATGCTTATAAAAATCAAGGAAAATGGCAAATACTCTTGAAGACATGTGCAATGAATTTGCTGAACTGCAAATTATAAGACACGGATTAGATGAAAATGCTAATCTTAACACTCCCAGACAAAAGCTTGCTGAAAAAGAAGGGTATCTTGAAAATACATTCTATAATACACCTGCTCCTTATCTTTACGATATTCTGGATAAAAAACAAAACAAATCAAAAGAAGATTTAGTGAAGCATGTAAATGAGAATATGGATGCAATCCTTGAGGAACTTAAAAATGAAACATTGCTTCAGTGTCTTATGTCAATGAGTCCTATTAAGACTGGTAATGAAGAGCATGACAAGATAGCTGAGGCCCATGAGAAATTTTTAGAGGTACAAGCTTACAAGTCAAATCCTGACAAAATGGCTCAATTTATTGTTGGTGAGAAGGCCAAAAAAGAGCCTTATCTCGCAGATATCTATGGAGGCATTGCTATCGCTGACCCTCATTTCAGAGAAATAGCTTTCAAAAGCCGTGAAATATTTTATACAGCCGAGTTCTACAAGGTACTTGGTGTAAATAAGGATAATCTTGATAGGGATAAGATTTTAAGATATATCAAAGGCACTTATAATTTATCCAAAGAAAAAGATAAAGGACAGATGGCTGTTGGTATAGCGATGAATTTATACTCTCAGAAAGCTAAAAATAAGTAATTCACTTAGCCGCAGCAATCCTGTTGCAGATTTTGGCCATTTCTCTGACAAATAAGTCAGTTCTTTCTCTCCATTTGTCAATTTCAGTCCCTTTAATGTCCGTTATCTGCCCTCTGAGAATTTTATGCATCAAAGTATAGATATTAACATACCAGTCAACAAGGTCTGACTTGATCGTCCCTTTCTTTACGAATTCATTTTTCAAGAGCTCCGGGATATGCTCAGGGCTGGGCGGAGAAATCTTCGCTGCCATCAGTGCGGCATGACTTGCATCGACAAATGCCCAGTATAATCCTTCAACTGCTCCCATAAGATTCATTTTGCTTCTTAGCATATGGCCGGGAGTCCTGCCCAAGGTGATGAAAATACTTTCAGGAGTTCCTTTAATCAGGCCTTTTGCAAGCAATACTTTTAAAGGATTGAAAAATCCTCCAAAATCAATCAACGCTTCCCCCCATCTTATAATGTTTATCACAACAGGCTCTCCTCTTAACATTTCATTCCACCATGTGCTCAGTCTTACTGTATTTAGGTGCAGGGATTTTTTGTATGGATTTGTCTGAACAATCTTTCCAAGCTCTTCCCTGTACCATGCAATAAGCTCCTGGTCCCATTGTATTGTTGCATCATCGATTAATATGACAACATCAATATCTGATTTTTCAGAAGCAGTTCCTTTCGCAGAGCTTCCAAAAAGAATTATGGATTTTATCACCTTGCCGAATTTTTCATATGCCTTTACCGCGAAATCCATCGCAATGTCTCTTTCTTCAGTTAGTTCAAGAGTACTTTTCCCGGCCTTTACCTTAGAAGGCAGGGCAGCAAAGAATTTTTCGAGCTTTTTCTTGCTTTTTTTCACCATCTTTTTATTTAATATACAAATTTAATTTTTAAATCCTTCTATTCCATAGGTGTTCCAGCAAATCTTTTTCCGGCTGTTCCCTGAATCTGGCCGCCAAGCTCTGTAGGCAAGGCTGAAAACCCTCCACCATACATGCCGAAATGCTGTTCTGGCAGCGTCGGGCCATAACCGCTGAAATAGTATGCGCCGTACAGCGTTCTTGCCTGAGCCCATGTAGGAGATGCCTGCATTGTGTACAAAGGACTGTTCATTGCCTCTAAAATATAAGGATAAGGCGTTACCTTGAAATGCTGGACAAAACCAGTTGCTTCCATTATTTGTTTTCCGGAAAATCCTTTCTTCTCCATCTCTTCCATCAATTTTTTAACAGGAACAGTTCCCATTCCAGGCGGCAGATGCGTGTCTGCGTGACCAAAATTATCACTTACATGAACATGTTTTACAAGAGGGGCGATTTCTTTTGTCTGGCTTATCATCATCTTTTCAGCATCTTTTTCAGGATATCCTTTTTTTAGCATATTCAAATGCCCGATATCCCATGTTGCGCCTATCAGCTTTTCAGCCTGCTCTTCAGCTTCTGATATAGAAATTCCTTTATCAATAGCATCCTTAACAAATACCTTCCTGCTTTCATTGATTAATCTAGAAAGCTGTTCAGCAGATGAAAATGCCATGTTAGGAAACATGTTTTCAACTGCGACGATAGGGGCTGTATTTTTGAATTTCTCATAGCCGGCAAATGCGACATTTCCTATTGTCTTTGCTGAATGCTCCAATGCGAATTCCTCTACGGGCTTGTAGAGCTGAGGTGCAATTGGAATTTCTCTTAACTTGGAGATAGAGTCATTGTAAATTTTCGCTCTAATTTCTGGGTCAGCGCTGTGTGCATCTTTCCATTTTTTCTGAATTTCTTCAAGCTTTCCCTTAATTTCTCTTCTTACTTTTTCTCTTATTTCTTCAGGAAGGTCTTTTCTCTCTTCTTCTACTCCATATTTCCATGCTTGATGGAAAAGACCACTAAATTTTTTATCCACATCATCATAGAATGCCTGTGCCCTTTCTTGGTGTATCTCTCCTGTTTCAAGTAATTTTCTTTCGTCTATGGTTAATTCTTTTGGATCTATTTTTCTCCCCGTCCTCATCTCTTGTTCTTGAAATGGAGCAAGATGGGCCTTAGCTTTTTCCCTTTCCTCATCTCCATATCTTTGATAATACAACAGATTAGAGATATGGTCTGTCCATTGAGTCTTATTTATCATCCTTAATTCATCTTCAGGCGTGTATTCTTTTTCTCCTTCAGGATAATATCTTGTCTCTTTTCTTAATGGAATCAGCTGCCCTGTTTCCTGATTCACAGCAACAAGCATTTCCCCTTTCTTGACCTCGCCTGCTGGAAGCGAGCTTGCATGAATCACAACCGGAATATTCCCTTCAGGATTCAATTCATGCGCTCTTATCACAGAATCTGTAAGTCTTCTCTCAGCCTCTTCTCTCTCATAGGGACTCCATCCTTCCTTGGCGAATCCAGAGGGGTCAATCATCGGTCCATGAACAGTCATCTCATTTCCTGTCAACTTGGAAAGTCTGTTGATATCTTTAAGATGCTCATTAGGAATAGTCTCGAAAATATCTGGAGAAAGCGCAGAAAGCTCAATTGTTTTCATGCCCTGATTCAAAAGTTTATTGACCTCATCAATCTGATTTGCAGTCTGCGTGGATGTAGGCACGCCAATTTTTTTAGCTAAGCTGTAACCAGTGAATAATTCAGAGTATTCCGGCTGAAATGTTGAGGCAGTGCCAGAATAAAAATTTTCATAATTTGTCATTTTTCACCTCTTTTGTAAAAGTAAATTTTGATTAATAAATCTATCTTCTCTTGTACTTCTTAAGCTCCTCTTTTTTCATGAATGGCAGGCCTGCCGGCTCAGGTTTAACAGACTCATATTTCAGCGCTTCCTCAATCTTTCCAGCCCCCTGCAGTTCTTCAAAATCTTTTATTTCAATAGGTTTCCTTTCAAACATGCTCGGCGTAATCTCTTTTCTTCTTTCAAGCTCAAAAGCTCTTTCTCTTCCCAGTTCTTTTCCTTCAATTTCATATAATCTTTCTTCAACTCCCTTTTCTCCGTACAAAGGATGGGATTTCTCTTTTTCCGTTTCTTTCCTGACTTCTACTTTTGCAGCTTCTGCCTCAAGACTTGGTTTCCTTTCAATTGGCAGCAAGGGAGAAACTGCTTTTGTAACAGGAAAAAATTCTCTGAACACTCCTTCTTCGACTTCCTCTCTTTCCTCCTTAATTTCCTCTTTCTCTTCCCCTGCCTCTTCTTCTAACTCTTCTTTCTTTCTCTTCCCCTTCAATAACTGAAGCGCTTCCTTTTCCTCTTCGCTGAGCTGCCTATTTGCCATCCAGAAAAACACGCAAAAGGATTATTTAAGTTTAGCTTTTTTCTTAAAAGTAAGGTTTAAATTAATGGATTTCTTGACAAATAAAAAGAGGCTGAAATGAAACTTGAAAATATCAAAAACGTATGCATGAAATGCGGAGCAGCCTGTTGCAAATGGGAAGGCCCACGGGTTACAGCCAAAGAAAGAGCGAAGATATTGAAAGCAGATTTTCCTGATTATTTTATTGAAAATGGAAGGGGACTCTATGATATGAAAACTAAGCGTGGTATTTGCCCTTATCTTAAAAATAGATTATGTTCTATACAGAAATTAAAACCTCTTGCTTGCCTAGATTGGCCTCTCTTACCGAGAATTGTAAAAGGCAGAAGAAAATATTTTGTGGGAATTTGTCCTCTGACCCCCTACTTAAGTGCCAAAGACCTTAAGAAACTAAAAAAGCTGGCTGAAAAAGAACCGACCAACCTATTGAAGTTAAATATCCAATGGAGATTTCCTTCAGCCAAAAGGAGATTTAAAAAAATCAAACTGATTCCTTATGAAAAACATATGAAGAGGATGAGATGAAGATAAGAAAAGGAAAGATATCTGATTTGAAAAGATTAATGAAATTCCTAAATGAAACTCCTGAATTATCTGCAGGCATGGCGGGAGAAACTTATAGCGAAGAATGGGTTAGATCCTGTTTAACTGATAAAAAGATGAATCTGGTATTAATTGCAGAATATAATCGGGAGATTATTGGTTTTTTAATGGCAGAAATGTGGAGGGGAAAGAAATATTCCTTCACTTCAGATATTTTTGTAAAGCCAGAGTATAGAAGACAAAGAATTGCAACAAAATTAAAAGAGGAACATGAAAGAATATGCAAGAACCAAGGAATCAAAAAAATTCTAGGTTTGGTGCTTGCCACAAATAAAAAAATGCATAAATTTATGGAAAAAGACCATTATAAAAGAGGAAGTGCTTTTTATTTATATGAAAAGAGGCTGAAATGAGAAAAAGATTTACACCTCCAGACTTAATTCTTGTATTTATCTTACTAGAAATAATTATGCATTTCGTTTTTCCTATTATGCAAATTATAAATACCCCATACACTTATTTAGGTATTTTGCTTATTATCATAGGCCAAATCCCTAATTTTTGGATATATTTCTATTTTAGAAAAATGAAAACTACTAAAGAAATATATCAAAAGCCAAGAAAATTAATAACCTCAGGATTATTTAGAATCAGTAGAAATCCCAATTATCTTGGTATGGCATTAGCTCTGTTGGGAATTGCAATTTTGCTCGGTTCTTTAATTACTTTTATATTTCCAATCATTTTTATCATTTTGACTGATATCTTTGTTATTCCGCGTGAGGAGATGAATCTAGAAAAAGCATTTGGTAAAAAATATAGGACCTATAAGGAAAAAGTAAGAAGATGGATATAGTAAAAAGGAGCTGAAATGAAAACCATAACAATTTATCCAAAAAATAAGGAATACTTTAAAAAATTGATTCCTTTTGCCCAAAAGATTATTATGATATGCAAGGATGCGGGAGCTAATCCAATAATTTATGGCAGTTTTGCGCACTTTGTCTATACGCAAGACAAAAGTATGAAGGTAAATGATATTGACCTTATTCTCCCTAAAAAATACTTTCCAAAAGCAATTAAATTGCTAAGAAAAAATAAAATCAAATATATCAGATATTATCCGGAATGGTCAGGAATAATTAAAAAAGGAAAGCTAAAAGTTGAAATTGATGAAGTAGGCAAGGATTATAAAACCATTTCTGAAAAATCATTATCTAAAAATATCTTTAACAAGATTGATTTTTATGGAACTGAAGTTAAGATGATAACATTAAAGCATTTAGAGGAAATTTATCCTGTCGCTTATAAGCGTTCAAGAGAAGATAAAGCAAAAATTCTTGAAAAAATAAAACATCTGGAAAAATTTTTAGGCAGGAAGCTGAAATGAAAGAAAATAGGTTTTGTTATTTACAGTTCAACAAACTCGGTTTTTAATTGCTTTAAAGAAGTTAGTGTCTTTATCTTTAGAATACCTTTTCTTGATAGAACCCTTTTTATGAATTCATAATAGCTATCTTGGTCCTTTGTTCTTACAATTATCACTATTTCCCAGTCGCCTGTGCATATATCTACACTTTCGACTTCTGAATGGCCTGCTAGCTCTTTGCCTATCTTTTCAGGATTGCCGTATTCATCAGGAGATAGAGTCAGTAGAACAATAGCATAAAATCCTTCACCTATTTTTTTATAGTCAAAAACTGCCTTGTATGTTTTTATTTTTCCTTCTTTTTCAAGCTTTTTTATGTTGTAATGAATTGTTGTGCTGGGCTCTTTGAGTTTTATGGCTATTCTTGCTATCTGCGGCGTACAATATCCTTCTTTGAACAAGGATATTAGCTTTGGCTGGATATCTTTCATAAATTGAATAATATTCAATTATTTATAAACTTTTCGCTTTATATTTGAATAATCTGCAGTTATAAATAAATAGGTTTCTGGACATAATACTCTTATGGAAACCATAGATAATAGAATATTTGGAAAAGATGTATGCACGATGGAAAGCATAGCAGAGCATGTCAAAAAACACAATGTAGATATGACTTCAGAAGAGATAGTCAAGATTGCAGACAGAATTACAGAAGGAAAAGAAGGAATTCATGTTTATGAAAATTCTTTTGGAAGTTCGAGAACTATTGTGATAAGGGGTTTTGTTGAAAGAGACGGCAAAAAATATGGGATAATCAGAACTATGTGGGATGATGAAGCAGGCGCAGGAAATGAAAGAACAGGATTAACTGTAATCAAGCATTACTTTGAGAATAATTTCCCCTTAACATGCAAAAATCATGGAGTTGTTCCATACGCTCATGGATGGTGCCCTTTCTGTGAGGGAGGCAGCTGAAAATGGAAGACAAGGAAAATTCAAAATTGGAGATGACTCTGGAAATAACTCATATAAAGGATTGGTTAATTGGAAATCCTAAAGAGAACATTGACATAGTTTGTCATGGAAAATTGGAAAAAAATGGAATATGGTGTCCAATAACAATCCAGATTCCGTACAGAAAACTTGCCAAAAGCATAGGATTGCCGCTTGAATTTAACAACAGTTTTGATACATATGCTCTTTCAAAGGATATTATTGGTAAGAAGTATATTTTGAAAGTTTCTGAAGAATGATTTTATCACGCAGAATTGGCTATCTATTTGTCTCAATAAGTTTTTTCAAAACTCCCAATATTGAGAAAGAAATTTAAAATTAAGGCCCGAGTTCTGGTGCTTCTATCCAATCGGTGGGATAGGGAAAGCAGCCATGTCATGCGCTTTCTTGTAAATGTCAAAGAATTTGAAACATGTTGCATCTGCATCATGTTTTGCAAGCTCTCTCACGACGCTTTCTTCATAGGTGTCGGGCTTGATTCCTTCCGCAAGAAGTTTCTTTATTTTGGCGTCTTCCTTTTTCTCCTCTTCCACTTTTTCCTCTTTTTTCTTGAAAGTGAAAATTTCCTTGAATCCTTCAAATAATGCGCTGAATGGATTTGCCGCTTTTTCCTTTTCCAATTTTTTCAACTCTTCCTTTTCCCTCTCCTCTTTCTTGAGGAAATAATCAATATCATCTGTCAATTGGCTGAGGCTTTCAGTGGTAATCATTTCCCCAAGTCCAAGCGCTTCATTTATCTCATTCTTGTTTAGTTTTTCTTTGAATAATGCCAGCTCATCTTCATTTAAGGTATAAGACCTCATGTAAACTTCCACTCTGCCTCCATGCACATAGTGCGCCGTTTCAGGAAGTCTTCTTGGGATTCCTCTGAATGCAAAATCTATCAGGACAACTGAATGCATGTCCCGTATTTTTTTCTTTTCAGCCAATTTCACAAATCTTAATGGCAATAATTTATCATAAGCTTTTTCTGCAACATCAACTTTCTTTGTATTGAAAAGGGCCAGCTCAAGAACCATTGTATTGAATGCATTCACAATCCAAGGCTGTCTGCTTTTTCCGACTTCTCTCATTCCCAGCTCTTCCGCGGCTTTCAGGTAAGGCTTCACCCATCTTGTATAAAGCCTAAGTGTATTTACCTGGCTTTTCAGGTATGTCCTTTCAATTTCATATCTTTTCCTGAGCTCAGAGTCGCTTCTTTTCATCCATTCAAGAAATTCAGAGATGCGGGGCTCCAGCACTCTTTGGACCCTCTCATTCAAATCCATCGTCTTTATACCCTCAACAGAATTCGCAATCATGAAGGCATCTCTTAATGTGGCAAAATTAAGCTCATAGGTCATCTGATTGATGCTTCCACGTCCTCGTTTGATGTCCACATTGTCCATCCAAATCTGCTTCAATGCGAGCATTCCTTCCCCTTTCCTTTCCTTGCTTTTCGCATCGTCATAATGTTTGAGCCTTATTTCAAATTCCTTGAGGTCATATATTATATTAATCACAGACTTGACAACCTGATTTACGACTCCCAATATCTTCATTCCTTCTTCCTGCATTCTTGTGGCTCTCGCGCCGATTTCAGCAAAATATCCTGAGCCAGGAGAGGCAGTAAAATTATCCTCTATTTTCTCGACTTCCCACCTGAATCCTTGCACCAGATCAAGCAGCCAGAAATAAACAGGCTCAAGAGTTTCAGCGGCACTGTCATAGGCAAGTCTTTGACTCCATCCCGGAGCAGGTTTTATGTTCTTTTTCAGCTTCCATTCTGCCTTATCTCTGTTTGTAGGGCTTGCCTCTGCAATAAATTTATCCGTCTCTATCATTTACCAATCAGCCTCTTTTTTCCAAAAGATATAAATAATATATCCGGGACTATTTATATTGTTTTCGTTTATATTCATAACGGACTGATAAAAAAGATGGCAATAAGGGTTTTGCTGATAATTGCAGAGAAAAATTTCCAGGATATCGAATTTTCCCACACCAAGGAAGAGCTTGAAAAGCAAGGCTTTGCAGTCAAGGTTGCTTCAAAAAGCAAAGGCATCAAAAAAGGGGCGCTGGGCGGTTCTGCAGAGGCGGAGATTTCATTGAAAGATGTAAATGCCGATGATTATGGTGCGGTTGCTTTCATAGGCGGAGGAGGCAGCCAGCAGTATTTTCAAGACAAGGAGGCATTGAACATCGCTCAGGAATCCTATAAAAAAGGAAAAATTACGGCAGCGATATGTATCGCTCCTATCATTCTTGCCAATGCCGGAATTCTGCAGGGAAAAAAGGCTGCTGTTTGGGATTCAGGGGACGGCAGCATGATATCAAAATTAGAATTAAAAGGCGCAAGATTCATAAATAAGGATGTTATTCAGGATGGCAAGATAATCACTGCGTGCGGCCCGCATGCAGCAAGAGAATTCGGGAAAACCATAGCTAAGAATTTAAAAAATGTTTAAATTTTTCAAGAAAAAGAAGGCTGAAAGTCCGGTTGATTTTATTGATATCGGAGGCTACGGCAGCTCAAGAGTCAAGTCCTCCTCTCAAAATTCTGCATCTGATATGACAAGCGATGGCTATGTCACGGTGCCTGCCCCTTCTTCTCAATCGCAGTCGAATGATACTGATTTTTTGGGAGCAATGGCGTCTTCATCAGCCTCAGACACATCGCAGCCATCAACATCATCAACATCAATGGCTGAAGATAATCAGATATACAAGATTTTGAGAAAAATAAGCCATATCTCAGACAGGATTGAGCTGATGGAGAAAAAAATAGACAGGATTGAAAGAAAAACAGGTTTAAATTTTGAAGAGCTCTCTTAAAATGAGCAAGAAAACAAATTTCTGGCTCTTTTTTTTGTTCATACTCACCATTTTCTCTTTGGACAGGTTAACTAAGATATTATTCACAAAAGAATCCTGCGCATTTATTTTTTGCATAAAACCAAGCATAAATCCCGGCGCAGTATTCGGTATTTTTCCAGGCGCAACTGCAGTTTTAATTGTAATCGCATTTGCAGTTCTCTTCGTTGCTGCCTTGCTGCTAAGGACAAAAGAGGTCAAGGAATCAAGTCTTATGCAAATTTCTTTGCTGCTGATAATTGCAGGTGTTTTAGGCAATCTGTTCGACAGGCTCGCATATGGATATGTTATTGATTGGCTGACTTTTTCATTTTTCAAGCAAAGCTTCAATCTCGCAGATGCTGCAAATTTCCTTGGAGTCATATTAATCCTGGTTAAACTCTTGAAAAAGAAAAGATGAAAGATGATTAATTCAATTTATCAAAAGCTTCTAAATCATTTTGGCGAGCAGGGATGGTGGCCTACCATAAATCCCAAAACAGGGAAGATTGAATATCATTCAAAAAGACACATTGATGAGAATAAAAGATTTGAGATTATCCTGGGAGCGATTCTGACTCAAAATACCTCATGGAAAAATGCTGAAAAGGCAATCCTCAATCTCAGGAAAAATAAGCTGCTAAGCAAAGAAAAATTAAACAAAATTCCAGTCAAAAAATTATCTTCTCTCATAAAATCAAGCGGCTACTACAACCAAAAAGCCAGAAAAATCAAGGAATTTCTGGCCTACAAGGGATTGATGAAAAGACAAAAGCTCTTGGGCATATGGGGATTAGGCCCTGAAACAGTTGATTCTATACTGCTTTACGCTTATAATCGGCCAGTTTTTGTCATTGACTCTTACACAAAAAGAATTTTTTCAAGATTAATGCCCCAAACCTCAAAATTAAAGACTTATGAAGGATGGCAGAAGTTTTTTGAATCAAAACTTCCAAAAAATGCAGAGCTTTTCAAGGAATATCATGCGCTTATCGTGCATCTGGCGAAAGAAAATTGCAGGAAAAATCCCGAATGCGTTTCATGCCCTCTCAGGGAGCAGTGTAAAAGCTTTCGATAGCATCAGTTAATTGCTTTACAGAAAAAGGTTTTTCCAGTGTTTTAATATTGTATCCCTTCAGTTTTTCTTTATATTCATCTAAATAGCCACTTATAATTATTATTTTCAAGTTTTTATATTTCTCATCATTCTTGATTTTTTCAAGAAGAGCTATCCCATTCATTTCCCCCATCTCTATATCTGAAATGACCATTTCTGGCCTTCCTTTTCCCATTTCATCAAGAGCCTCTTTTCCATTGCGTGCTGTCCTTACCTCATACTTATCTTTTAGATAACGCGAAATAACAGTTCCAATGAACTCTCTGACTCCATCATCATCTTCCGCTACAATTATTTCTTTTCTTGCTTGTTCTTCTAATTTGCTCATTTTCAGGGAATATCCCCAATGCGCAATATTTAAATCTTTACTTTATTAATGTCTAGAATGGCAAAAGAGAGTCTGACTAAAAAATTTGAGAATCAAGTTCTTGCCTATGCTCTTGAAAATGCTATCCTTCATGATGGGAAGGCGCAGCCGAATGCAGTCCTCGGGAAGCTTTTTCAGGAAGGCCTGAAAAAAGAGCAGGTCAAAGAAGTGATACCTTTTATCAAAAAAACAGTCTCGGATGTCAATAAATTAAAAAAAGAAAAGCAAGAACAAGAATTCAAGTCATTTTCAAATTTGATTAAAAAAATAGAGCACAAAGAGAGAGCAGGCCTGCCAGAACTTGAAAATGCCGAAAAAGGCAAAGTCGTTCTAAGGATTGCGCCATTTCCTTCCGGTCCTTTGCATATAGGAAACGCCAGGCAGGCAATCTTGAATGACGAATATGCAAAAAAATACAAAGGCAAGTTGATTTTAATTTTTGATGACACAATAGGAAGCGAAGAAAAGCCAATAATCAAGGATGCTTACAAGCTTATTCCCGAGGGATTGAGATGGCTTGGAATCAAGATTGATGATACTTTTTACAAATCAGACAGACTGCAGATATATTATGAGCATGCCCTTCAGCTGATTAAAAAGGGAAAAATGTATTCCTGTAAATGTTCCGCGGAGGAGCTAAGAAAAAACAGAGAGCAGGGAAAAGAATGCAAATGCCGGAAGAATTCTGTTAGCGAAAATGTCAAGGGCTGGCAATGGATGCTCGAGGAAGGAAAGGAGGGGGATGCTACCTTGAGAATCAAGACAGACATGAAACATCCTAATCCTGCATTCCGTGATAGGGTGATGTTCAGGATTTCTGAGAGAAAGCATCCAAGGACAGGCAAGGAATACAAAATATGGCCACTGCTTGATTTCTCGATGGCAATTGATGACCATCTTCTTGGAATAACGCACATCATCAGGGGCAAAGAGCTGATGATGGAAGGAGAAGTGGAAAAATTGATCTGGGATGCATTCAATTGGAAACATCCGATAGTTATTTACACCGGATTATTGCAATTGGAAGGAGTAAAGCTTTCAAAATCAAAATCGGCGAAAGAGGTTAAATCAGGAGAATACATCGGCTGGGATGACCCAAGAATATGGAGTTTGCAATCATTGGCAAGAAGAGGGATAAGACCAGAAGCAGTAAGGGCATTGATCATTCAATTCGGATTGAATCAAAATGAGGTCACAGTCCCTGTTGAAATGCTATACTCTGAAAATCATAAACTCATCGAATCATCGGACAGATATTTTTTCATCGAAGAGCCAAAACTGATCAGGATTAAAAATGCACCCGAGATTAAGGCTGATGTTCCGCTCCATCCCGCAGATTTGAAAAGAGGAAACAGGAAATTCCAAACAAAATCAGAATTCCTCATTTCAAGACATGACTTCAAAATTTTGAATGATTTAAAAGGCAATTACAGATTAATGCACTTAATGAATTTTGAATCAAAGAATTTTACATTCATTTCTGAAGGGGTGGATGAAAAGTTAAATGCCAAAATTATTCATTGGCTTCCTAATGATGATAAGCAAATAATCAAGGCAAGAATTCTGCTGACTTCAGGTGAATGGGTTCAAGGCCTGGCTGAAAAGGCAGTTGAAAATCTGAAACCGCAGACAGTAATCCAGTTTGAAAGATTTGGCTTTTGCTGTTACCAGGGCAAAAAGGAAGGAATAGCAGAATTCTGGTTCAGCCACAAGTAAAGTTTATTAATCATATCACTATAATATATAGATAAAATGGCAAAAAAGAAAAAGGAAAAGAAAAACAAGCCTAAAAAGAGAATATTTCTAAAGATTCTGCTTGTACTTGTGGGAATTATCGTAATCTGCGTGGCTTACTCATTCATAAAAGCACAGCTTACGCCAATTGCAACACTTAGTATTAATTCAGGGACAGCACAAGTGAAATCTGCTTTTGGTGAATGGAAAACAGCCACAAGCGGCATGGCATTGAAAGAAGGCATGAGCATCAAAACACTTTCAGGCTCCAAGGCAATTGTAGTTCTTCGCGACAGTTCTGTGACAAGGCTTGATGAAAACACTGAAATCACGCTTAACAATTTGAACAAAACTGATGTTTCAATCATTCAAGTAGCAGGCCAGACATGGACACGACTGCTGAAATTCAGCGGAATATCTGATTATGAGATTGAGACTTCTGATGCGCTGGCAACTGTGAGAGGAACAGCATTTGCAGTTTCAATCGGCAACGGAACTCATATAGGAGTTCTTGAAGGGAGGGTTCATACTGCAACTTACAGGCTTGAAAACAATATCAGAAAAATAATATCCTCAATAGATGTCGGGGAAAACAATTCAGTTGATGTTGACCCAAATAATCTCGAAGACCTCAAGGCAATCGCCCTGCTCAGAACAAAATGGATTGATGAAAATGATGGCGCTGACAAGATATATATCATAGAGTTGAGGGACAGGATGATTAAAAGATACAGCATCCAGCTGAATATTGTCAAGTCAAGATATAAGTGGACTGACGAGCAGATCAGGGACTATGTTGTTGATTACATGAAAGGCAAAATAAGCATAAGGCAGGCAATAACGGAAGGAAATGTGCCTGATGCATTGCTCACTCTGATACCTGAAGAGCTTAAGAGATACTAAATTTAAATCTTAGAAAGATGAACAAAAAACTATTTTTCTCTATTGTGTTATCTTTGGCAGCTTCAGCAATTCTTATATTTTTATTTTCAGCAGGCGCTTTTCAGAATCTGAACCTGAGAATGAGCGACGGGCTTTATACTGAGCAAAAGCCTCTGAACGAGATTATAGTTGTCAGTGTTGATGACAAAAGCATAAATGAGTTGGGCAGATGGCCATGGCCCAGAGATGTTTTCGCATCAGCCATTGAGAAATTAAAAGATGCTGCTGTTATCGGAATCGATATATCTTTTTTGGAAGCATCAGAAAATGACACTTCGCTCAGAAATGCAATAAATGCAAATAAAAATATTGTTCTTGTTTCTGAATGCTCTTTGCAGGCCGGAAAATGCAGCTGGCAGAGGCCGATTTTTGACGCAGCCACAGGATATGCAAATATTCTGGTTGACAAGTCGGGTGTTGTGAGGTCAATTCTGCTGAAGATGGATAATGAGACCGCATTCTCAGCTGTTGCATCCGAAAAATACGGAAAAAAGACAGAGCAGGAAAAGATTCTAATCAGTTTCAGCAGGCATGCAAGGGTTTCAATGGCTGATTTGCTTTCAGGCAATACAACAGAAGATTTCAAGGACAAGATTGTTCTTATTGGAATAACTGCAAAGGACCTGCATGATGAAAAAGTCACGCCAATAGGCATCCTGCCGGGTGTTGAGATACATACATCTGCAATCCAGTCCATTCTTACAGGAAAATCCGTCAAATATCAGAATGATTTGTCAGTCATCGTGCTGATTCTGCTGCTGTCTCTGATTATTTCATTAGTGATGTACGGGCTAAGGATTCTGAGAGCAGCAATAATCTCTTTTGGAATGATTGTTCTGTACATTGTAATATCCTTGTTTGCATTTGATTCAGGTGTTGTGATGAACCTGCTTTATCCTATTCTTTCAATTGTACTGACATTTGTGGCAGTGATGAGCTTCCATTATTTCACAGAGATGACTGAAAAACATCTTGTTACATCTCTTTTTGGCAGATATGTATCCCAGAATGTTGCTGATGAATTGATAAAAAAGGGAAAGAGCGCCTTTCAGCTGAAAGGTTTGAGAAAAACGGTCACGACATTGTTTGCAGACATGAGGGGATTCACTGCAATGTCGGAAAAAATATCCCCTGAGAAAGTGGTATCCATCCTTAACAGATACCTCAGCAAGATGACGAGCATTGTTTTCAAGTATAATGGCACTTTAGACAAATATGTCGGGGATGAGATAATGGCCACTTATAACACTCCTCTTGATATGGAAGACCATGCATTGATGGCTGTCAAAACAGCAATTGAAATGCAGAAAGAATCAAGGAAGCTGATGAAGGTTAAGTATGGTATTGGAATCAGCACAGGCCCAGCTGTTGTCGGGAACATAGGGAGCAAGAAAAGAATGGACTTCACTGTTATAGGCGACTCAGTAAATCTTGCTGCAAGACTTTGCGGAAAATGCAAGGGCGACCAGATACTGATAAGCGAGGAAACGTACAACCTTGTGAAGGATAAAGTGAAAGTCAAAAAACTCGATAAAATAACCGTCAAAGGGAAGAAAGAGCCTCTTGTTGTCTATGAACTTCTGTCAATGAGATGATAATCTTTTTACCATGTATGGTCCAGATAAGTTATATCCAAATTTGGATGAATAATACCTTCTAACTCCAACGCCAGAAATAACAGAAATTTTTTCCATCTTCAATTGTTTTGCAATCTTTTCAGCCTCGCTCATCAGCCATGCCCCCAAACCCTGATGCTGAATTTTTCCCTTCTTTCCAATTTCAACCTGCGGCCCGAAAACATGAAGCTCACG
>Ga0315289_10007016_pt1 | contig 16508 bp, 16 predicted proteins | sample YL17G11_40_MG_FD_203452 | JGI IMG/M metagenome (GOLD analysis project Ga0315289, IMG submission 203452) | Sediment microbial communities from Yellowstone Lake, YNP, Wyoming, USA - YL17G11_40 | ecosystem: Environmental > Aquatic > Freshwater > Lake > Sediment | place: USA: Wyoming | collected... | reverse complement strand
CAAAAATTTTAATGCCGCTTTTAATGGCGCTTAAAACTCTTTTGGTCATGGTTGTTTCGTCCTGATTAAAAGCTGAGTGCACTGAACCAATGCCATAATCTAATTTTTCAATAACATTTTTCCCAATATCCAATTTGCCATCAGCTTTAATATTAATTTCTGCGCCAGCAAGTAATTTTAAGCCCCTAAATTTTTTATTTATCTCTTGGATATCCGCTTTATGTTTTAAAAGATTTTTTTCTGACAAACCAGAAGCTACGCCCAAACCAACCGTATGATCAGAGATACCAAGATACTTGTATTTCATTTTCAAAGCTTTGAGCGCTAATTCTGAAATCGTATTTGAACCATCGCTTTTAACAGTATGGCAATGCAAATCGCCCAATAAATCTTTATAACCCACAATTTTTGGCAATTTATTTTCCAGCGCTGCCTCAATCTCTCCCCTATCTTCTCTCAATTCTGGCTCAATGTATCGCATGCCTAAAAATTCATAAAACTTTTTTTCATCGGCGAAATGATATAATTTCCCTCTCTTTTCAATTCCATATTCTGACAATTTAAATTTATGCTCAACTGCCCAAGTCCTTAAATGGACATTGTGTTCTTTGGAACCAGTAAAATGTTGGAGCAATGAGCCATAATCTTGCTCTGGCAATATTTCCAAATCAATTCTGATGCCTTTTTCATGGGTGATAGAAATTTTGGTATCACCCTTAGCTAAAATATTTTTTACAAAAGGAGCCTGAGCAAAATATGTGATCACCTCTTTTGGTTTTTGCGTTGCAATGATAATATCAATATCGCCAATTGTTTCTTTCATGCGGCGCAGAGAACCGACAGCATCGCATTTTTTAATAGCTTTATTTTTTTTCAAATATAACAAAATGCTTTCAGCAATCGGCCCAGCAGTAGTCAAAACCATTCTGTCTCTTTCTTTGGTTCTAATTTTAAACTGATCAATACCGCGTAAAATATTTTTTTCTGCCTGTTCTTTAAAATGCGACAGCTTATGAATTTTCCCAGCTTTGGCAGCTTGCTCTAATTTGGCCACACTATCAATATGCAACTTTTTATATAAAATTGAAGCTGTCTTTGGGCCGATACCAGGCACTTCAGTCAAAACTAACATTTTCGCCGGAAAATCCCTAGTTAGATTCTGATAATACTTTGATTTACCTGTTTTAATTAATTCCTCAATTTTTTCTGCAATACTTTCGCCCACACCTGGCACATCATCCAACGCCCTTTTACCGCCTTCTTGATAGATATCCTCAATATCCTTGGTTAAATTGGCAATTATATCAGCTGCGCGTTCATAAGCAATCACACGGAATTTGCTTTCGTTTTTCAACTCTAAGATAGTGGAGATATTACTTAAAATTTTAGCTATTTCTAAATTAGTCATATATCTTAATTTTAGCATTTTTAGACAAAAAGAAAAACCTGAACATTTAAATTCAAGTTTAAAGCAATTACTCGCGCTGTTTGTTAAATTTTAGTATTACAGTCCAAGTTCTTTATCAATCACCGCTTTATCAAACCCAACAATAATTTTACCCTCAATATCCAAGACCGGTACGCCCATCTGTCCTGATTTATCAATCATTTCTTGAGCCCTGGCTGAGTCAGCCGCTACATCATAATCAGTAAAAATAATTTTCTTTTCATTTAAATAATCTTTGGTTTGGTGACAATAAGGACAAGTCGGAGTTGAATAAATTAAAACCTTTTTTTGTGCCATATGTTTTAGATTAATTTTTAAATTTCTCTACCCACTCTCTAATCTGTAATCTAATAGCGTCTTTATTAATATTTACCTTATTAAAAAACTTTTCATCAACTATATCCGTACCTTTAGCTAAAACTCTTATGTTATTAAAAACTCGGCCAGCGCCCATGCCATCCTGAGTGCAGAATAAAACTAATTTTTTATTAGTTAAGTCAGTCTGTTTTAAAAAAGTTCTGATTGCCGGCGGCAGATTCGCAGCCCAGTTTGGCGTACCTAAAAATATTAAATCATAATTAGTCAAATTTAAATCAAACTTTTCTAAGGTTGTCTTATTTTGTACCAGAGCGTCAAATCCAGACCAGAAATATCCCCAAATGCCGTTTCTCTTCTTTTTATCAATCAAAGGCCTAATTTCAGAACCTAAAATAGTGGCTATTTCTTCAGCCACAAATTGAGTATTGCCACTCCGCGAGTAAAAAATCACGATTGAACGCATATATTTTTTTTATTTTTTCCCCCGCGATTTTTTAAATAGTAACAAAGCTTTAGAGAAAATATCCTTGATGTGATTAATTTTAATAGCAGTTAAAAATGCCAAAAACGACACCAAGAAAAAGCCCAGAATAAATAAGTACTGCAATAAATTTGGATAAAATAATATTGCTGCTGCCAAGATAAAGAAGGCTAAACCAATAATGATTAAATACCAAATTATCGCCCTTAGTTTTTTATTTATCAAATGTAAAATTTCTCTAGTAATCATAAATTTATTTTTATTTTATTTAGGTAAATAAATCAAATTGCTTATCATCTTTTTTAGTTTTTGCTTTTCTTTTTTCCTCAAGACGAGGAGTAATTCGTTTGCTGCCCAGACCTAAGCATTGCTCTCTTCTCGTATCCTGAAACTCTTTCAATTGTGCTCCTCTTTCAATTCTCCTTAATTCTTGGGGAGTAAATATCTGGTCTTTGGCTGCTTCTTCACGCTTGAGTGTTTCTTTCCGGCTAGCGCTCCTTTTACCTAATTCTGAAGCAATATTATGTCTTAATTTTTCTTCCAAAGGGCTACGGATAGGTTTGGCTATCTGATCATAATCCTTTAATCTCCCTGCTGATTTCAGCACCGCCATAAAAGCCTCATTGAATTTTTTACCCTTCTTTCTCGCCTCTTCCACACTATCAATAAATGACTTTTTGCTATAGCTTAATTTTTTTTGCATTTGCTCTTCCAGATATTTTTCCTCTTTTTGCTTTTTGGCCATTTCCCGTGAATCTATTGTAGGATTTTCAGGTCCTAGTTTCATAAATTCTTATTTATAATTATTCAATATCCTCTTTCTTCTCCTTAAAAAATGCCAGCCACTCTTCAATTGCCTGCAAAATAATTTTTAATGGCGCTTCAATCAGAAAATCAAAAATAAAAATAAAAATATTTATTTTGGAAAAATTTAAAGATAACCAGCGCCCCAATCTAATGAAAGGCAAAGTGACAAAATCGAAAAGCTCGCCGATTATTTTTTCACGTTTTTTCAAAATTACTAATTCCCGGGCTGATTTTCTGATACGCACACCAAAGAAGCTAACAATGCTTAAAAAGGCCAGAAATAAAAGGATGCTTAAGATGCTGAAATTAATTTTTTTCAAAAAGTAAATAATCAAAACAAAAGGCACCAAGAAAGTAATTAAATAAATCAAATTAAATGACGAGCGGGTAAACCAGTTTCTTTTTCTTGGCTCTCTGATATATTGCACTTCTTTTACTTTGGCAGCCAAAATATCTTCAAGCCCCTTGATCATGGCTTGGGTATTTTTTTCACTTGGAGTCCTGATTGTAGAGGCAATCAAAATCATCAGCACAGGTGGAAAGGCAAGATTAACGCTCAGAGCTATCCAACTAAAGGTATTTAAAATATAATAATCAAATGGGATTTCAACAACCAATGCTAAAAGCATTTTGGTAATAAAAACATAAATAATTGCCCGAGTAATATGAGTTTTAAGACGTTTTTTTGTCTCGCTATATTTCAATTGGCAGACTTCACGGACCTTTGCCTCAAATAACTTCGGGTCATCCACTAATTGCTGGGCATTTTTTAAATCCTGATATAAAACATCGCGTAAAATTATTATCATAGTGGCAAAACGCCGGCAAAATTGCAGCAAACGATTAGCCATTTTATGATTAATTTGCCGATCAATCTCGGTTCTAATTTCAAAAACACGATCAACTAATTCTGGCAAAAAAACCTTATAGTCACCTTTCCAGTCAGGATACCAAAGTTTTAGAATCACATACTCCAGCATTGGCCGATCAGACTTAATTAAGCTGCGATTGACTGCAATGAATATCTGCAGATTTTTTTCTTCTTCGGTCATGCGTTCACTGACAATTTCCACCCCCTCCTTTATTTCCTCATACATAAAGCGCACAAATACCTTGACTTTGTTAGCTGGGACCAGCGTTTCTTCAATTTCACAGGAAGCAATGCCTAAGATCCAATCATATAAACCTAAAGCTGTTTGCAAGCCCTTTTGGTCTGAAATGCCAGTATACAACAAATCATATTTTTCTATCACCTTAGCGACCTCAATAACTTTTGTTTCTGTAATTTTATTATTTTCCAAATAGCGGGCTGAAATTAATTCTTTGATCACATTTTCACTGATTTTATAATAATCATCACCGCCTAAAAAACGACGCTTTAAAATACGAAAAATAGCGCTTTTCCTTAATAAGTGCTCCTCATTATAATCCACTACTGTCCTCAATTTCTCGTACATAAAGGCAATAGCGCTCGTCATCACATTAACTTTTATCACTTCTTCGCCTTCTTTTTTAATTATCTTATCCTTGGCATCAGCAGCGATTAAATTCTCTATTAACTTAGCTAGGTTTTGCATAATGTTTTCTATCTTTAAATATACTCTATTTTAGGATAATTTTCAAGACGCTTAAATTTAAAAGGATGCCTCCAAGCATCCAAATAAATTGACGGATATATTAGTATTGCATTATCATTTTCATCTCTTTGGTCTCTTTATATTTATGAGCGATAATTTTTTGAATATTAAACGTCCCAAACTTTGGCGCTTCCATAAAGCCCTCCATTGCAGCCTCAGCAAACCAGCCCGAATCAAGCCAATCATAAAGCCATTGGTCAGTATATCTTACATCTTCCTGATCTGTTCCAGAACCGATAGTTAACAGCCATTTACGGTTAAAATCTTCCTGGGAACCAATAGGCGGGGTCATGATAATCGGCAATCCTAAACCAGTATAGAATGACAGCTCGCTTGGTTTAGTCCATAAAATATCTGTTGTTCTCAATACCCTATTAAACCTTCTAAAATAATCTTCCTTATTACTGGCAAAAGTGATCTTGATACTCTTACCTAAAAATTTCCCCAAGCCCAAACTTCTAACATTAGATTTAAAAAATTGGTTAATCTCGTTGCGAATACCAGCAATTAAATTTAACCTGATTTGATTTTTCACAATTTTCCGACGTAAACTTTTCACTATTTCAATGCCAATGTCTCTTTGCGCACCTGCTCCACCAACTGCAAATGTCAAAGTTAGCGGATGATGCTTGCGGGGATAACAAACCTTACCTAGCTGTTCTTTAATGGTTTCATCATAATCATCTATATAAACTCTCTTGGGATCCAAATTAAAAAGACGGTGGCCAACATCTTGTTTTAAAATTTTTAAACCAGGTCCGCCTAAATTTTCAGTCGGTAAAGGAAATCCGGTTAAAAAAATCTTTTCTGGCCTGATTCCATATAATTTTAACCGCTGTTCAACGCGATAATTTGGCGCAAAATAATTAATCCTGCTCTGAGAAGGATTAAGAGCTACCCACGTTCGGCTGATATCCGTATCTGTCGCTAAACAATAAATTTCCTGGCTGTAATTATAATATTCTGCCATAAAAGCGACAACAAAAAATGTGGTTACTAAAGGTAATGGTTTTTCTTCTAATTTGGAAATCAAATGCTTACCCCATTTTTTGTTTTCAATCAATCTCATGAAATATCGCAATTGATTATTGGAACGTGACAAATCTCTTTTAGGATAAAAATTAGGGATGGTCTGAAATTTATCAAACCAATGCCAAACTAATTCGCCGATTAATGGCGTTTTTTTAAATTTGGAAAGCCATTCATAAAATTCCCGACTTTCTTCCCAGATTTTTTTGTCACTCTTGGGTATACCCTGATAATTATTGGCATTAATCACTCTGCCTTTATAAGCTAAAACTCTCAGCGGTTCTGCTGCCCGCTGATGGCCGTAGCCCATATCAACAGCAACAACATAGGCTTTTTGCTGATTTTTTATTTTAGTTTTCATGATTTGTGTTTTGATTAAGATTTGAAGATGCTAATTGTTAATTGATTATCGCTACTACATTCCTACAAAAATTACAAATACTTCTACAAATTCTACAAAATTCTTTTGTATTTTTTGTAACAAAATTTGTGGTTTTGTAGATATTATTATTATAACAAAAAAATCCCCCTTTTAGAACTATTTTCCTTTAGTCATATCTGTTATTGGTTTAATTACAGATAAAGGATAAATTTTACCTGCCAAATAATCCTCAACTTCATTGATAATATCCAAATCCCTCAAGTTCTCACCTAAAGATTTAATTTCTTCCAAAGAAAACCATTTAGCATCTAGCAATTCCTCTTTATTAAACTTAATATTATTATCCAGCGCTTTAGCAGCAAAAATAATTTTTATTGGATATCTCAAAACTCCATTAGTGACTTTAAGAAGAGGATAAATACCTAATAGACCTAATAATTCAATTTTCAATCCTGTTTCCTCAAAAGCTTCCCTTCTTGCGCCTTCAATAATGTCTTCTTTTAAATCCAACCAGCCGGCTGGCTGATTCCATTTACCTGGTTCTTTTTTTGCTTCTTGAACTAATAAAAATTCGCCCTCTTTTTTAATAATCATACCGACAACCACAAACGGCTGAGTAACTACTCTTTCTTTAATTGGAATTGTTTTATCCATGATTTAAGCTGGCTTTTGCGGCAGGGACTTAAATTTTCTGGCAGAAACTAAATAAACAGCTAACGCGATAATAATGATTAAAATAATATACCAGTAATTTATAATAATGCTGGAAAAAACAGTAAAGACCAGCCCAATTAATAAACAGACAATCAGTAAGCCGGTTTTGCCAATATTGCCTAAGACTGGAATGATATCCAGAACCAAAAGCACTGGACCAAGCAGTAAATATAAACCAATGCCAAAAAGTAAAAGAGTTGCTAATTTCCACAGCCACCAAGCAGTACTTTCGCTACTTTCCAAAGAAGCAATTAAAGCTAGATCAGACAAATTACTGATTATAAAGGGGTGACCGCCGGAAATCATATCATTATTTATTTCGCCAATAACAATCAATGGTTCATTAGCTAAAACCCCGCCTACATTTTCTCTTACCTTTTCCTGCACATCTGAAAAAATTGAAGTCAAATTTAATATTCTTCGAGCAGCTTCTGGCTTTGTAATCCCGATTTTATTAGCTAAGACAATCGGCGCCCATTTTTCTTCATCGAGCTTACTGACCCATTCGGGCTTTTCTACTTCCCTTTCAATTGTCTGCTCAATATCCTGACCATCTTTGGTTACAACCCTAGTTTCAGTTTCGGTCGATTTGACCATTTCCAATTCTTCGCGTGTCTGATGATAATAAAGCAAATCACGTGGGTCTTTAGCGTTTTTAATTGGGGTTGAAGTCACTAAGCCCTGAATTTTAACCATTCCGCTCTTGCCAACTGCCTGTTCTGCAGATAATAAGGGAAATTTTTTAATGGCAGCTGATGATTTCTCCAAATTTTCAGAGTGCCAGACAACAAAAAAAGAAATAATAATCAAAATCAAACCAATTAATATCCCGCCCAGTCGGCTGGAAATCTGTGAACCTGCAGATCGTCCCATTCTCGCCAGAGGGTTAGATCTGCCTAAAACTCTTTCTGAAACCACTCTTTCGCTAATAACACGTTCGCCTTGGCTAGATGTAATTTGCTCCTCACCTTTAGCTTGCGAACCGCCCAATTTATTCTCCCCTTTGGCTTGTGAGCCACTTAATGGATTTGTGTCCATAAATTTTTAATTATGAATTATGAAATATGAATTATAAATTAAAATAATTTTCCAATACCTAATTACAAATTTCTAATTACTAATTACCAGAATTTTACCAAATTTTATCTATCACCCCAATATTACCATTCAATCCCCCGTAATGCAAAACCGTATATAAATTGCCAGAATCATTGTTCCCGGCAAAATAATAACCAACTCCCACATGAGTCAAATGATCATGCATAATTGTCTGGTAATGAATACCATTACTCGCTTCTTCACTCATATAAAAATCAAAAAGGTCATCCATGGAATTCATAATACTTTCATTAATTCCGCTTGCGCGATTATAACTTCCCCCGCCAATATTTTCGTAAAGCCAGCCCCAGTCCTCGCGAAAACCGATTTTAAAATTCTGCCAAACCCATTCGCGGGCAATCATATTGATTGGCAAACGCGTATGAGTAATTTGCCCCTGATTGTGCATTTCATTAGCCCAGACAGAAGCAGTATCAACCATACGCTGGTCTACAACAATCGCTGGCTTGCCGCGTTTAGTTCTTTCATAATTTATGCGGTCCAAAATTTGCTGCATGACAATTTTGTAATTAAACCCGCTGGGCACGCTACCTTTTTGAAAATTGCCAGTGCCGGCGACCTGCACCCCGCTAGAAATAAAATTCGCGCCGCTAAAAGTAGCATCAATACTTGAGCTAGTAGTAGGGGTTGTTGTATCGCTGCTAGTTGTATATGGTTTAAGAACCAAATTATCAGCAGCTAATTTACTTAAATCACTATTAGTAATACCCAGACCCAAATAGCGCATTATTTCATAAGCAGTTGCGCCATCTTTAAGATAATATCTTTTATTAGTTTTGGGATAAATATACCAGGCCTCCCCATGCTGCTGGACCTGTAATAAAATTCTGCCTGACAAACGATTTCTTAAAGCAGTATCTCCAGTAAAGCTATCAGTATCTTTTGGTATTTTAGCTAAATCAGCATCAGTTATGCCCAAGCCAAAAGAATGCATCATTTCATAAGCAGTTGGCCCGTCTTTCATGTAATATCTTTTAAAATTGGTGGGGTTAACATACCAGGCCTCACCATGTTCCTGTACCTGTAATAGAATATAACCTCTGAGCCAAGCTAATGTGCTGGAACTAGTAGTTGAAGTTGATGGTGTTGATGATGTTGAACTAGTTAATGCTTTATCCGTAATAGTAAAAAAAGTTTCGCCTGACCAGCCTACAGTGCCATTAGGAGCAATAACTTTATACCAGCCATCAGTTTTATCAGTGATTTTAACCACCTGACCTTTTTGCAAAGTTGTTAAAATTTTGCCAGTGGCAGTACAAGCCTGATCCCTTACCCAAACCGCGCTAGCCACCTCGCCCTTGGCATCATAAGCATAAACCGGATCACAGCCACAACAACCAGCCTGGCAGGTTTTAACATTTAAACCTCCGAATGGAAGTACAAGCACAATCGCAATTAATAAAAATAAAAAAAATCTCATAAATTTTAATTTAATATTATAACTTAATCATACTAAATTTTGTCCAAATTCACAAACAAATCAAACTTGATTTAACTCTTATAATTTGCTAAAATTCTTTTATAATCTGGGGGCGTGGTGAAGTGGTATCACAAGGGTCTCCAAAACCCTTGTCGTGGGTTCGATTCCTACCGCCCCTGCTTGTAAAAACCACTTATTTTTATTGGGTGATTTTTTGGTAACCCACCAAGGAATAGAACTAAAGTGGTATAATGTAAATATGAAAGAGAATAAAATTTCAATAGAAATAAAAAGACCCATTAGTGAAGTGTTTGAATTCACTATAAACCCAAAAAACACACATCTTTGGATTGAAAATGTGCAGAAAGAGGAAACAAATGAGTGGCCGATAAAAGTTGGATCCAGATATAGGAATACTGGCAATGATGGGGTTTGGGATGAATATGAAGTTATAGATCTAAAGCAGAATGAACTGTTTGAATTAAAAATGGTTAACGGAACATATCATGTTAGATATACCTATAAGCCAATTGACACAAATAACACTGAACTAACTTATTTTGAATGGGATGAAAATGGTATCAAGTCTCCATTTCAGCAAATAGTTTTGGCAAAGTTAAAGGACATTCTTGAATCTTAGCTCTAACATCCTCCACGATATACTGCTCGCACAAAATTCCTTTTTTAGGGAATTTTTGTATTAGGATTAGTAGTAGGTTAGAACTTTTGGTATAATATTGATATATTTAAAAAATTATATTAATGTAATCCGTATAGAAACAAGCAGAAACAAGTTGTAGAAAATTGTATTTTTTCTTCAACCATTAACTAATTAATTATATATATGGAACACAATACATATGGGGATGGAAAATTTCAGCACCTAAAATTCTCTGATGCCGGTCAAGAAATCTCCGTAGGCGTAATTGAACCTGGGGAATTTCACTTCACGCCAGATCAAGAAGAAACAGTTACTTGCCTAACAGGAGAAATAACTGTAAATGACACCACAATAAGGCCTGGCGAAAAAGTCATTATTCCTAAAAATGAACCATTTACAATCTCTGCAACCACTCCTTCAAGCTACATGTGTTTTTACAGGTAAAAAACTATCTTGATTCTGATCCCGCAGTGCGGGACGAGCCCCTACCAATAAATTTATGCCCATAAAAATTGATTACAAAAAATGCTGCTGGAAAGATGGAAAATGTTCAAGCTGTACTTGTGGCAAAGCTTGTGTTGGCTGTGTTGAAACTTGTCCTGTCCAGGCCATTAGTCGGGCTGATTTAGTTAAAATTGATCAAACAAAATGTCTTGAATGCGGCACTTGTGTTTCGGCCTGCAAACACGGAGCATTATCTTTAAATTAACAAAATTAGATAATTTTAAAGTAAATAAAAAAGCGGGACTAATCCCGTTTTTTTATTATTTTGTTTCTTTATGCAAGGTGTGTTTTTTGCAGTGCTTGCAGAATTTTTTTATTTGTAGACGCTCTTTAAGAGTTTTTTTATTTTTTCTAGAATAATAATTTGTTTTTTTACAAACAGTGCATTCTAGCTTGATCAATGTTTCCTGTGACATAAAATATAAATTGTTAATTGTTATATTGCTAAATTATTAATAGAATCCAGAGCCACCCGTCGGGTTCGAACCGACGACCTACTGTTTACAAAACAGTTGCTCTACCAGCTGAGCTAGGGTGGCAATTAATAATATAGTTTAATCCTTTAAGGCCTGCCCTGAGCGAGCAGAGCGAGTCGAAGGGTGGGCCGGGGAGGATTCGAACCTCCGAAGACATAAGCCAGCAGATTTACAGTCTGCCCCATTTGACCGCTTTGGTACCGACCCATAAGTTAAAATAATTCCGGGGCAGACTTTAATGTTTTTAAAATCTATCCTGAAATTACTTTATCTGCTTAAATTTTTTAAATAACCGTGGCTGAGCAGATTTATCCCGCCGAATTTTCCTTTAATTAAGTGAATACCGACGTCTTCGACTGGCGGCATCCCGCCCGCCCAATTCTATTTATACTCTATCTTATCAAAAGGCATGGCGGGACAGTCTGCCCCATTTGACCGCTTTGGTACCGACCCTTAATGTTTTTTATTTTTTATCAAATTTTTAAATGCTCTTCCTCCTTTGTATGATTTTATCTGCAATTCTCTTCTATAAGACTCACTTTTAGTATTAAATTCTTCAGTATAAATTATTACCCATGGTCTGCCATTTTTTGTCGATTTAACCTTGCCGGCATTATGCCGCTTTAATCTATTTTTGATATCTTCGGTATGGCCAATATAATATCTATTTTTTATCAAACTTCGGAGGATGTAAGTTATAAACATAGATTTTATTAAGCAGATTTATGCCGCCTGTGGCGGCATCCCGCCCACCCAATTCTATTTATACTCTATCTTATCAAAAGGCATGGCGGGACAGTCTGCCCCATTTGACCACTTTGGTACCGACCCTTAATTAAAATAGTTCCGGGGCAGACTTTAATGTTTTTAAAATCTATCCTGAAATTACTTTATCTGCTTAAATTTTTTAAATAACCACTTCTGAGCAGATTTATCCCGCCACATATTCTTTAAGAACGGGATTATCGTGATATTAGATTGGCGGGATCCCGCCCGCCCAATTCTATCTATACTCTGTCTAATCAAAAGGTATGGCGGGACAGTCTGCCCCATTTGCCTGCCCCGCCAAAGGCGCGGGACAGCTTTGGTACCGACCCAAACAAATTTATGTAGTAATTTTAGCATAATTAAATGAAATAATCAAGGGTCAAAAGCAGAAACATTTTCAAAATTAAAAAACCCCAATAACAATCGGGTTTTAAAACTTCAATTTTGCTAAATAAATTTAATCTTTCCTAGCCAAATGCAAGCATAATTTAAAGGTCGCCCCTTTGCCCTGCTCGGATTCCACCCAGATTTTGCCATTCATATTTTCATTGGGCATTAAGTTAATAATAAAAAGCCATAGTTGTCAGGGTGTGTTGACGAGGGATTAAATTTATGTTAAGATTAGAATAATTTTGACGATTCTAATTCCACTAAACTCGCAAAAAGGAGGACAATGATGAGTTTCAAGATATTACTGGTAGACGATGAAAAATTAGTACGCAGAGCAATCTTGCGTTGCTTGAGAAAAATGCCAATTGAAATAATTGAAGCAGAAAGCGGCGAAACTGCTTTGGGCCTATTAAAAGAGCAGCAATTTGATTTGTTAATAACAGATCAAAAAATGCCAGGTTTAACTGGCTTAGAACTAATTGCCAAAGTAAAGGAGTTACTCCTTGCCTTGCCGATTGTTATTTTATCAGCTCATCTTGATGAACAACAAATTCCTATTGGAATAGGATTGATTCCCAAACCTTGGGAATTTAAGGACGAAGAAACAGGGCAAGAACGCAATCTGATTCAAGAAAAAATTGAAAAAATTCAGGCTATTAAAGCGATCCAAATATTTTTAAAAGTGGTTCTATGATGAACCGCTTTTTTTTTATAGACATGATGAGAGTTTTTTTACAGATAGCAGCTTATTTAACATGCTTAGCCAAGGGCAAACTAAATTTAAAAGTTGCGCCTTTGCCAAGCTCTGATTCCACCCAGATTTTGCCCTTCATGTTTTCCAGAATAATTTTGGAGATGTAAAGCCCCAAGCCAGTGCCTTCCTGTTTTCGGGAAAAGCCAGTATCAAGCTGAGAAAATTTCTGGAAAAGCTTGTCTTTTTTAGCCGGATCAATACCCGGCCCCTGATCTTTGACGCTAAAGATAAATTCTTTATTTTTTATTTCCCCGGCCACAATGATTTTACTGCCCGAAGGACTAAATTTCAAGGCATTATCAATTAAATTATAAATAACTTCTTGGATTCTTTCGGGATCAACTTTGACAATGGCTGGCTGCTTAGGCTTTTGGCAGACAATCTGAACCTTCTGCTTAAGAGCAATTGATTTTAGCGTATCAATTACTTGAGGCGCGATAGAACATAGATCTATTTCTTGCAAATCAAAAACCGCCTTCTTGGCTTCAATCCTGGTAATATTGAGAATCTTTTTTATAATGCTTAAAAGGCGGGTTGATTCATTATTGACAATTTCCAAGCTTTTTTTCTGCTTGGTATTTATGGCGCCCTGCTTTTTAAGCAGCATCAGCTCGCTTAAACCAATAATTGAGGTCAAGGGTGTTTTCAATTCATGAGCTGAAATATTTAAAAATTCATCTTTCAGGGCATCTAAACTTTTTAATTCTTCAAAAGCTTTTTTAAGATCTTTAGTTTTTCGTTCAACTTTTTGATCAAGCTCCTGATTTAATTTTTCTAATTTTTTTTGGGCTGATAGAATTTTTTCTTCAGCGATTCTCTCTTTTATCATATCGCGGAAAACCAGTACCGCACCCATAATTTTGCCATCTTTGTTTTTAACAGGGGAAGCGCTGTCAGCAATGGGGATGATTTGGCCGTCCTTAGTTTTTAAAACAGTATGGTTGGATAAATTTTTTATCTGGCCGGTTTTTATCGCCTCGTCAATCGGCGACTGCCTTTTAGCCATTGTTGTTTCATCAAAGATATTAAAAACATCCTCAGAGTTTATTCCGATTGCTTCCTTTAATGGCCAGCCTGTCAGGTTTTCAGCTACTGGATTTAAAAACTCAATTTTTTGCTCCTGGTTAACAACTATGACGCCGTCGCCAATGCTTTTTAAGATGGTATTGGTTTTATCCCGTTCCCTGCTTACCTGATTGCGTTCTGCGGAAACATCTCCTAAAATATTGAGAATGGCTTTTTTCTGGTTTTCAATATCAATATTTTTTTCTCTGATTTCCCGGGTTTGCTCGGTGACTTTCTTATCAACTTCAGCTCTGGATTGCTTTATGGTCTCAGTCATTTGGTTAAACGATTCGGCCAGGACCGCAGTTTCATCATAATTATTTTTAATATCAATTTTATAATCAAGGTTGCCTTGGCTGATAATTTCAGTGGCTTTAACCAGTTCGTTTAAAGGTTGAATTAATGTCTTGGTAAAAAGAGATATGACAAGTATTGCGCCCAGTAAAATAAATAAATAGACAATAATGACAAAATTTCTAAAGCGGTAAATAGGCGCAAAAGCTTCTTTTTGGTCAATTTCGGCAATGAGGCATAATTGATGTTCTGGCAACCATTTATAAAGGCCGAGAACCGGGATTTTTTTATAATCATCATAAAAACCCGGATTGCTTTTGCCTGCTAAGCATTCATTAGTGGTCTGAGTAAATATTGTTTTTTTAAAGACGAGATTTTCTTGAGCTGTGGACGGCTGGGAAATGAAAAAATTGAATTGGTTTACCAGATAAGTTTCGCCGGTCGCTCCCAAGCCGTTATTTTCCATCATCATTTTATTTATTTCAACTAAATTTATGCGGCCTGCCAAGACAGCAATAAGCTTTTGATTGTTATCCAAAATCGGTGAGGCAATTACCGCAGTCGGCTCTTGCAAGTCCTCACTATAAAAAAATTTTTGGATATAGGTCTCTTTTTTGCCGTTAGTGAAATATTCACGGTTAGACTCGATTTTGCCGATGCGGCTTTCATCAGTGGAAAATAAAATTTTGCCCGTATCTTTATCAAGCAGAAAAATTTCAGTAAATAATCCTGATGCGGTAATCTTTGCCAGATAATTTTTAATTCTATTTTGGCTCATTAAATAATCCGGTGCCTGGCTTGGCAAGGTGAAATAATTTATTAAATCTTCCAGTATTAACGATTTAAATGATTCATAATCAAATTTTTCGTCAGTGAAAAAAGTATTTATTCTTTGTTCTTTTAAATTGGAGGCAATTAAAAGATTGTTTTGGGTTTTTTCAATTATTATTTCCTTGGTTATGGTGAAAATAAAAAATCCTGCTACAAACGCGGTTAAAGTAAAAATCGCCATAAATAGCAGGAATAATTTATGAAATAGCGTAAATTTAATTTTCTTCAATTTAAGCCCCATGATATGGGTATTGTAAAAATTTATAAATTAATTTAAAAATTGGTCTGTGTAGGCGCCATTAATATCAAAAGGTTTGGTGATTATCTTTTGTTCAAATAGGGTATTGTACATTTGTTGCCAAATATTATCTTCCATCCAGCCAAGAGGCGACTGCCCGGTATGGATTAAAGGCAGACTGTATTCCAGGACGTCTAATTCATGAATCGGGTCTTTAGTGGGATCATATTTTAAAGTCAGCTGGGAATTTGCTTTGATGTCCTGGATAGCTTCTTGCCAGCCTAAAAGCGTGGCCTGGAGAAATTTCTCTACTAGTTGGGGATTCTGGCTGATTTGCTTATCAGTGGTAACAATTAAATCAGCGTAAAAAATTACGCCATAATCTGACGGCCTAATTAAATTAAATTCATGGCCCTGGCGTTTTTCAATTTGGATTTCATCATCAATCCAGCCAGCCTCAACATCAAATTCGCCGCTATATAATTTGTCATAATTATAGTCACGCTGGACAATTTTTACTTTTTCAAGGGGTATATTGTTTTTTTTAAGCATGGCAATTAAAGGTATTTCTTCGCTGTAAGCTACGCCGATTGTTTTACCGATCAGATCTTCGGGCTTTTTAATATTTTTGGCTGACAAGCTGGCAAAGACCAGTGGGTGGATTTTATAAGTGACAGCAATGGCCTTGATTTTTTTGCCTTCGGAGACTGCTTTGATTAATGAATCAGGCTGAACTAAGGCAAAATCATATTCGCCAGAAATTAATTTATCAATCGGATCAATATCAATTGAGCCGGGGATAAGGTTAACTTTTAATCCTTCCTTTTTGTAGAGTCCAAATTGGTCAGCGTAATATTCGCCGGTAAATTGAGCCTGATGGATCCAGGACAGGCCAAGCATGATTTCCTGAAGCGGTTTGGCAGCAATTTTTTTTGTTTGGACAAAATAAAATCCTACTATAATTAAGGCAATAAGGAAAATTATTAATAAGCTAAAAATCAGAATTTTATTTTTCATAAGATTATATTTTAAGAATTAAATTTTTTATACCAATCGCAATCAAAACAGCCGTTTTTAAGGATCTTTGTGTGCGGACAGCCCTGTTTTGAAGTCATTAAAAACCAGCATTCCGGGCCGGACTTTAATTGCTAAACAATGCAGGCGTCTCTAGTA
>Ga0315289_10007015_pt1 | contig 16508 bp, 9 predicted proteins | sample YL17G11_40_MG_FD_203452 | JGI IMG/M metagenome (GOLD analysis project Ga0315289, IMG submission 203452) | Sediment microbial communities from Yellowstone Lake, YNP, Wyoming, USA - YL17G11_40 | ecosystem: Environmental > Aquatic > Freshwater > Lake > Sediment | place: USA: Wyoming | collected... | reverse complement strand
CCCGCGGATGCCGACTCCGTGATGGCTGTCGGAGCGGTTGACAGCATAGGAGACATTGCCTATTTCTCCTCGCCGGGTCCAACATTCGACGGACGAATCAAGCCCGAAATCTGCGCACACGGTTTTGGCACCTATGCTGCCATACCTTGGTTTGGCCCCAGCGGCTATCTGCGAGCTTCGGGCACCTCTCTCTCGACGCCGATCGTCGGCGGCATTTGTGCGTTGCTCTTGGAGGCCCATCCGGATTGGACACCCATGCAACTGCGGGAGGCTCTGCTGATGACCGCCAGTCAAGCTGCATCGCCCGACACGAATTATGGATGGGGAGTCGCTGATGGTCTTGCCGCTCTGGACTATTTCGAGACTGTCCCGCAACAGACTGCCTTCACGCCACGAAAAAGAGTCTTTGTCACCGCGTACCCCAATCCGGCGAACAGTGTTGTCACTTGGAATATCGAAATCCCCGAAAGGCTGATCGGCTCTTTTGTTGTGATGGACATTCTCGGACGCACCGTCGCGCACATGCCAAAAAGCCAGTGGGTCATCGGCCATCATCGCCTTCCTCTCGATGCAGCGAATCTGCCCTCGGGTATGTACTTCGGTCGCTTTGAGACAGCGACTGGACAGACAGTCGGCAAGGTCGTTGTGCTCAAGTAACTCTCGCAAAGATTGCTCCGAATCCCCGCCATGACTTTACTCCAGAAGGTGCGTGCCCAATTCCCTCCCGGGCTTCTTCCGCTTTGGCTTGCCGGTTTCATCTCCACTTGTGGCGATGAAATCAGTTGGATTGCGTTTCTCTGGCTGCTCTATGACTTGACCGGTTCGAAACTGGCGACGGGTTTGATATGGTCGCTCCAATTTCTTCCGGTCATCTTGTTCGGACTCTTTGCCGGAGTTCTGGTGGATCGGCTTAACCGTCGGCGCGTCATGATGGTGGCCGACCTCGCCCGTGCCTTCCTGGTCACCACTATTCCCCTGCTGCTTGTCTCGGGCCATCTCAAAGCGCTGCACCTGGGCATCATTGCTTTTGTCATTTCCGGTTTCACGACGGCGTTCATGCCCGCCCGTGACGCTTTCGTCCCGGAGCTCGTCGAAAAAGAAAACCTGACTCAAGCCAACGCACTCATCCAAGGTTCCCACAATCTGGCCTATTTGGTGGGAGCCGGATTGGCAGCCGCCGCGCTGCCTCTCGTGAAACTGCCGGGACTTTTTTACATGGATGCCCTTTCCTATTTGGCATCGTTTGTTTTTCTCTGGCGGATCAAGAAATCTCACGAGGCGCGTGAAGCGGCGAAATCCGTGACATCTGAAGCGGAACTTCCACCGTTTCATTCCATGCGAGAAGGGCTTGCCTTTGCCATCCGCGACGGTCGGATTCGAGCGCTGCTTCTACTTACCGCCGTGAATAACCTTTTCATTATGGGGCCAGCCATTGTGGGATTTCCCATCTATGTGAGGGACCATCTCGGGCGAGGGCCGGAGGGCTTGGCCAGCATGGATGCCGCCTTCGCCGCTGGTATGATTGTAGGCAGCATTTTTCTTCATCGCTGGGGAAGGCGGTTGCCCAAAGGCCGCGTCATTCTCAGTGCCATCATATTTGATGGACTGTCTTTCATTCCCCTCGTGTGGACAGCCGAACTCTGGGCGAGCATGGTCGTCATCTTCATCCATGCTCTCGCCATTCCTTTCATTATCGTTCCTCGCACGACGCTCATTCAAGAAATTGTGGCACCTCGCATGCAAGGACGCATTTTCAGCATGATCAATTTAGCTGTCTTTGGCCTCACGGCTCTGAGTGCCGCATTGACAGGAATTGCACTGGAATGGGTCTCCATCGGCGAACTCTACGCCATCATTGGAGTGTTGGCTGCACTCGTGGGGCTGGCTGGCTGGACACTCCGCGATCTGCGCCGCGCAAGATAGACTTCTCCCTACCCGAAAAATCGAGCCCACGCCGCCTGCCTGAAGCGAATTTGCCTCAACCTCCTTTCGATACCGAAGCCTCGAACTTGAAATGGAATGCTTTGCAAGCCTCAGGTGCGATTTTTTTGTCGCAGCCATGACTTGGAAGTATCCCTCGCACCGTACGCCTCCTTCCTTCCTGTCTGCCTAACTCTCGATTCTTCAATGGGCATCGAGAGGAGGAACCTGCGCACATTCCCCGTCTCGACCGACGCCTGCGTCTTTTTCATCCATGTATGCGTTGATTTCAGCGCGATTTCGGTTAGTTTTGGAGAAAGAAGCGGGGAATGGAAAGCGGACACTCGGCACGGGAGCGAATGAAAACTCGCCACAGATTACTTGAGGTCTATTCATTTCAGAATCTTACCAAGTACTGGCAGGATACATCTCGCATCGTGGTCATAACTGGCATAAAAATTGTCATATTGTTATGGCGACAGCAGCGAGCTACTTTCGGATTCCTAATGGGGGAAGTTTGACCGAGAATATCCTGACACCGTTTGAAGTGGCCCTTCCCGATGGCGAATGTCTCATTGGAGATCATCCAAAAATCGTCGAAATCTTCGAATTGGTTCGGCATCTCTCTCATACCGATGCGAATGTGCTTATACGGGGTGAGTCGGGCAGTGGAAAGGGACTTATTGCGAAGGCCATCCATTATTTCAGTTCTCGACAACACGGCCCTCTTGTCAAGGTTTCGTGTGCGGTTCTCTCGGAAGGTGTTCTGGAAAGCGAGCTTTTCGGACACGAACGCGGAGCGTTCACCGGCGCCTATGTTCGCAGGAAGGGACGGTTTGAGATTGCGGATGGAGGAACGATCTTCCTCGATGAGGTGGGAGAGATCTCGCCGAACATACAGGTGAAACTCCTGCGCGTGCTGCAAGACCGCGAATTCGAGCGCGTCGGAGGCAATCGCACTTTGAAAGTGGATGTTCGCTTCATCGCGGCGACTCATCGGGATCTTCGGGAGGAAGCGACGCAGGGGAGATTTCGCGAGGACCTTTTCTATCGCCTGAATGTCATCTCAGTTTCCATCCCGCCGCTGCGCGAGCGGGTCAGCGACATCCCGGAACTCGTGCAGTACTTCATCGGTCGCGATCAAAGACCTGACCATAGTCCGAAGACGATCAGCTCGACGGCACTGAAAGCGCTGATGTCCTACTCCTGGCCGGGCAATGTTCGCGAGCTCGAAAATGTCATCATGCGCGCGATGGCGCTTGCGCCGGGGAATACCATTGACATCATCCATCTACCGCGAGAGATTACACAGTTGGAAAACTGCAATTCCTTGCTGAAGAATGATTTCATGCCTTTCCTGTCGTTGCGTGAAGCGCGGCGTCAATTTGAACGGGAGTTTATCGAAGCGGCGCTGCGACGAAGCGCGGGAAATATCAGTCGAACGGCTCGCGAAATCCACATTGCACGGCGAAATCTACAGGAGAAGATACGGCAACCCGGCGTTGATATGGACAGACTTCGGCAGGAATGCTTGCGTGCGATAAAATGAGCGGGGAGGTCGTGGAGGGCCGGAGAGGCGGTGGCGTCGGCTGCCGCCTTTTTCATTGGGCAAAGAGTTACGATATCGTGGGAGAAGTTGTTTCGGTATCTGATTGAACGGCTTCGGGACCACGGCTCACGGCGACACGTCGAAGCCACCACCACCCAACTGCAAGAAGCACGATGGCGAGTGCGACGAGTCCCCAAGGCAGAAATTCTCTTTCGTCCAGCCGAAGGCCGCTCATCTTCGAGAGAGCCTCCTGCTGTTGCTGACCAAAGAAAGTCAAGGCGTTGCACAAGGCATGGCCGAACATGGCCGGGAGAATGGATCCCGATTCTATGGCCAGAATCGCCAAAACGACTCCCAAAAAAGCCGTCGGCAACAGACGATAGGGATCCAAATGCAGGATGCCAAACACGATGCTTACGGCAAGCACCGTACGGGCTTTGCCTAAGCGCGGCAGCCACGCTCGCAGCAAATAGCCCCGACAAAGCAGTTCCTCGCAAACCGCTGGAAGAACGGCAATGTATAGCAGCGCGTGCCAAGGCGGCAGCGCGTAGAATTGAGCAAAGAGTCCCTCGAATTGCTCGAGAAGGCTGCTTGGAAAAGGAAAAACCAAGTTTTGAAGTGAGGCAAGCTCAATAGCCATGAGCCATCCTCCCACAGCGAATACGAGCGAAGGGAGCCACGCAGTCGCCGGCGGTTTCGACAGTCCAAGAGAACGGCGCATATCATTCCGGCCCCATCGAAGCGCAAGGAGGGGTGGCAGAAGAATCAGTAGTATCTCTGTTTTCAGCAATCCGCCCAATAGATTTGCGCTTTGCCATCGAGAGCCCACAAAGAAAACCAAAATCAGGACAACGACAAAAATAAGGAAAGCCCCCGATGCACCGGGAAGTGGTTGAGAGATGAGCGGACGCCGAAAAGGGGACCAGCGCACTTCCTCGGCATGGCGAAAAAGCACCGACTCACGCCGAAATTGGGAGATCGCCCAATGCAGCGAAAGCCCCGCAAGAAGGCAGGATGAGAAGAAAGTCAGCAAAGACTCAAGGAGAGGGTACCGACCCACAAGGAACTCTTTCGTCAAGAGAGAAATGTTGATAATCGGGACAAGCGAGAGGGACGGAGAGATCTGCGTACCGGGCAAGGCCGAGACAATCGCAGGAAGAATCACGACCATGTAGAGAGGCGTCAGAAGATTCTGACCTTCTTTGTAACTGCGAGCCGGTGTGGCCACCGCCATGCAAATCGCACTGAAAAAGACAGCCATCGGCAACAGAATGAGGGCAATAGAGACGAGGGCGACCGGCGTGATTCCGAAGCCAAAATGCCCCATCATCGGCCCGGCCTCCCCGAGTCTCATTCCCCATGAAAATGTCAATCCCATCGAACCGATATTCAGAAGAGTCGTTATCAGCGAGATGGACAGAATGGCCAAGAATTTCCCATAGACGATTTCGCTGCGATACGCCGGAGAGACAAGCAAGGTCTCCAAGGTGCCGCGTTCCTTCTCCCCCGCCGTCAGGTCAATGGCGGGATAGAACGCTCCCATCATCGCCATGATGATCAGAAGATAGCCCAAGAACTTCCCCAAAACGAATCCCGACATCTCCTCGCTCGTGGCGACATTCTCAAGGCGCGTAACAAAGGGCCGCAACAGCGATGTGTCCGCTGCGAGCGCCTCGAATCGTTTGGCGACAATCGCCTCCTGATAATACCGAAGCGCACGCTCGATTTTCGTTCGCGCCTGTTCCGAGCGTTCCTTGGCCGCATTATAATGGATCGTGAGAGAAGTGGAACGATGCGCCTCGACGCTGTCGCCAAATCCGGGCGGGACTTCAATGGCGGCATGAAGTTCGCCGGCACCCAGCGCATGCCTCCAATCGGCGACCGGCGTCACATAAATGGCGACCGCCGAATCAAGCGTCGCGCGCAGTTCAATCGGAGCCTTCTCCCCGATAATCGCTATTCTGGCCTTTTCTTCCTCCAGCTTCTTGGTTTGCAGGATTGAGAACTGGATGACACCAATCATGAGCAAGGGATAGAGAAGAATTGGCAAGACAATCATCACAAAGAGAGTGCGTCGGTCGCGCAGAATGTCGCGCATCTCTTTCAAATAGATTGTTCTGAGCTGAGGAAAACGCATCGTGTTCCTAAGGGGAGCAGAGGACAACGACTGAAGGCATTTACAGGGTCATAATATGCACTTTTGTTCCTACTTTCGCAAGTGGGCGCAAGTGAAATCGGAGGGGATTTTGGGGGAGGGAGCTATGGATTGGCTACTTTATCAATCCCTCTATGCGGGCGTCGTTGATGATTTTGGCATGGTCAAAGGCCATCTCTCGTGGCAAGTCGTCCAGCGCGAACCATTGCACCTGCGCCGCGTCATCGCCGGCACGAATCTCTCCGCCGGGCTCTGCAATGAAAACCACCGTCAAAGTGTGGAATCGTGGATCACGCCCGAGCTCGGAATAGACCCGAAACTGGCGAAGATTGCGCACCTCCAGGCCGGTCTCCTCTTTCGCTTCCCGTGCGGCGGCTTGCTCGGCCGATTCACCATAGTCAATGAAGCCCCCGGGAAGTGCCCAACCAAACGGTGGATTCTTCCGCCGAATCAGCAATACTTCTGCCGGATGATGAAAGAGAATGTCTGCCGTTGGGTAAGGATTGCGGAAAGTCTCGATTGACCCGCCGCAGTGAGGACAAATGAGCTCGGTCTTCATTGTCGTCCGCAGGAACTTATGGCCAAGTTTTCATCGCAAGAAAAAAACCGACCGCAGCGCTTGTTGCACTGCGGCCGGTTAAAAGGATGCGCCGAGTGGCGGCACGAAGGTTCAGGGGAGGCTCCCTTCGCGCCTCTCCAAGCTTCGGCGCATGTTACATCTTCTGCTGTTGAAATCTTTCCTCTTTGAGCCGTTCAATCTCTTTCTCGAGCTCCTGAACACGAGCCTTCAGCTCCTCGAGCTCTGGCTGCAGCTCAATCTGAAATTCGTATACCTTCTCTCGGATATCGTCCGTATCCACTTTTGGAATTGAACCCGGAAGGTCGTCAAGAAGTTCCCGCCGTTCCTCATCACGGAAAGTCTTCCAGCGCCCCATGTGCGGCCCCAATCCGAAACCGTAGAGATCCAGACGACCCAGATTATCCGGCCGCCCCTCAAGCTCTATGTCAATGGCCTTTTTCTCTCCCCTGCGAACAAGATCGAATTTAGCCTTCTCGCCTGGCTCATGGCACCGAACAAGGCGATGAACATCCCCCGTATTTTCAGTCGTAACGCCGTCCACGCGAATAATGACATCTCCAGCTTCAATTCCAACTTTCTCCGCTGGACTTCCTTTTTCAACATCTGAAATCAGGACGCCTTTTTCTACACTGAAATACTTAGCCAATCCCTCGCTCAGTTCCTGCAGGCGGACTCCAGCAAAAGCGCGCTCAGGGGCTTTGTGCATCCTGGGTAACGGCCAGTCACCCTTCTCCTCATCGCTCTCGGTCCTTACTTCAATGCGCTTGGACGCTTGTCGCGACCTCAGAGTCACCTCGATTGACTGCTCTTTTCCACCCCGAATGATCCCGAGCTGAACAGCATCTCCCGAGCTTTTCTTTCCGAGCATTTCCTTCAAATTGTCTGGGCTCTCAACGGGTGTGCCGTCGAATTTGACGATGATGTCATTGGCGCGCAGGCCGGCTTCTTCGGCAGGGGAGTCGCTCGTAACCTTCCGCACGAGGGCACCCTGCCCCGCTTTAACACCATAGTCTACAGCAACCCCCTCCGTGACCTCGTCCAGTAGCACTCCTAAGAAAGCCCGCTTGCCTTTTTCACTCGAAATGGCTGCATACGCCGCTGCGGCGACGGCGACCAGAAGAATCGCCCCCAGAATTAAGATCAAATACCTGCGATGCATGATACCTCCGTGGACTCGTTGGATTCGTTGGTCCCTCCGCAGCAAGGGCCCGGGTTCTATTTATTCGGACGAGGAATCGCGCAAAAAGTTCCCAATGTTTCCAGTTTGCAGGGGAGCGCTCGATGCAATTCGGTGAAATTCAAGGCGAAGTCGGAAAACATCTGCTGTCTTCTCCTCTTTTCATTTGCTCGAGCCCCGTCGGAATGCGAAGTGCGTTTGCAATTTGAGGATATTTCTATTATGTTAGGCCTCAAGTTTAGAGTACATAAAACTCAACCGAAAACTCTTGGGATGAATTATGTTACCCGAATTCCGAAATGAATCACTGACAGATTTCTCTGTGGAATCCAATCGCAAAGCATTTCAAACGGCGCTGGAAAAAGTCCAATCGGAGCTTGGACGCGAGTGGCCAATTGTCATTGGCGGGCAACGGAAAACCACGGGGCAGACCTTTGTCCGCCTCAATCCCGCCCAGACTGCGGAGACTATCGCAAAATTCGCAAAAGGAACAAAGGAGACAGCCCTTGAGGCCGTCGCGGCCGCCGATAAGCACTTTCAGGAGTGGAGCCACTGGCAGCCCGAAGCGCGGGCGCGAATCCTCCTTCGAGCGGCGGCGATGCTGCGTCGGCAAAAGCATGAGTTCTCAGCAACAATGGTTCTCGAAGTGGGCAAGAATTGGGCGGAAGCCGATGGAGACACTGCCGAGGCCATTGACTTCATGGAGTTCTACGCTCGCGAGATGATGAGGCTGGCTGAACCGCAGCCGGTCGTCGGTATCGCCGGCGAAGAAGAGAATCTCTATTACATTCCTCTTGGCGTCGGCGCTGTGATTCCCCCGTGGAATTTCCCACTGGCAATTCTTGTCGGGATGACAACCGCATCATTGGTTGCGGGAAATACCGTCATTCTCAAGCCCGCCTCCGCATCGCCATTCATCGCTTGGAGATTCTACAATCTTCTGGAGGAGGCCGGGCTGCCTCCGGGCGTACTGAATTTCTTGCCCGGCCCTGGAGGTGCAATCGGGGATACAATCGTCGGCCACCCTCGCACCCGCTTTATTGCCTTCACAGGCTCCAAGGAAGTCGGTCTTCACATTCAGCGCCTAGCTGCCGAAGTGGCACCCGGACAAATCTGGATCAAGCGCACCATTCTCGAAATGGGCGGCAAGGATTGCATTCTCGTGGATGAATCCGCGAATTCTGAGGAAGCGGCGCAGGGCATCTATGCATCGGCATTCGGATTCCAGGGGCAGAAATGCTCGGCTTGTTCACGCGCAATAATCCACGAAAAACTCTATGACGATGTCATCAGTCGCGTCGCCGAGATGGCTCAGAAAACGACGGTAGGGCCTACGAAAGATTTTGGCAATTTCCTCGGGCCGGTCGTTGACGAGGGGGCTTTCAACAAAATCATGGAATACATCGAAATCGGCAAGAAAGAGGGCAAGCTCCTGGCAGGTGGCGAGCGAGGTCCTGCGGGAGGCTGGTTCATCAAGCCGACCGTCTTTGGAAACATCGGGTCTGACGCGCGCATTTTTCAAGAGGAGATATTCGGGCCGGTATTGGCGTGCTCAAAAGTCAAGAGCTTCGAACAAGGTCTCGAATATGCCAACGCAACGGATTATGGTCTGACCGGCGCCCTCTACTCCAATAATCGCCAGCATCTCGAAATCGCCCGACGCGATTTCCATGTCGGCAATCTCTATCTCAACCGAAAATGCACCGGAGCTCTTGTGGGAGCTCAGCCATTCGGCGGATTCAACATGAGTGGAACCGACTCCAAAGCCGGTGGCCGCGATTATCTGCTCCTTTTCACTCAGGCCAAATCCGTGTCCGAGAGGTTTTAGCGGCGAGTCCCAAGCGAATCCTTGAGAATCGCGTTCATGAGACACCGAAACAAAGAGAAAACCCCGATAGGCAATCTATCGGGGTTTTCTTTTGGCTATCTAAGAGTCAGACTATTTCCCCATCACATGTTTGTCCAGAAACTCGACCATTCGGGTGTAGGCGTGGATTCGGTTGGGGAGTTTCGCGATTCCATGTCCTTCGTCGGGGAATACGATATACTCCACGGGAATGCCGCGAGCCTTGACCGCTTCGTAGATTTGGTCGGCCTCGGATTGCGGCACGCGGGGATCGTTGGCTCCCTGCACGATGAAAAGCGGCGCCCGAATATTATCCACATGCGTGAGAGGAGAGATTTCTTTCAGCAAAACGGTGTCTTTCGCCAGGCTTCCATATTCCGCTTCGCGGATGGCGCGACGCCACGGCCCTGTATTCCGCAAAAACGAGATGAAATTGGAAATGCCAACGAGGTCAGCGCCGGCCGCCCATCTTTCAGGATAAGTAACCAACGACGAGAGGACAAGAAATCCGCCATAGCTGTCACCGAAAATGATGAGTCTCTTCGGATCAATGTCGCTCTGAGAGGCGAGCCATCTCGCACCATATTCGACATCCTTAACGGCATCCATGCGCTTCTCTATGTCGTCCAGACGCATGTAGTCCTTGCCATAGCCTGTTGAGCCACGGATATTCGGTTCAAAAACCGCGTACCCGCGACTCACGAAGTATTGAAAAAGCCCCGAAAAATTCGGCCGTGCCTGCGATTCCGGACCGCCGTGAACATAGACAATGACCGGCAGCTTCCCTTGCAAAGCCGGCGGCTTATAGAAGAAAGCGGGAATCTGCCGCTTGTCGAAGGTCGAATAATGAACAAGCTCCGGTTTGACGAAAGTTTCGGGCAGAATACCGCCGCGGGCGCTTCGTGTAACCGGTGTCAATTGATCGCGCTCAATACTGTAGACATGGATGTCATCCGGTTCTTTGCCCGAGCCAAATGTGAGTAGTAGTGACTTTGAGTCCGGCGAGAATTTCAGACCGCGCACGACACCTTTGGGGAGCCGATAGGGTCGGACTCGCACATCTGTCTCTGCATTCAAGAGATTGAATTCTGAATATCCGTCCACATTGACCGTCCAAGCTCTCTTGAATCCATCCCGCGACACCGCCACTGTCTCCACATCCCAATCCGGTGTTTCAATCCGCTCTAATTTCCCCGAGTCAACATTCATGGAGTCCAAACCCACAAACTGACGGCCCAAGTTGGAGGTGAAATAGAAAGACTTGCTGTCAGGAAGCCACTCGGGGCCCGAAAAGAGCGCATCTCCCTCGTGGGCAGTCATCAGTTTGACTTCCGTCGTCAAAGAATCATAGATGTAGAGATCGCTGTTGGCATTCGAATAATTCTTCAGCAATCCCAGATAGCGGCCATCCGGAGACCAATTCGATGCAACCCAGTGTCCGTCCCCCTGATGAATCATTCTTGCTTGTCTCGTCGTCGCATCAAGGACATAGATATCGAAAATCGAAGCGTCACGCTCGTTCGAGGCGTACGAAATCCTGCGTCCATCCTGCGTCCAGTCACCGAATTGGTAGATGGCGTTGTCATTCTTCGTCAACCTTTCCCACGCTCCACCTCGAGGATCCACGAAATACAACTGGTCGCGCTCATTGCCTCCACGGTCTGCCGCGACCAGCAACCGATTTCTCTCGATTGGTGACCAGACGGCATACGAAACCCCATTGGTATCAAAGGTTATTTGCTCCGGCCACCCCCCAGGGATTCGTGTGGCCCAGACTTGTGGAACACCTGTGATGTTGGTCATGAAAAGGATGTCTTGACTATTCGGAGCAAAATCAGGCGAACGCGCCCAACGAACACTCAAATATTGCCACAACGGAAGTGGCTCCGTGTCGGCACCGAAAACGCACACAGCTCCCAAAAACAACGACAGCAATGGGATGAGAACACTGCAACGACGAATCATTGAAACACTAATCTCCATTCTTCTGAGTCAGCCGAGGTACTATCTTGCTCCTCCATGCTCGATAGACAGCTTCTCTCAATTCCTTCTTGCTTCCGCTATTGCGGATGACCAAATGGGTGCGGCGCACCTTTTCTTCGGGTGGAACCTGCGCGTGCAGGCGCATGCGAACTTCCTCGGATGAGAGCCGACCACTGCGCACCATGCGAGCTTCCGCAATCTCGCGAGGCGCAGTCACGACCCATATCAAGTCGAACTCTGCTTCAATCCCCCATTCAAAAATCATGGCAGCATCAACAACAATGGTCGAATGCGTCCGGCTCAGGCGATGAATATCGAGCCGCAGGAGCTCGTAGATTTTCGGATACATGAGGGCATTCAACCAAGCGGCTTCTCCCCTCTGAGTGAACACGAGTTGACCCAAGGCTCTGCGTCTCAGCCTTCCGCTTGCTGTAAAAATGGCATCGCCATAGCGATGCCGAAGTGCTTCTTTGATTTCCGGGAATCGGCGCAGCGCACGCCGACCAAGTTCATCACCGCAGATTACGCCCGCGCCCTTCGCTCTCAGAAACTCGGCGACCGTTGATTTTCCTGCACCCGGCCCTCCCGTCAATCCGATAAGTAAAGGAGATTCGGTTTTCACCGGAGAATCGCCAGTTTACCGCGGCGGGTTTGGCGACCGTCATCTACGGTATATAGATAAACGCCTGAACCGACGCTCTCGCCCTTTTCATTATCAAGACACCACGGAAGGCCTCCGTCCGAATTGACTCCCGCGAGTTTCGTCACAAGGCGACCTTGCAGCGTGAAAACATAGACAGTGGCCTCCCTTGTCAGTCCGGCGAACATGACGCAATTGGTTCCGTTTGCACCGACGCCCTTGTAGGGATTGGGATAGACATAGACATCATCCAAATTGGGCGCGACGGCCTCAATCAGCACTACACCATTCGCTGAATCCAGTGGCACGCCGTCTTCACTGAATACACTCGTTACATGCAGCGTCACGCTTCGCCCCACGGTTCCGACCGGCCAACGCCCGTCCAACTTAAGGAAGACCCAACCGTGAGTGAGACTCGTTTCTGGTGTTTCAACCGAAATAACACGGCCGACTGGGGTCATGCGATAATTCGACGTGTCAAATATGGAGTTGTTCATGAGTTCAGAGAAAGACAATCGCAACGAAACCGGACTCAGGATTTCGACGGATGAAATGTAAGGTCCCAGGGGTGGCTCTTCCGAAACGGTGAATTCTACCCAACCACTGTCCGCAGACAAAAGCGATTTCTGCGCGTCGCGCAGGCCTGAGAGAGTCATACGATAGCGGCGTGGCTGAAATCCACCTTCGAATTCAAGGAAGGTGGCTCGCTCACCCTCAGCCGTCGTGATTGTGCGCGGCATGCGATTATCATCAAGCCGATACGAACGCTGCTCGAAAATAGAAGTCCCCATCGCCTCGGAAAATCTGATTCGAACGAAATGCGGCGGCACAAAGCTCGCTGCGTGTTCGACGGTGGGTGCTTGATTGGCAGCGGCTGCAACAAATAGGGAGAAGGCGCTTTCGCTTTGAGAGAAATCGTTGTCTATGGTTGTGACGGCATAGACATATTGCGCGTTCTCCGGAAGGTCAGAAATTACTTTCGTCGTGTCGGATAACTGAAACACGACTTCGAGATTATCACTCGTCTCGCCTTTCCAAACACGGTAAGAATCAGCGCCAGCCACGGGCCACCATGTCAATGAGATTTCATGCGGTCCCAAAGGCAAGGCTTCAAGACCCACCGGAGGAAGTGGCTGCGTTCCCGCAATTGCCGCCGCCTCGCTGCGTCGCCAACCCTGACCGTCGCCGAAGAAGAACTCGCCCAGCCCATTATGGTTCCAATCGCACACGAGGATTGCATTGCCTTCACAGGGAGCGAAGTAACCCGCCGCGTCATAGTGACCTGTCGCCGGCTTGTATTTGACAATGTAGAGATCAGGAAAAGCGGAAATGAGAAACTCAGCCCTGCCATCGCCGTCAACATCTCCCGCCGCCACCGCCGCGTCACGATCCGCCGGACTTTCTGCTCCCAAAATCAGCACCGTATCCACACACGCGAAAGAGTCGTTTCCTGTGCGGTGAAAAACGAAGTACTCCCAGTGACGCGCCCGCATCTGACTCTCGGTTCCCCCTTCGCCCTCAAAGCGACAGCCCGCGATGAACTCATTCAGGCCGTCCGCATCCGTATCACCTGCGGCCAACCAGGTTGTGGCGTCCCCATAGGGAAGCCGACAGTGCCAAGGTGCACTTGTGTGCCAGTCGGTTCCCAATTCGCAAAAAATGACATCTCCGTCATAGTCACCATACAGAAAATCTGTCAATCCATCCGAATCAAGGTCTCCCACAAGAACATAGGGCTGCCCTAAGGAATTGTTGCCATCGGTCGGATTGGGCAGAGTGTCCAGAAAGACCGGAACAGGCCCGGGATCCATTCGGTAGAGTGCATACCTGTCCTTGGCCTCTTCCTCGAAATCACGCCATGCGAGGAACTCCGTTTGACTGTCTTGCGGATCAATGTCGAGGAGAGCGCAGGCATAGAAGCCCGTGGTGTCGCGCCAGATGAGTGTGTCGGGAAAATGACCCGGCGCCTGCTGCTCGAAGAGATAGGTAATGCCGTAAGCACGACTCACGAACTCCAAAAGACCGTCTCGATCATAGTCACCAATGTCCTGTGGAATCATCAGGCCATAGGAGTTGCCGACATCTGCAAAATCACTCCCTGTCCACTCGAAAATGCGCAGATCACTGAAAGCACCATTGTCAAACTGATTCATGAGGACTTCCGGGCGGCCATCACCGTCAAAATCCACAGCTTTTGGCAGAAGATAGCCAAAGGGCAAGTTTGTGACTCCGGACGACCAATAATTGGAAGCAAAGGGCGGCTCATTGACCAGAAAGGTATTCTCCTCGGTCCAAGTGGAGAGATTCGCACGATTCGTGCAGCAGACGCGATAATTCCATGTGCCCGGGAAATCGAGCTGCGAAATGAAAACCGTGTGCGACCTTGAGACATAACCAAAATCCTTGCGCACCGAATCGCCATAGGCGTTCGTGAGAACGAGGGTCGCTGAAGTAATATCGTCGGTCTTGATGCGAATGAGTTCTCCGAAATGATCAGCGTCCAGCATTTTTTGAGCACTCATCTCGAGAATATTGGGCGCCGTGTGATCAACGAAGAGGCGCGTATGGTCTATCGCTTGCGTTCCGTCTATGGCATCCACCTCCAAACGCACGACAATCACGGTGTCGTCCTCGGGCGTCGCCACTTCTCCGAGAAAACCTTCGACAATGCGTTCCTCGCCTTGCGAAATCGTATTCCAAACCTGTGGATTCTCACCAATCCCGTGAAGCAATTTCCAGCTTCGCATCGCGGGCCCCGCGGCCGTGCCGATGACATCAAAGGGAGCATGAAATCCGTTATCGGTCTCCGGTGAAATGATTTGAGCGATGACTCCTGAAGTGAATGCGGCCTGTTCAAGGGCACGCCGCGCGTTGATGCGGCCATGCACCGTGAGGCTGTCCCAACCCGGCGGGTAGAGGTCGTCGGCCGTTTGCCGCACCAAGTTCAAGACTTGTTCGGGTGTGATTTGCGGATTCACGCTCAAGATGAGTCCCACCAAACCGGACACCATGGGCGATGCGTAGCTTGTGCCGCTATTCCAGCCACCCCATGTTCCGATGGTTCCGCCGAGTTCGGTCGAGACAAAGTTGGTTCCCGGCGCAAGAACATCTACCGAAGGGCCGTAATTCGAGCGAGGCTCGCGTTGGTCGTTTTGGGTGCTCATTCCGACGGCAATGACCTCAGCATAACCCGATGGATAATGAGCCGCATTGGAATTGTCGTTTCCGGCCGAGGCGACCAGCACAACACCCGCATCGTGGACAAGGCGCACCGTCTCGCCCAGGAGAGGCGAAGCCGCCACATCACCAAAACTCATATTGACCACTCGGGCGCCGTTATCCATCGCATAAAGAAGCGCCGCGGCCACATCGTCTTCTTCAAGCCATCCGCGACGATTGCCTGCACGAAGACACATCAGCCGACATCGAAAACCGATCGAGGCCACGCCGATCTCATTGTCTGTCGTGGCCGAAGCGACGCCCGCGACGAAAGTGCCGTGCCCCATCTCGTCCATCGGATCATTGTCGCGGTCACGGTCATCTCCTCCCGCGAGCAACGACGGCGCATCTACAAAATCCCATCCGATGGTATCATCAATGAAGCCATTATCATCATCATCTATGCCGTTGCCGGGAATCTCCTGCCGATTGTGCCAAAGATTCGCCGCGAGGTCAGGATGCAGATAATCAACTCCTGTGTCAATGATGCCAATGATTATCGAGCTGTCGCCTTGCGAAATGTCCCAGGCCTCGGGCGCCTCGATGATCTGCAACTGCCACTGAGAAGCGAAAGCGCTGTCATTCGGGGTGAAATTCGGTTCAAAAAGATGATTGAAGCTCACCCACTCAACGCCAGCGTCTCGTTCGAGCTGACTCATTTCGCTTTCGATGTCCATGCCTTCAGGAAAACGCAGAAGGAGATAATTCTCCAAACCCTGCATTGTCCTGTGAAAAGCAGAGAAAGGCTGCGAGGCCTCAGCGGTTCCCACACGCAAGAGGGAATCAATTCGCTCGACACCCACGACGGATACGCCATCTAATGTCGTCTGTCGAGGCGGAGAGGTCAATTTGACAATGAGTTCTCGCGGTACGAAATTCGCTGCACTCGCCGAGACGAGGCAAGCTGCCAGCGCGAGAACGACGAAAGAAGCACGCTTCAAATTTCGATCAACTCCTTCGGAAAGGAAGTCATCACCTCGCATCCATCCCGCTTGATGCATATATCGTCCTCGATGCGCACGCCTCCCCATCTGGGGATATACACGCCGGGTTCAATCGTAACGATCATGTTTGGCTTTAGTTTCACATGGACAAGGCGCGAGACGCGCGGGAAGCCGTGGACTTCCATGCCGACTCCATGCCCAAGGCCATGTCCGAATTTGGATCCATAGCCCGCCTTCTTGATGATGTCGCGAGCCACTTTGTCCAAATCATATCCATCCATTCCCGCTTTTGCCGCTCGGATCGCTTTCTGATTGGCGCGCAAGACAATACCGTAGATCTTACGCTGTCTCGATGTAGCCTTGCCGATGACGAAGGTTCGCGTGATGTCGCTGGCATAGCCCTCATAGACACAGCCAATATCGAAAGTGACGAAGTCTCCCTTCTGAATCTTTTTCTTTCCGGGTTCGGCATGCGGCAAAGCGCTGTTCTTCCCC
>Ga0315289_10007014_pt1 | contig 16508 bp, 18 predicted proteins | sample YL17G11_40_MG_FD_203452 | JGI IMG/M metagenome (GOLD analysis project Ga0315289, IMG submission 203452) | Sediment microbial communities from Yellowstone Lake, YNP, Wyoming, USA - YL17G11_40 | ecosystem: Environmental > Aquatic > Freshwater > Lake > Sediment | place: USA: Wyoming | collected... | reverse complement strand
GCGCCTGGGCCCCGACCTCGTCCGCCTCGGCCTGCTTGATCGACGCCTTGTCGATCGCCGGGAGCGCGTTTTTCAAGATCTCAGCCAGATTCGCGTACTTCCCCGTGATCGCCGCCGTGGAGACGCCGTGTCGGCCGAACTCGCTCTTCAGCCGCTCGAACAACGTGAGTCCGGTCGGGATCGCGCGGAACCGTCCGTTCGAGGTGACGCCGGTCACGTCGGGACCGTAGCCGGTCAGCATCTCGGAGTGCCCCGCCTTCGTGTCGGTCGCATGGTCGGTGACGGCCATAGGAACGAACGTCCCCTCGCCGGCCAGCGCGGCGAGGTTCGGGAGCCTCGCGTCGTCGATGAGGTCAAGCAGGTGCGCCCTCTGCGTCCCATCCCAGCAGATGAGGACGACGTTGGTTGCCGGAAGGGATGGGGTCTGGGTCTCCCCGTAAGGGGCGACCGAGCTCCCCCCGACCGCGACGAGGATGAGCAGGAACAACCCGATCGCTTTCCATGAGCACTTCATGTGTGCCTCCTTCGCCTTGACGGTACGCTCCCTTGGCATCACGAGTCGATCGCCCCTCGGTCACCGTCCGGTCAATTCTCGGTCGCGCTCGCCCGTTCTGCACGGGTCGCCGCGACGCGGGAGGCCGTGGTCGACGCGTGGGGCCCCGACGCAACGTCGCCGCGCAGGGATGATCGAAACCTCCCTCTACCCCAGACGGCATTGATGCCGCCGGAGCGGGGCGCTCGGCCAAACGAAAGACGGGCGGTCGGCGGAATGCCTCATCCAGTCGCGATCACGCTCTTGTCTTCCCCGCGACGGACTGCTATGATGATCCTGCTATGGACAACAAGCGAAACGTTGCGGAAGGCGGGTATGTTGAGGCGACGGCCGGGGCGTGGCTCAAGCTTGTCGTCACCTCCGTCGTTCAGGTCGTCATCGCGATCGTGTGGCCCCTGATCTCGTTCTCCTTGATGTCCGGCAGACTGACCCTGACCTGGCCGTTCGCCGTGGTCGACTCGATCACCATCATCTCCCCGATGGTGGTGCTCCTGTGGACCTGGATCTCGTACTGGCAGTACGTCCGATCCTTGGCCCGCCACATGGAGACGGTCAGCGAGGCGGCCGGCGGACACTCCGAGGAGACGAAGCAGGGCTCCGTGCTTCAGCGCCTTGAGCTCGAGCTTGAGATCCTCCGGCTGAGGGTGCTCCGAGGCATCTGCCTCACGTGGAGCTTCTCCGTCGTCCTGCTCGCGCTCTCCGTGCTTCTCCGCTTTGTCTTCTCGCTGATCGCGGACTAGGGGAGGCCGGGGAGACAGAGGTCGGCGCGGGAAGCGGCCGGGCCCAAGTCTGTGCGGGGGCCGTCAGTCACGCGCAACGCCGCGGACCTTTGGGCAGGAGACTGCCGAGGCATGTTGAGCGGGGCACGCGCGAGGTGCCTGGCCGCGCCGGCCTAGAGCCACCCCGGCGGGATCCGTACCGCAAAGACACAGGAGTCGGCGCCTTCGACCATCGTCTGGACGAGAAGGAGCTCGGGCTTCTCGCCGAAGACGATCTCCCACTCCTGCACGTACCAGCCCCCTGAGCAGTGGCAGAAGGTCCGCGACACCGTCTTGCCCGTGCGAATGGCGTCGCGCACGAGAGGGCAGAAGCACGCCTGGTAGCGTTTCTCGGCCGGATCGGTGGCTTGCTGATAGGCTTCCATTCGAGCGGGCCGGCGTTCGATGTACAGGAGCGGTTCGGGGCCCGACTCGTCGATCCAGTACTTGCTCCCCAGCAGCGCCTCGTCCGTGATCTTCTCCACGAGCTTGCGGAGGTCCCGCCCGACCTCCGCAAGGGCGGCTTCAAGGACGATTCCGCTCTGCACGATGTAGTGATGGGCGCAGCCGTTCAGGATGCAGGCCCGATCCCGCTCGTCCTTCACCTCTCGATCCAGTCGGGCGACCGCCTCCTGCACCCACTGCGCGGCGCGCGGTCCGTCCATCGCCTCCGCCAGGCCTTCGCTCCCCGCCATCACCCGCGCGGCTGCCCGCTCACCGACCACGTGCGCCGTCCCGCGTTCCAGGGCCTCAAGCCAGATCGGCAGGTGATAGGGATACTGGTCCTCGATGACGTAGGACGCCGTCTCCCCGGCCCGCGGATCCGGGATCTCGTGGTAGAGGAACCGCTCCGGATCATCGCCGACGAGGATATCCCGCTCGTTGACGAATTCGACAAGCTTCTTGCGCGTGTCGATGAGGTTCGTCCCCTCAGGCCCTCCTTCGAGAGGTCCGACGTGCGTGATGGAGAACATCGGTAGGCTAGGAAGCATCTTGGTGACGAAACCATCGCGACGGATCACCTTCGCGATGGGAAACGCGATCTCCACATCGATCTTCCCGTCCACGGGAAAGCCGAGCCGGAGGGCCATCGGGGGCCCGGCGAGGACGTCCGTCACTGCCGGTCGGAGTTCGGCGACGACCCGCAAGATGTCCCTCTGGCCGCTTGCCTTCCGCCGCACGGCAAGGACGTGCACTGGGTCCACGACCTTGAGAGTCACCTCTTGCCTCATTCGCTCCCTCCTTGACACACCCTATGCGAACGGATCTGCTTGCGGCGCGGCGGCGCCCCCTCATGGCCGCGGGCGGCAGCCTCCCGCCCTGTCCTCGAGCGTGGCCATCGCCCCAGACGCCGTCCAACAGAGTCGGCCCTCGGCCTGCGGAGGCGAGTCTCCGGAGACGAGAGCCGAGGCTGACCACGCGGGCTCGATCTCTTGTGCCCTAAAACGGGCCGTTCGGCAAGGGCCAACGCTCCCCGAACGCGCCTCATCCAAGGACGAGGCACGGCCCCGTCCCTGGGCTCTTGGCACTTGGGCCGAGTCAGGCGCCCAAGCGAGGGAGGTGCCGCTTTGCCCGAAGCGCCAATAGGCAAGTCGTGGCGGTTCACCGTGATCGAGGGATCGAAGCGAGACGAGATGGTGCGCGTGATGCGCGCCGGGCTCGATGCCCGCAAAGCGAGCGGCGAGGAGACTGGAAGCGCCCGATGGACGGCCAACTGCATGGCGGAAGCCCCCGTCACGGTGTTCGTGCACAACCCTGAAGGGATCCACCCGTGGCTTCCGCGTGAGCCGAATCCGAGCTGGATGGAGCTCGCCGACGTTCAGCCGATCGGGGCGGCGATCGAGAACATGCTCCTCGCAGCCCAGGCGCTCGGCATCGGCTCCTTGTGGATCGCCGACGTGTGGTACGCCTATCGGGAGCTGAACGCGTGGCTAGGGACGGAAGACCAGATGGTCGCTGCCGTCTCGTTCGGCTATCCCGACGAGAACCCCGCTCCAAGGCCGCGCAAGCCGCTCAGCGAGATCGTGAGATACCTCTAGACCGCGCAATCCCGCTCACCGGTGGGGCCCACGTCTTCGAACCTACCGGTCTCTCTCGCTCTGTAGCAGCAATCTGGTCTTGAGTCGCCCCACGGGTACCCCATCGCCAGTTGACGGGAGCGTAAGAAGACTCTGCGCCGGTCACTAGTCCTTGCCGAGGGGCATGGGCATGCAGGTCCGCCGCGCCGGCACGCGCTCCTGGTGCATCGCCACTGACTGGTTACACGGGCTGTCCGTACTCGTGACTGTGTACACGCCGACAACGTCAAGTTCGTCTTCGCTCTCGATGACAAAGTAGCCCTCGTAAAAGATTGGAGGGGACCCGAGCATCACGGCGAAGTCTTCGCCGTCGTACTCTGTGACCCCGTCGGGAATGAGACACTTAGGATAGAACCAGTTCGTAATAGGGCCTGAGTTCCCGAAGTGCCCTGCAATAGCCAGCTTGACTCTGAAGCATACGCACTGGCACGACCACGGGTTGTGGATGTTGACGCTCGTGAAGTAACGGCCTGGACTAAGCGGATCCAGGGGGTTGGTTCCACCAGGATCGCTCACGCCCTGGACCACCTTGACAGCGTACTGATATCGGTACACCACCGGGTGGTTGTATCCACACGGTGGTGCAACCGTTTCCTGCCCGGCGCCCACCAGGCCAGCCAGGGAGATTCCCAGTGCGAGCAGCGCCAACAGCGCCATGAACCTTTTCACGATTGCCTCCTTCTGTCGCTGCCCGACGCGACCCGCCGGGTAGTCTTCTATATCTCCCATTCGACGCCGAATGAGTGGATCGTCTGCCTCATCCTCTTCTCGGGACAGCTGCTATGAGGTGCTCAGACGGCCTATCGCACCATAGCATAGATGTCCGGTCGTGTCCATAGCCGCCTCTCCAGACACTGCTGGGATCTGGGGCTACCGTCCACGCGCGGAGGACCCGATGCAAGATCGGCTCGCACGTCCGCCTGCTTCCTAAGACGCGCGGCGCGACCCCGCGCAGAGGTCCTCCCAGCAAACCACCGCGCCCGCCGCCACGGAGGCCGGTCCACGGATTCCTGCTACGCGATCCGTGGCGACTCAGGCCAGCTTGGCCAGGTCGGCCGCACGGACCTCCGTCGGAACCCCGACCCCTTTCAGCGCCTTCGTCAGCTCCGCGCTCGTCGATTCCTCCGCCGCGTAGTACACCCGCGTCTCGCCGGCCTCGACGTCGAGCCGGACCAGAAGCCCGCCGCCTCGGCCAACGGTCGCCTGGATCTCCTCGATCCCCCGCTCGCCCTTCAGCTTCAGCTGCCAGTACTTGGTCGCCATCGCGTCACCTCAGCTTCCGCAGCACGAGTTGCTGCGTGCGTCGATCTCGACGTACTCCGCCTGCGCCTGCACGGGAGTGGTTGGGGCCACGTTGTTGAGCTGGTAGTAGAGTGCCGTGAGGCCCGTCTCAAGGAAAGCCGACGGGTACACCCACGGGATCCCCGGGCCCCCGGGCGGCCTGAGGAAGAGCGTCGTGCCGCCGCAGGTGAGGAGGATCCTCTGGATCATAACGCTGTTGCGGCCCTGGTTCCCTACGTGGAGGTACGCCGTGTTCCCGGACCGTTGGATCGACACGACCACCGTCTGGTAGCCCACGAATGGGTTGGGCATGGTTCCACCTCCTGTTCGCTTCTGGCACACCCACGGCCGCTCCTGAGCCTCGCCGTCAGGGCTCGCGAGCCGCCGGGAGAAACGCCAGCCTTCTCCCCTGGGGGGGCATGAAACGCCCAGCCTTGACTCGCTTGCGGCCCTACAGCACAGCTTGCTGAGCGCCGTCACCGGTCACCTCCGCACCTGTCCCTCCGTCGCCGCTTATCGGTCCACAGATTAGCACATTCTTCCCTGACATGCCAGAGCGGAGACATGATTATGTCTTTCGCCACTGCAATACCATCCCGCCTCCGCACGAAGGGGACAGACTCATCCGATATCTGCTACCGCCACCTGGCCGCTGCCGCAGGGCTCCTCACGGCTTCCGAGCTTGCCCGCGACTTGGCCCGACACGTCTCGGCCCAGCGGTGTGGAGTACACTCGTAGGAACTAGAATCGGGGCATGGACCCCTCAAGCTCAAGAGCGTCTCCTCGTCATTCTGAAGAGGGATCGGGGGCGACGAGTCGGATGTGGGCATCAACCGGACGGGAAGCCCGTCGAAAGGAGGTCTGAGCGGTGCCGCTAGATGAGAGAGCCGTCTCTATTCTGCGTAAGGAGTTCCCCGCGCTCGCCAAGCAGGCGGGCGGTCCGCCCGCCGTCTTCTTCGACGGCCCGGGCGGCACGCAGGTGCACGGATCCGTGCTCGCGGCCATGGAACGCTATCTCGTGGAGAAGAACAGCAACGCCCACGGCTCCTTCTCCCGCAGCCGTTCCACCGACGAGACCGTGGCCGAGGCGCGCCTCGCCCTCGCCGACTTCCTGAACGCGCGAGCGCCTGAGGAGATCGTCTTCGGGCCGAACATGACCACCCTCACGTTCCAGGTGAGCCACTCGATCGGCCAGACCCTCCGCCCGGGAGACGAGGTGGTCGTCACCCGGCTCGACCACGACGCGAACGTCGCGCCCTGGCGCGCCCTTCGCGAGCGAGGGGTCGTCGTCCGCGAAGTCGACTTCGACCCGGCCGACTGCACCCTCGATCCGCGAAGCCTCGATGCCGCCATCACGGGGAGGACGCGGCTCGTCGCCGTCGGCTATGCGTCGAACGCGGTGGGGACGGTGAACGACGTCCGGCGCGTCGTCGAGCTCGCACACGCTGCCGGAGCGTGGGCCTACGTGGACGCGGTTCACTACGCCCCGCACGGCTCGATCGACGTGCAGACACTCGGCTGCGACTTTCTCGTCTGCTCGGCCTACAAGTTCTTCGGACCCCACGTCGGCGCCCTCTTCGGCCGTCGCGAGGTCCTCGAGACTCTCCCCGCCTACAAGGTGCGGCCGGCGGGCGACGCCCCGCCGGACAAGTTCGAGACCGGGACGCCAAACTACGAGGGGCTCGCCGGAGCGACCGCGGCCGTCGTCTACCTCGCGTCCGTCGGGCGGCGATTCGGGAAGAGACCTGCACGGGACTCGTCAGCGGCCCCAAGCCGCCGCGCCGATCTCGAGGCCGGCCTCGAGGCGATTCGAGCCTACGAACGGGGCCTCCTTCGGCGGCTCCTCGCCGGTCTCGAAGGAATCCCAGGCCTCCGCGTCTACGGGATCACCGACCCGTCTCGCCTCGATGAGAGGGTGCCCACGGTCTCCTTCACCCTGGGCCGGCTCGGCGCCGGGGAGATCGCCCGCCGACTCGACGAGGAGAACGTCTACGTCTGGGACGGCCACTTCTACGCTCCGTCCGTCATCGAGCGCCTCCGCCTTGAGGACCGGGGAGGCCTAGTGCGCGTCGGCCTCGTCCACTACAGCACCGAGGAGGAGGTCGACCGGCTCGTGGGCCTCCTCGCGCAGATGGCGCGTCCGTAGGAGGGCCACGTCATGAACACGAAGCGCTTCACCATCCTCCACTCGAACGACATGCACGGGGACTTCCTGGCCGAGGTGAGGGGCGCCGAGGGACGGCTGATTGGAGGGCTTTCGCTTCTCTCCGGCTACATCAACCGCGTCCGCCGCGAGGAGGAGAACGTCCTGTACACGATCTCCGGCGACATGGTTCAGGGCTCGATCATCGACGCGGAGTACCGCGGGATTTCGACGATGGAGATCATGAACTACCTCGCCCCCGATGTCGTCTCCCTGGGCAACCATGAGTTCGACTACGGGCTTCCCCACTTGCTCTTCCTCGAGAAGGTAGCGAACTTCCCGATCGTGAACGCCAACCTCTACCTCCGGCCGTACCACAAGCGGCTGATGAAGCCCTTCCACATTGTTCGCATGGCCGGGTTCGACATCCTGTTCATCGGGATCATCACGGAGAAGATCATGGCCGACCTAGGGAAGGACGACCAGATCGCGAGTTTCATCTCCTTGGAGGAGGCGAGCGCCGAGGTAGGACGAATCACCAACGCCTACAAGGACGACGACATCGACCTGACGGTCCTCCTGACCCACATCGGCTTCGAGTCGGACCTCGAGCTCGCCGCGCTCCTCCGGCCGGAGTGGGGCGTCGACCTGATCCTGGGCGGGCACTCGCACACGATCCTCGCGGAACCGGCCAAGGTGAATGGGATCCTCATCGCGCAAGCCGGCGTGGGAACCGACCAGATCGGCCGCTTCGACCTAGTCGTGGACGACGACACGAATCGCATCGTCGACTATGCCTGGAGGCTCGTGCCGATCTCAAGCGAGATCGCGGAGCCCGACGAGGGGCTCAGCCGGTACATCGACTCGTTCAAACAGGTCGTGGATCGCAAGTACCAGACCATCCTCTGCAAGCTCGCGGAGGAGACGACCCACCCGACCCGGACCGAGGAGACCGCCCTGGGGAACCTCGTCGCCGACGCCCTCGCCCAGCGGGCGGCCGCGAACGTGGTCCTCGTCGGAAGCGGGTCGATCCGTTCGAAGACGCTCGGCCCGGTCGTGACTCTGGGCGACTTCGTCTCCTGTTTCCCGTTCGACGAGGTCCTGTCACGGTTCGCCGTGACCGGCGCCCAGCTCCGGCGGATCTTCGCTCACATCATGCGGCCGGAGAACCGGACCGGCGAGGGGGAGTGCTACCAGACGAACGCGGGCGTCGCAGCGGTCTACGACTCGTCGAAGAGGACGCTTCGCTCCCTCTGCGTCGGGGGAACCCCCGTCGAGGACGGACGGAGCTATACGCTTGCCCTGCCCGGGTATCACGTCCGGAACGCCGCCGCGTTCCTGAACGTCGCTACGGAGGAGCTCGCCCGGCTCGAGCCGCCGAAGCTCGTGAGCACGTCCGTCCGCGACGTGCTGGAGGAGCACTTCCGCAACCACCAGAACCTGAACGCGCGGGTGGAGGGGCGGCTCGTGTACGAGTAGCTCGGGACAAGCCCGCCGCTCGCGACCTCCGGACCCCGAAAGCCCGTCGCCGAGACCCTTCGCAGCCTAGAGCAGACGCGTGAGCTCTTCCGCGACTCTCCTGGCCGTCTCTTCCTCTCCGGGTGGCACCGGGACGTGCACGGTGTAGCCCTGGCGACCGTAGCGGACGGGCGCCGAGTAGCCGATCCTCAGGACGACGGGCGGCCCTTCCACGAGCTCGGCCCCTTCGAGGCTCGCCCCGAGAAGCCGCCACGTGTGGAACGCGCCGTTCACGGTGGCTCCGTCGCGAGAGATGAGGACGTCGTCCGTGGCGCGACGGCTTCGGGCGACCCTCAACCTCGGCCCCGCCCAGGCGACGAGGCCGATCATGGCAAGGACGCCCATTAGGACGAGAAAGACCATCCACCCTACCTCGCGGTCGACGAGGAGGAAGACGAGCCCAATGACGACGGTGATCACGGCGACGACAAGGAACAGGCCGGCCTTGGCCTTCTTCTCCTCGGCGTACTCCACGTCCGCCGCGCGGCGTCGCGTCTCCGGGTCGACGCTCCACCGCGCGAGGAGTCCCGCTCCGGAGAGGATCCGGTCGAGCGCCCTCGCGCGGGACCGGTAGATGACCGCCACGATCGCACCCGTGATGGCGAGGAAGAAGCTCACCAGAGCGAGGGCGAATCCACCGGACATTCCGTCCATTCCGATGAGGAAGGGGAGGGCGGTCAGGCCCGCCGCCACGACGGTCACCCCGGTCCAGGCTCGGGCGACGGTTCGCTGCGGGTTATGACTCATCCCTGCCTCCTCGAGGCGCACGTCACCCCAGGGCTTCGCGCCCGGCCGACCTAGCTCTTCTTCGCTCCCTCAGGACCGGCCGCCCCGAGGCGGGACGTCATCCTCGCGATCGTGGCCTCCAAGGGCTTGAGCGACACGTCGGCGGTCGAGTGCTCGTCGTAGTACCCAAAAGGGTTCTCCAGGTCTCTGATCAAGAGGATGAGGTAGCTCAAGAGGAAGATGATCACGCCGACGATGAACATCGACTCGAAGAAGGGACCAATCTTAGACAGGACGAGAGCGAGGGCCACCACGGCGGTGGTCCACTCGGCAATCAGATACCCCGCGGAGACGAACGTGGTCTCACGGATCGAGTGAATCCGGATGATGACGCGGCGGAGCGCCTGCTGCTCCTGCTTGAGGCGCAGGATGTAGCCCACCTGCGTCAGGGGCTCGAGAGCGACGAAAAAGCGATTGAGCCCGGAGATCCGGTCCAAGAGCGCGTTCGTCCGCTCTTTCTTGTAGAACCAGGCGTGGATCGACCGGGCCAGCGCTTCGACGGAACCGAGCAGCTCCATGGCCGCCGGGTCCTTCGTGCGGTCGCAGAGAGAGGAGGCCTCGTCGAAGAAGACCTCGAGCGAGGCCGCGATCTCTCCCGGCAGGCGCTCGCTCTCCTTGTAGTCCGTCAGGACCCCCGTGAGGAGGAACCCCATCAGAAAGACGTCCGCGGCAACGATGCCCGAGAGGAGCGGATTGAGCGAGAGGATCTCCCATCCCAGCCAGTGCGCCCCGAGCTTGAGGGCGATGACGAGGAGCACGGCGCTCAAGGCGCCCAGGACCAAGGCGTACTTTCTGTGCAGTCGACGGAACATGCCCCGATCATACCCCCCTCCGGTTGGCAAGATCTACTCTCAAGAGATCGGTCCCCCATCTCAAGACGCCCCGCGACGGACGCCGTGCCTGGCGCAGGGGCATGGCCTCTGGCGGGCTAGCGGCTGGCGAACGCGCCTTCGACGGCTCCTGCCTCTGTGCACCAGGAGGGCCATACGGCCCTGTCGCTCTCTTCTCAGCCGACTCGAAACATCCAGGGCGAACTGGTGCTCGGGCCGGGCGAGCGGGGCCGGACGCAGGCTCAGTGCCGTCGGGTCGGAGATTGTGCGACGGCAGCCTCCCGCTCCTTCCACTTCGCCCGGATCATGAGGAGGAGCAGGGCCGCCGTGCACACGATGGCCCGCACGGCATAGACCGTCGCGAGGACTCCCTTGCTCGAGAGGAGGGAGAAGACCGGCGCGAGCATCAGGCCGATCCACATGCTGAAGGATTCGGTGTTCCGGTTCGTCGTCCATAGCCTGCGCACGACGGGGAAGTAAGCGATGACGACGATCGCCTGAATCGCGCTGTGCGCGATCACGTGCTTTTGTGTGAATGCCCACACCAAGACGATGGCCAGGACGGCGCCCAGGCATCCGAGGTCGAATCGGTTGAATCGCGTGCTCCGATCCCCGTACAGGAGGATCGCGACGCTCACTCCGGCCACGAGGAGGATGTCCGCCGTGTTCAGGATGTTGTCGAGCGGGCTGAAGCGGCCCTCGCCGAGGTAGGTGAGAAGGCTCCCCACGGTCGCGATGGTGAAGAAGACCCACATCGCAAGCGCCGGGCTGATCCTGTGCTTCTGGAGGAGCCAGACGTAGCGCACGCCGATGAGCAGGTTGATCGTGACGACCGCGCTGATGGAGAGAGTCCTCACTCCGCCCTCCTCGCCTCCCGGTCGCAAACCGAGCTGGCTGACGCCGCGGGGAAGTCTACCGACCTCTTGGCCGTTCGGCCACGCGGCTGGGAGCGTGAGAGGTAGCGGCAGCCCTCGGGGGCGACGACGGGCGTGCAATCGACTGGGGCGTGCCGTCTCGCTGCAAGCAGTCCTGGATCAAGCTTCTCCCCACACACTGCGCTCTGGTATCCGTCCGACGAGGCAGCGCTCGGGTGCGAAGCGTGCGGGAGGGAACCTGCGCCCCAGAGCCTGTCACTGTGAGGCTTACGGTGGACGACTGCGAATCAAGCACAGAAGTCGAGAGTGGTCCCTTCTGGTACGCCTGGAGGGACTCGAACTCCGGTTCCCACGCGTGAGGTCGCGCCTGAGCAGAGGCGCAGCGCGGGGAGGCATGCCCTAGACGGGAACGTCCAGTCAGGGACTACACCGGCACGAACTGGAGCCCGTAGGTCTCCTCGCCGGCGTGGCGGCGGACAACGCCGATCTGGACCTTGACGCGCTTCCCGATCTTCGGATCGTCGTCCAGGAGGTGGCCGGTCGCGCGGATGCCACTGTCGAGTTCGACGATCGCGAGGCGCAGGTAACGCTCGACGTAGTCGAGCGACAGGGCGTAGACGTCGGTGTAGGTCGCGACCTTCCCCTCGCCCGCGATCTCGAAGGGCTCAAATTCGGTCTTCCCGCAGGCGGGACAGACGCAGTGCGCCGGGTAGGAGAGCTTCCCGCATGCTTTGCAGCGAACCCCGGTCGTCTTCTTCTCCATGGCTAGTCCTCCCGCACGAGCACGGTCGCGACGACGTTGTTCCCGAAGCCACCGAAGTTGCAGGCAAACGCGTTCTTCGCGCCGGCCACCTGCCGCTCGCCCGCCTCTCCGCGAAGCTGCCAGACGAGCTCCACGAGCTGGGCGACGCCCGTCGCCCCGACCGGATGACCCTTCGCCTTGAGGCCGCCCGAGGGGTTGATCGGAAGCTTCCCCGAGAGGGAAGTCGTCCCTTTCTCGAGGGCCTTGGCGCCCTTCCCCTTGGGGAAGAAGCCGGCCTCTTCGCTCTCGGCGATCTCGAGGATGGTGAAGGCGTCGTGGAGCTCCGCGACGTGGATGTCGTTGGGCGCGAGCTTCGCCCGGCCGAACGCCTTCTCCGCGGCCTGCCGCACGGCGAGGAGGTCGGTCGGGTCTTTCCTCTCCTGTACGGCGTGCGTGTCGGTCGCCTGGCCGATCCCCGCCACTTTCACAATCGGCCGGCCGAGCTTCTTCGCGAGGTCAACCGAGGCAAGGACGAGCGAGGCCGAGCCGTCGCTCACCGGGCAGCAGTCAAACATGCGCAAGGGGTCTGCGACGAGGGGGTTGTTCACCACGGCGTCGGGAGAGAAGAGGATCCCTTCCATCGTGATCCGCTGCTGGATGTGGGCGAACGGGTTCTTGAGCGCGTTCTCGTGGTTCTTCACCGCGACCATCGCCAGGTGCTCGGCGGTGACCCCGTAGCGCTCCATGTACAGGCGGGTGAAGAGGCCGGCGAGCGAGGGCAGGGTGACCCCGTAGATGTACTCGGCCTCGGGATGGGTGAGGCTCGCCACGAAGTCGGTCGCCTCGAGGTTATCGACCGCGCGCATCTTCTCTCCGCCGGTGACGAGAACAAGGTCGGCCATCCCCGAGGCGATCGCCTGGAACCCCACCTTGAACGCCGAGGACCCGGAGGCGGGACCGTTCTCGACCGTCTCGGCCGCCGCTGGATAGAGAGAGAGCCGATCGACGAGGGCGCTCGCCACGGCCGTCTGGCGGTTGATCCGCGCGCCGCCCATGTTGGCGACGACAACCGCATCCACTCGGCGATCGCCCAGGGCTGCATCCTTGAGCGCCGGAAGGGCCGACAGGCACATCATGTCGACCAAGCTCACCTCGGCGCGGCCGAAGCGGGTCATCGCCACGCCGATGATCGCGACGTCCCTCATCGCGGCCTCCTCTCCACGGCAGGAGCCGTGGCGGGTTTCGTCTCCGGAAGCTTGATCGTCTTCGCCGTCTCGAGGAGGTCGTCAGGCACCGGGCGCCGTCCGGCGACGAGCCGGGGCTTGGCGGCAAAGTAGGTCTCTTGAGTCAAGACCCAGGAGGGGACGCCACCGAGCTCGTGGGAGACCTCGAACTTCTTCTCGAGCGGGTACTCGATCATCCAGCGGCGGAACCCGATCGGGCTCTCCGCGACGATCAGGACCTCCTTCTCCCCGAGGAACTCGACGTGGTACTCCATCTTCGCCGCGAAGAGGTGCGCCCCCACGCGCAGGCCGCGGCGCAGGGCGAGGGTGTGGTAGCTCATCCCGCGATCGGGGCCGTCGGCGCGGCCGTTCACGATCCCGGCGAGGACGCCATCGATCAGGCCGACGAGGCAGTACTCGTCCCGGACGCGATAGCGCTTGAACGCGAGAAGCTCGGCGAAGAGACGCGCCGAGACGATGTCGTAGAAGTCCCGCTCCATCCAGAGGAAGGGCGCAATGGCTTCAAGGAGTGTGGGAACCTCCTCACGCACGATCTGGCGGACGACCATCGCCTCCCCGCTCGCGAGGGTGATCGCCTTGGGCGGGTAGGGCGGCATCTCTAGGACCGGAGGCCGCAAGAGCCCTTCTAGCTCGCTATTGTCACTCATAGACCGTCTCCTTTCTCACGACCGAGTCCCCTTTCTGGATCGCCCGCCGCACGGCCGCAGAGCAGGATCGCGTCGGTGATTCTTTGGAAGGCACTCCGGAAGCATAGAAGCCTCTCTGGGGCCTGTCAAGAGACGTTCGTCCTCTAGGTCTCTCTTTCTCCCAGGGCCCGCAGGCAGGCGAGGGTGATCCGCTTGCTCGGGACACCCTTTTTCTCGAGGCTCGTCTGCATCCGCCCGGATGGCGTCGACTCCAGAAGCCACTTCCCGTCTTGAGTCCGCTTCTCGCGTAGGACGCGGCGCGCGTCCTCCATCCGTCGGTCGTCGATCCCAAGGCGCCCGAGCGCGGAGAGGCCGCGAAGGACGGTGTAGTTGTACGAGAAGGGAAAGCTCAACGTGAGCCAGCGGGGATCGATCACGCGGAAGCCGTGGTGGTCGGCCTTGTAGAGACGGTGTGCAAGAAGGAACTCCGCCGCCCGATCGGCCGCCTTCTCGATCGCGGGCGACCGTCGATCCCGCGGGAGCTCGGAGAGGGCTTCGAGTGGACCGATCGTCCCGAAGAAGCAGGAGTGGCGGTCGCGGACGTGCGCCTTCCAGTACGGGCAGAGCCAGCCGCCGTCTGGATTCTGGATCTCGAGGAGCCAGTCAACCGCGCGGGCGAGCCGCGGATCCTCCGCGAATCCCATGCGCAGGAAGGCAGCGAGGACGTTCCCGGTCAGGCAGGAGAGGGTCGCCTGGTGGAGGTAGTCCGCGACGAACGCCTCCTCGTCCGGCGGTTCTTTGCCCTTCGCCTTTCTTCTTGCCGCGACCTCCGCGCATCGGCGGCGCGCCCCGGCCTCCCCGCACTCGGCGAAGCCCCCGCCGGGGCTCTGAAAGCGAAACAGACACTCGGCCGCTCGCTTTGCCCGCTCGTCCTCACGCGTCAGGCCGAGCTCCGCGAGCAGCATGACCGTCCAGTAGGTCGCCTTGTACTTGGGGAGGTAGGGGCTCTCCGGGTCGCCCCAGTGCCCTTGTGTCGCCTGACGCGCGAAGATCCGCTCAACCGGCTTCCAGCGCGAGATCGCGGCGCGGGCGGCTTCGACCTCGGATTCGCCATCCCGCCGCCCGAGGAGATCGCGCAGGGCGAGGCACCGGATCGATGGATTCTCCGACTCGAGAAGCCAGGCGAGCACCTCTCTATCACCTCGAGCCTCTTTGCCGCTCACGGCCCCCCCCCGCGACGTTAGTATCCCGACTGCTTGCCGGTCATCTCCCGAATCTCGATCCGGATCAAAGAGACCCCGTCGAGGCTCCGCTCGGGCAGGGCGCTTGGATCGCCGCCGTGATGCCTCAGAATGACCTCGAGACCGCGGCGCTTCTCCTCCGGGTCCTCTACCAAGACCGCCCGGCCGAACCCAACGACGCTCCGATAGCGAAGGCTCCACTGGCACGGGTTCTCCTTCCTGACCACGTCTACGTCGAGGTCCACCTCAAAGCAGACTCGCGGGTCCTCGCGAACGAGGTCGAGCTTCCTCCCGTCGCGGGCCGAGTGGAGGTAGAGACGTCCCGCGTCGTAGCCGAAACTCATCGGAACGACGTAGGGTCCGTCCTTTCCTACGAGGCCGATCCGGCAGACGGTCGCTCGCCTGAGGATCGCCTCGATCGCCGCCCGATCGGTGATCTCCCTATCCTTTCGCCTCATTTCTCCCTCCGAAGCGCGAGACTCGTCCCTCTCTCCTCCGCAAGCCTCAGAAGCCCCTCCTTCATCGCCCGGTGCCACTTCTTCGAATCCTCTTCGGAAGCGGTTCCGCCACGCGCCGCGCGGACCTGGGCGAGGACGGCGCGAACCTCGGCCGGGGCGAGGAGAGCACATGCCGTGCCGTAGGAGGTCATCGAGTGGCCGTCGTTCCAGCCTGCGAGAAGCTCCTCGGCGGGAACGCGACGCTTTGCCTCTTCGACAAGAGTGGCATCAAGACCCACCTCTCGAATGCGCGCGAGATTCTCGAGGGCCTCTGGGTCGTGAAGCCGTCGAGCCCTTCCTCGGCCTTCAGGGCGGCGAGGAGCCGCGGACAGGGAGACTCCGCGCACTCGGCGCAGGTGTGGTGGCCGCGCTTCGTGACGCAGCGGTAGGCGCCGCCGTAGGAGTGCGTCTCCCCCAAGTGGCGGCCCGGAGGGCGGCTGGGCGCCTCGGACTGGAATCTTGCGCAGAGCCCGAAGAAGTGCCCACACGCGGAGGCAAGAGCCCTTTCTTCGTTCCCGTCTAGCATCGTCCGCGCCCTCCCGGTCTAGCGTCCAATCCCGCTCGCGCCGCCTCGGGGAGTCCCTTTACGGCGAGCCGCACGATCCTCCGAGTGTAGCGGTTCGCGCTCTCCGCGTGGCGGTTGAGGTAGACGGCCGCCGCCTCGGGGTGGCGCTTCGCGATCTCGCGCACGGCCCAAGCGACCGCGTCCTGCACCTCACGCGCTGGGTCGAGCATCGCCCGGTCGAGGAGGGCGAACTCCCCTTCCGAAGGGACGTAGCCCTTCTTCTTGGGAAGGCTCGTCAGGACGACGACCGCAAAGCGCCGCGTCCACTTCGCCTCGGACCTGCCCCAATCCGCGCAGCGGGGAAGGACGAGATCGGGCCGCGCCGTGACGACGCTCCGCAGGCCGAAGGAGGCGAGCTGGTCGCACTCCTCCCAGTTGCGGAGGTCGCCGACGAGAGGTGACGCGACCTCCAAGGTCCTCTCCGAATGGAGCTTCCCCAGCCGCTCAAGGAGTTTCGCCGCAAGCACGCGCTCGTCTCGGGCCTTCCCTTCCCAAAGGCGCGTCACAAGAGAGAAAGCCCCTTCAGGATGTTCCTTTCCCCACGGCGAGAGCTCTGCCGCGATCAGGCCGAGAACAGGCACGGGAACCCCGAAGCTCTCACCGAGGCCGGGAATGGCCCGCGCCGCGCCGGCCGCGTCCTCGGGGCGTCCTAGGGAGCGCAGAAGCTTGCGAAGCCCCGTCGAGAACCGATCGGTGTGGCCCGCTTTCGCCAGGAGCCGGGCGACCGAGCGGCGGATCGCGTCCTTGTCTTCCCGCGTGAGCGGCGTCATC
>Ga0315289_10007013_pt1 | contig 16508 bp, 16 predicted proteins | sample YL17G11_40_MG_FD_203452 | JGI IMG/M metagenome (GOLD analysis project Ga0315289, IMG submission 203452) | Sediment microbial communities from Yellowstone Lake, YNP, Wyoming, USA - YL17G11_40 | ecosystem: Environmental > Aquatic > Freshwater > Lake > Sediment | place: USA: Wyoming | collected... | reverse complement strand
GGGCCCCGCTCTCCGAGGGCATCTCCCCTGTGCAGGGTGCAGACCGGAAAGGGGCCCACCGCGGTGATCAAGTCGGCATCGAAGATGGACCAGCTGCGGACGGGCGGGACGCTGCTGAACATGAAAGTGCTGCCGAGCCTGTTCGCGAAGGAGGCGGGAGCCGAGGCGCTCGCGGGCCTCGCGCAGAGCTCCTTCCGCATGGGCGGGCACCATGTGCAGTTCAATGTGGTGGACCCCGAGACCCTGCGCTGGGCGCAGCAGAATCCTGACAGCTACCGGGATCTCATCGTGCGGGTTGCGGGATACAGCGACTTCTTCTGCGACATCGGCGCCGCTCTGCAGGAAGAGATCATCTCCCGAACGACGCAGGGGATCGCTGGCTGAGCGCATCGGGGCGAGCGGGCGTTTCAACCCCGATCAGCGACAGGTCTCCCACTGCCTCCAGGCCTGCGGCTTCCCCGATGCCGTCAAACAACACCGTCCCGTCGCGGTCCGTAAGGTGCACGTGAAGCCGGGCGTCGATGCTCTCGCCTATACGCCGGTCCATGGCGCCGTCCACAGGGGCCAGGAGGACCCCTTCGTGGGATCGCTCGACGTGAAGGCGGAGGCGAAGGCCGCGGTCCTGCACCTCGACGTCAAGCTCGCGGCCGGCAAGCCGCGCGGATACCACGCGCGCCCCCGTGTACGTGGCGAGCCTGTGGATCCGGCCTCCCTCGAGAAGGAGAGTGAAGAATCCCGGGAACGTGCGCCCCATCCATGGAATGCGGGCCAGCGAGAACAGGAACGATGTGCCGGGCGCCGCGAAGTTGTTGGACTGCGCCCAGATCCATACACGGGGGAAGGATCGGCCCCAGTCCTTCTCGATGTAGCCGCTGCCGCCGCTGAAGTCCACGCGGCGTCCATCGATGCTCATACTCCCAGAAAGTCCGTGATCGAGGCTGCCGATGCCGTGGTAGCACTCCATGAACGGCGCATAGGTGAAGGGCCCCATGATACCGGGTCTGAGCACGGAGAAGGGGAGAGGTGTGACACCCGAGTAGGTGAGTTCGGCCTCGATCTCCCCCTCATCGTCCCTCAGTCGAGCCTGGATTCCCTCGAGGCTGAACCGATTGTCGCCTATCCTCACCTCGAAACGGTCACGCGAGAAACCAAAGGCTTTCAGAGGGAACGGGAACCATCGTGTGCGGCCGTTCGACCCATCGATGAACTGGATGAAAGACGTGGATCCCCGCGGCGAGAGGGAGATGCCGGGGATCAGGGCGTAGACCGACGAGCGATCGGCGGAAACGTGCTTGAAATACCAGCCTTCGAAATATCTTTTCGCGCGAAGGTTTCCCTGGAAGAAAACGGGACTCTGGAGGCGTCTGATTCCGTAGATCACGCGGGACTCCACGTGTGGTTCGCACCCCGCCAGACCAGCGCACACATACGAATGAAATACCACCGTGGCGAGTCGGAATCAAGATAATTCTGGGCCATGGAGAGCGACAGAATTGCTTGACTTAAGCGAGGTTTGGAAAGATCATTTAGACTAGATCAAATTCGGTGAGGAGCAGCGAGAATGAGTGTTGTGGAAATGCGTGATGTGAAAAAGCACTACATGCTGGGAGAAACCCGTGTGGACGCGCTGCGCGGCGTGTCGTTCTCGATAGAGAAGGGGGAGTTCCTCGCCATCGCGGGCCCCTCAGGATCCGGTAAGAGCACGATCCTCAACATGATCGGCTGCATCGACAATCCCAGCGACGGGAAGGTGCTCATCGACGGAACCGAGGTGGAGCACCTCTCCGACAAGGAGCTGACCCGGTATCGTAGAACGAGGATCGGCTTCATATTCCAGTCCTTCAACCTCATCCCGGTGCTGAATGTCTACGAGAACATCGAGTTCCCGCTCCTGCTCCGCCGCTCGATGACGCGGAAGGAGCGGGAGAAGATGGTCATGCGCTTCGTCGAGGAGGTGGAGCTCGCCGACCGGCTGAAGAACAAGCCCAATGAGCTTTCCGGCGGCCAGCGCCAGCGGGTGGCCATCGCGCGGGCCCTGGTGACCCAGCCCCTGATCGTCCTTGCCGATGAGCCGACCGCGAACCTCGACAGCGTGACCGGCCACAAGATCGTCGACCTCATGCGCATGATCAACGATGTTGAGAAGACCACGCTCATCTTCTCGACCCACGACAGTCACATCATGGAGCACGCGCGCAGGGTGGTCAACATCCGCGACGGCCTCGTGACCGGTGTCGAGACGAGGGGGTGATGCCGTGATCAGCCTCACGATCGCCCTTCGGTCGCTCTTTCGCAGGAAGAGCCGCGCGATACTGATCGGGCTCCTGGTGGCCTTCGGAACCCTCCTCCTGGTCTTCGGCACGACCTTCACCCGCTCGGCGGGGATCGCCTCGCGCAACTCGATCATCCATAACTTCACCGGGGACTTCATCGTCTACTCGGCGAAATCCCGCGAGATGCCCTCGCCCTTCGCCTTCGCGACCCCGCTGCCGGTGGTCAGGGACGCGGACAAGGTCGGGCAGTTCCTCGCCGCACAGCCCGAGGTGGAGACCTTCGTCCCCTTCGCGCAGAACTACTCCATCATCTCGGTGGAGGCGAAGGGGGGCAAAGTGGAGATGCCCTTCATTTTCTACGCCGTGGATCCCTCGGCGTACGCGAAGACCTTCCAGAATGCAAGAATGATCGAAGGAGATTTCCTCGAATCGGGAGACGGAATCCTCGTGAGCAGTTTCCAGAACGAGCAGTATGAGAAGAAGTACGGCGTGCGTCTGTCCGTCGGCCAGAGCGTGACGGTGCTTGGGCTGAGCGACGGCGGAGGGGTGAACGCGTACCCGACCAGGGTGCGCGGCATCTTCGAGCCGCTGTATTACCGCAATGTCTTCAACTACATCAACTTCATCGACATCCGCACCTACTCGGGCGTGTACAACTTCACCGGGGTCGCGCGCGGCTCGCTGCCCGAGAGTCTCGAGAAGGGGCTTGCGGCAGCGGCGAACAGCGAGGCGGACATCTTTGCGCTCGCCGATTCAAACACGGGTGCGATCGACACGACGACGCTGAAGTCCGAGGCTGTCTCGGGCTACACGATGATCGCGGTGCGGCTGAAGGACCATGCCGCCGCGGAGGCAGTCAGGGCGCGCGTGGCCGCTCAGAGCTTCGAGGTCAAGACGGCCCGGTGGGACGAGGCGTCGGGGTTCTTCGCACGCATCTCCTCCGCCCTGCAGGCATTCATCTACCTCGCGACCGCCCTCATCTTCCTCGTGGTGGCCTTCATCTTCACCAACACCCTCATCATCAACATCATCGAGCGAACGGGGGAGATCGGCACCATGCGGGCGCTCGGCGGGGAAAAGAGCTTCATCCGACGGATTTTCCTCTCCGAGACGCTCATCCTGAACGTGGCCGCGAGTCTCGCAGGGATCATCGTGGGGCTGGTCCTGATACTCGCGACCGGTCGCAGGGGGCTGCCTCTGCCAGAGACCGTATCGCAGTTCCTCATCGGTGGCGGCGCCCTTCCGATGAACCTCAGCGCCGCCCCGTTCGTCACGGCGCTCGTCGTGGTCATCGCGGTCTCGATCCTGGCCACCATCTTGCCCATCCGCGTCGCCACGCGCATCACGCCGCTCGCGGCGATGAGCGACAGGTAGGGAGGCATACATGGGATTCTATCTGTCCATCGCGCTGAAAAACGTCTTCCGCCAGAAGAAGCGCTCCTTCACCCTGGGGATCAACTACGCCGTCGTCACATTCATCCTGGTGCTCCTGTTCGCGTTCTCCCAGGGCGCCTCGCAGAACATCACCACCAACCTTGTCCGCTCCTCGGCTGGACATATTACGATCTCGGGCTCCTACACGGTCGCGGGGCGCGTCTACCAGGGCGTGCGCCGCTATCCCGACATCGCGGCTGAAGCCTCGGCCGTCTTCGGCAAGGGCGTCACCGTGATCCCGCGCTACGTGGTGCGCTCCTCGCTGTACTACAACGGCATCTCGAAGCGCCTGGAGTTCACGGGCGTGGACACTCATTCGGACTCGGGCATCCAGGGCCAGCTTCGCTTCCTCTCGGGCAGCTGGGACGCGTTCCTGTCGGCAGACAACGCAGTGGTGCTGCCGAAGGACGTGGCGACGTACTTCGGGTTTGGCCTGGAGGACGAGGTCGTGATCGCAACGCGGACGCGCTTCGGAGCGTTCAACACGGGCACCCTGAAGATCAAGGGCATCTACGAGACCGACAACTTCTTCATCCAGAGTCTCGTGCTCTGCCGTTTCCCGTTCTTGCAGACGCTGGACCTGGCGGAGGCTGACACGGCCTCCAGCCTGTACCTGTACTTCGACGACCCGAAGCAGCTTGCACAGAAGCGCGACGCTCTTGCCTCCGCCCTGAGCGGCAAAGGCTTCGAGGCGACCAAACCGGCAGATGCCTCTGCCGCGGTCAATGCCGTCTCCTCGGCATCACCCAGCTACGAGATGGACGCGTCGGGCAGGGATCGGATCAGGCTCACACTCTCGACAATCGACGAGGCCGTGGGACTCGTGCGGACAGTGACGGCGGCGGTGAACGCCATCGGAGCGCTCATCGCACTCATCATGCTCTTCATCATCGCCATCTCCATCTTCATCAACCTCCGCATGACCATCAACGAGAGGCTGCGCGAGATCGGCACCATGCGGACCATCGGGGTTGGAGCCGGCGGAATCACATCCCTGTTCGTCTTCGAGAACGTCTTCCTCACGCTTCTTTTCAGCCTGATCGGCGTGGCAGCGGCCCTGGTCGTCGTCGGGATATTCGGGTTCCTCGTCCGTCTACCCTTCGGTGGCGCCGTGGCGCTGTTCCTCGACAACGGCCACCTGGTGCTCGTGCCGCGCATCTCCGATATCGCTGTGATCGTGGCGGTGATCACTGGTTTCTCGGCTCTGTTCTCGTTCTTCCCCGCCCGCTACGGCGGCAGGATCAGGCCCGTGGAGGCGCTGACCCGTGTGTTCTAGAAACAGCATTCGACATCAACAGGAGACTCACATGAATAGGCTTCTCCGGCGCATTATCGTCCCCCTCGCGCTCGCGGCTGCGGTGGCCGTGCCCCCCGCTTTCGCGGCGCCGACACAGAACGACCCCGCAGCTGCCAAGATCGTAAGCGGCTGGGAGTCGAAGCTGAACGTGGAAGGCGTGGACCTGTCAACGCTCTTTACCCTCGTGCAGAAGAAGACGGGCGAGACGGACCGCGTGCTGCGCTTCCAGACCTTCCGCAGGGACTCCACCGACATGTACACGATCATTTTCCAGTACCCTGACAGCGAGAAGGGAAAAGGCTACCTGCGCCGGGGCGACGACCTGTACTTCTACATCCCCTCGACCCGCGAGTTCGTTTACAGGAACCGCAAGGACAATATCGGCTCTACGGACGCCCGCACGGACCTGTTCGGGCGGCAGAACACCCTCGCGCAGTACTTTGTGACATCCGCGGGCACGGCCACCGTGTCGAAATGGGAGTGCGACGTTGTGCGCCTGGATGCGAAGGTCCCCGATGTCTCGTACCCCGTGCAGAAGTGGTATGTGAGGAAAAGCGACGGGCTGCCCGTGAAGGCGGAAAACTTCTCCGTCTCTGAAACTATTCTCGCCACTTTCTACTACATCGACTACAAGGCCCTGGGCAACGGAAAGTTCATCTTCACGAAGCTCCTGGCGGTCAACAACCTCGAAAAGGGGCAGCAGACCTTCATCACCAATGACAACATCGCGGTCGCCGCAATTCCCGACTACACCTTCACCAAGGCCTACCTCGAGGAGAAATCAAGATGAGAAGCGCCGGGATTGCTCTCGCCATTTCACTCGTTCTCGCACTGGCGGGCGCTGGCGGCGTTTTCGCCCAGGACTCGGCCGACAACACGCCCGCGGACCCCTTCGACGTCTCCGCGTTCGACCAGACCGTCCAGCAGGGAACTCAAGCGGAGAGCAAGGCAGCCCTGGAGACGCAGTTCGGCGGCAATTTCCTCTTCGACGCGTCTGCAGCAACCACCACGGATTTCGAATGGTACACGTTGGCCGGCTCTTTCTCGGGGAAGGCATTCGTCAAGGTGAGCGTCCCGGACTATGGCTCTCTCTACCTCGCCTACAACTTCTCCAAGAACCTTTCCCAGGGGGCGGGCGGCACGCTGCCGAGCGCAGCCGTTGCGCGCGGCGACCTCTTCAGCGCGGCATTTACCCTCTCCGAGTTCTACCTCAGCTTCGACATCGCGCAGGTCGTCTTTTTCCGGGTCGGCAACCAGCTCCTGGCCTGGGGGCCGTCGTTCATCTGGACACCCGTCGATTTCGTCAACCTGGAGCGGGCGGATCCGTTTTCCGCCTTCGACCTTCGCAGGGGCAAGCCAGGGGTGCGCGTGACTGTCCCCATTGGCATCAGCAATCTTTTCCTCTTCGGAGACCTGGCAGGGACGGTGACCCCGACCGGGCCGGCCGGGTCGCTTGTCGTGAACGACCCTCTGAGCACGGCCAATCTCGGCGCCCGGTGGGACATCACGCTGCTGGGCTTCGAGCTCGCACTGACGGGCTACTTCGGCAGCTCGATCCAGAACAAGTACGGGTTCGATTTCGGAGGCCGGCTGCTGGGGTTCGACATCTATGGTGAGCTGGCATTGGCCTTCCCATACGGAAGCTACGATTTCACCTCGGCGTATTCGCTCGGCTTCCAGCGGACGTTGGGGGAGCTTTCGTATTGGAGCATCTCCGGGGAGTTCTTCTCCAACAGCGCGGGCACTGATGAGGTATCCACGTACCTGAGCCTGTTTGCGCTGGGCAAGTTCACGCCGTTCTACCTCGGAAAGTACTACGCGTATGCCGCCATCACGCGGACGCACCTGTTCATCGACGGGGTGAGCGCGACCCTGGCGGGGTTCACGAACATCTCCGACGCATCGTACCTTCTGCGGCTGTCGACGAGCATCAAGGTCCCCCGGCTTGTTCCCTTCACTTTCGGGATCAGCTACGCTGGAGGAGGCGCAGGGAAAGAGTTCACGTACTTCTCGGGCACGAACAGCCTGACCGCGGACCTTCGGGTCAGCTTCGAGTTCTAGGCCGGGTGATCCTCAGGAGCGCTTTCACGATGTCCCGCATGCCCAGGGTGTCGAGGCCGCAGTAGGCTTCGAGGTTCTTACGGACCTCCTGGCGCTCCTGGGTAGAGGCATTTCCGAACGTCACACGCATGAACTCGTTGCTGGCTTGGCTGCCGTCCTGGATGGCGAGGTCCTTGTAGCTTTTTCCCGACAGGGCGGGCAGAACCTGCTTCATGGAAGCGCTTCCCCGCTGGGCGGGGAAGTACACGGCGAAGGATCGGAAAGGGGCCAGCAGGTCCACGATCCTCTCTCTGGCTTTCTCCCACCATGAACCGAATTTGGGATGCGCAGCAACGCATTCCTCGAGTCGGGATATCTCGAAGGGCGCGTTGTAGGAAACGATCGAGCCCCTTTGTCCAATGGCCGGCGTGAGGCGTTCGAGCATCTCCATCCTTGGATCGCCTTTCCCGTCCCACAGCCAGGAGAAGTGTGAGGGCGCGCCTTCGAGACTCTGCGCCACATGCAGGCTGAACTGGAACGGGATCTGCTGATACGGCCGAGTCCCGTCGATCAAGGGGATTGCGGTCTGGAACGTCTCGAAATCCAGAAAGTGGAGGGGATACTCCAGCGCATCGAGGAACCCGGCGACCGCGGCGCGGTCGATGTGGGGCTTGCCGTCTCGCTCGGCTTGCAGTTGGGTTTTCTGGGTCTTTGACAGGCGGAAGATCGGGGGGATTCGGTCGCTGCTCACGATGCCATCCCGATACAGCGGCCAGGCTTTTACTCCGATGCGGGTCAGAGTGAAGATGTTGTTCTCGATCTCTGTCACCTTCTTCCAGCACAGCGGGACCAACGGACACTCGTACGGGGCGCTGCACTGGGGACCGATGTCAACTTCCGGTGTGGCTGCGAGCTCGCTCACCCGAAGCATGTCATCAATTCGCCCTTCGATGCCTTTCGCCTTTTCTTGAGCCGCCTCTGTGACATCCTCCTTCACGAACAGCTTCGCAGGTTCGAGGTCGCCCCGGCGGACGTACGTGTTGTCGATGTGGAGCACGAGGCAGCGATTAATGCGGAGGCCGGCGCCCTGCCCGCAGCAGCGCTGGAAGGCGAGGTCATCCCAGTTCGGGTCCCTGACCGAGGTGCCGCTCTTCACCTCGACGATGTTCCAGGCATTCTTGCCTGAAGGCTCCAGGATGTCAGCCCGCGCGCAGCAGCGCTCGAATATGAGCGCCGGCTCGAACAGGGGCTTCCTCAACTTCAAAAGAGCGCGCAGCTCGGCGGCTTTCTCATCGGATCCCGCGGGCTGTGCCTCCCACTCCACCGTGATGCCCTCAGCAAAGAGCTTCTGCGCGAAGAGCCCCACCTCATGACCCTGGTCGAACAAGGCCTGGGTGCGTTCGTCGATCGGAGGGAACCGGTCCTTTCGATTGTACACGTACCACAGTAGTTTGGGGCACTGAAGTCCGTTCAGGTACCTGCTTTTCGAGAGAACTCGCTCGGACATTCGCTCACCCCTGGCTCAATAGTCACAACACGTGGGCCTGATGCTCCCCTGTATTGGAGGACGCGTTGACGATGAGGGATGGAACTCATTCTTGTCCAGAGGGCTGCGGTCGGCATGGGGGAGGATCCGACATTCTCTTGACAAGCACAGATACTCTCTTTTATCATGATAAACGGGAATTATGATATTCGAGAGACGATTGCGCCTGGATCCGCACCGCAGCTACCTCCTCCTCGGTCCGCGTCGGGTGGGGAAGAGCACGTACCTTCGAAGGATGTTTCCATCCGCCGAATACATCGACATGCTCAAATCCGATGTGTATTTCGATTACCGCACACGGCCCGCTCTGTTGCGAGAACGGTATGCGCACTTCTCGGGGACCATTGTCATCGACGAGGTCCAGCGCACGCCGGATCTGATGAGCGAGGTGCACTGGCTCCTGGAAAACTCGCCAGTGCGGTTCATTCTTTGCGGTTCCAGCGCCCGGAAGCTTCGAAGGGAGGGTGTGACCAACCTGGCGGGGCGCTTGAAGAACGCTCGGATGATGCCCTTGACCGTCGCGGAGATGCCCCGATTCGACCTGGGAGCGCGGCTGCAGTACGGATGCCTCCCCCCGGTGGTTCTCTCCGACACGCCCCGGGACGATCTGCGCGACTACTGCGGAGAGTACCTCCGCGAGGAGGTCCTGAGCGAAGGCCTCGTTCGTACCATCCCCGCTTTCAGCCGATTTCTGGAAATCGCGGCGCTGAGCAATGCCGAGCTGGTCTCGTACGCTGCGATTGCACGAGACTGCGGCGTGAGCCCGAAAACCGTCGGGGGGTACTTCCAGATTTTGGAAGATACTCTGCTTGGCTTCTCTCTGGCCCCTTTCACCCGGACGCGAAAGCGGCGCGCCATTCTCTCCTCGAAGTTCTATTTCTTCGATTGCGGCCTGCCCAACAGCCTCCTGGGAAGGCATGTGTCTCCCCGTACGCCGGAGTTCGGCAAGAGCTTTGAGCAATTCCTCGTGCTGGAGACTCTCGCGGCGATGTACTACGAGCGCAAGATCGAGAGCCTGTCGTACTGGAGGTCAGCGTCGGGGTTCGAAGTCGACCTTTTGATCGATGGTCATACGGCCGTCGAGTTCAAGTCAGGGACCGTGCATGAGCAGGACTGCTCGGGGCTGCTGGCTCTCGGCGAAGAGATCAAGCTGAGGAACAAGTGGATTGTGTCGACCGAGGTTCGCACCCGAACACTCTCGAAGGGGCTCGAGGTTCTGCCCTGGCAGGTGTACGTCGAACGTCTGAGCGGCCTGTCGGGTTGACTGTCGGGTTGAATTGACAGATCCCTCTGCGTCTATTTCACCATGAGGTTGAAGACGCCCTCCCAGTCCCGGGGCGGGGGGTTGAGTTTGAACAGGGCGATCCGCCTCAGGAAGACCTCACTCGGCGCGTCCTGGAACTTCTCTTTCAGGAACGAGAAGGATTTCTCCGCCCCGGCCCACTTCTGCCTGCGGTAGAACGCCAGGCCTTCCTCGAACACCCGGCAGATCTCGTGGATCCTGTCGGAGGCCTTGCCGAGCTCCTGCAGCAGCTCGAAGATGCGGACGGGCTGGCGCTTGCCCTTGACGGTGAGCAGGTCGACCTCCCGGCACAGGTAGGCGGCCTTCACCTTCTCGTGCACAGCCTCCGTGATGAGGGTCTTGGTGCCGTAGTTCTTGTTCGCGCCCTCCAGCCGGGCCGCGAGGTTCACCGCGTCGCCGATGCACGTGAAGTCCATCCTGTCCCTGGCGCCGACGCTCCCGAAGACGACCGGACCGCTGTTGATCCCGATCCCGACCGAGACGACCTCGCGCCGCGCAAGCTCGGCAAGTTCCTTTTCCGCGGCCATCGCGGCGCGGATCTCGATGCTCGCCCGACAGGCGCTGAGCTCCTTTGCAGGCCCCTTGAACATCGCCATGATCTCGTCGCCGACGAACTTGTCGATGTCTCCCCCGTGGGAAAGGATGATGCCGGCCTGGATGTCCAGGTAGCGGTTCAACATCTGCACGATCCTGTCCGGACTCTGTCCCTCGCACAGCGAGGTGAAGTCGCGGATGTCCGAGAACAGGAGGGTGAGGTTCTTCCTCTCCGTCCTTGGCGTCTCGCGCTCGGCGTGCGTGAGAGTCGACGAGGAGATGTAGGGGATGATTCCCCGGATCACGGCTGTCATGCCGCGGACCTCGTTGGACAGCATCTTGATCTCGTCGCGCGTGCGGACTCGGTCCTTGTACTGCAGGAGCCCGGGGGTGATCCGCGTCTTGCCCTTGATCATGCTGGCCAGCGTGTGGGAGATCGAGTTCATGCTCATGCGCAGGAAAAGGATCGGGAACACGATGTTCCTTCCCAGCAGGTAGGTGAGGAAGACCGCCGCGTAGAGGGATATCGCGGCGATGAGCAGGACCTTCACCCTGATCCGGAAGGAGGGCTCTTCAATCACCTGCCGCGCGTACTCGACGCTCACGTAGCCCGGCACGATGCCGGACATCGTCACCGGCGAGACAAACTCATACGAACCCGCGCCGAGGGCCAGTCGGTATGAGGTCTCAGCGAGAGCAGGGCCCCTTTTCTGGGCCTGCCGTCCGATTCGCTGCGCGCTGGTGCTCGCCTCTGCCTCGAAGGTGTCGGTCCTCCCTTCCCTGCGATAGAACGTGAGGGCGAGGAAGGGGAGCTCCGCATCCCCGTTCTTCCTTCCCTCGGCGGCGAGATAGTCCCGGATGGAGGCGGGATCAGCCGTGATCATCCTGATCGCGTTCGCGGTCCGCTCGGCAAGGGCCTTCCCGTCTGCGATGGCCGAGGCGAGGATCGTGCGGTTGAAATCTCTCATCAGCACGATCGCCGGTAGGATGATGATCGCGAAAGTGAACGGGAGGAAGGTGAGGTTCAGACGCTTCTGAATGCCCGGCCGGCGAAGCGCCGCGAGCACTCCCTTTCCCCGGCCCTCCGTCTTCCTCGCGAACTCGAGGTACTCCTGGTATGCCGCATCGCGGCGGTTCAGGGTGACGATGAGGAAGGTGAGGGAGAAGGCGTTGAGGAGAACCGACAGGACGAAGACGGCCCATGACACCCATGAGAGCTCCTGGAAGTACCCGGCGCTGCCGGCGAAGGACACGAGGTGGATCACGAGGGTCGCCAGGACAAGCACGGAGATCAGGATGTTGAGGACGATCGGCACGATGCGGGTCGGGTCTGCGATCGAAGGCGCTTTCGATTCCAGGAAAGCGGCCGCGATCTTGAACAGGCACAGAACGGGGATGGGATAGACGACGCATGTGACGAGGAGGAAAGTGAAGATCTCGCCGCCGCCTTCGCCCAGGAACGCGAGAGGAAGGAGAGGCGGAACGAGTGCTCCCCGTGCACTGGCGAACAGCGGAACGGTGAACCATGCCAGCACAAGGAGGGCGTACGCGACCTCCGCGATGTGGAGGAAGAATCCCATCCGGGGCTTCTGGAATATCTTCATCACCCTGTGCAGCATTGTCGCAGACTCCGTGGGATTGGAATGGACATCTCGCAAAATGCGGTTGTCGGAATACACATAGAAGTATATATAGAAGTATATATGGAGGGGATCTGCTTCATCTCAGAGGCAGGAAAAAGAAAAACGGGCTGGGCGGATTTGAACCGCCGACCCCTTGTACCCCAGGCTCGCACCATGCCAAAGACGGCCTCGCTGTACGGGCCCAGGGTAGGCCGAAAGAGGATGGGTGTCAACTCCTGAGAGGGGAGATTTCTGCCATCCCGGGGTCTCATCTCCCCTGCGCGAAAGAAGGCCTGGGAAGGGAGTAGAACTCTCTTTCGACCAGACACTTCCAATCATGCGAGTGGGCGCTGCGTTGGCACGGGACGACTACTTGGCATTGCGGTCCTCTTGTGTGTGAGAGGATTGTACCAGATTTCGTGGCTGCCCCTGGCGCGCCTGTCCAATTCAAACCGGCGTCGCGCGCCGCGCGCATGGGGTCGATAGCCACGGTGCCGTGGAAGCGGGTGATTTTCTTGGCGGATAAGGCAGGTCCGCTTCAGGCGCCGCTCGTATTCGGCTTCCCTGCGCTCCGCCGGGAACTCCTGCGGCTGGCCCTGGCACATCTGGGAGAGGGCGCTTGCTACCGCATCCAGCCGCAGCACGTGCGCTTCCGTGCCGGACACCGGCTGGAACAGCCGCCGGCGCACGATCTCGAAGCCTTACTCGAAGATGTCCATTATCGCCAGGGTCCGGGGGCGGTCCAGGTCCCGCGGAACACCTGGTGCTCGGCAAGCGTCGCTACGAGAGGTCCCAGGAAGAGCTTGATGGCTGCAACCACATCCTCGAAAGCTGGCGGCCCGTCGGCAAGTCGAGCCTTGGTGATAAACCCCTGCCACTGAAGCTTCTTGTTCTCATCCTGTGCAAAGGAAGCATGAAATACGGTCGGTTCAGCCGAGATCGTCGTGTTTCGTTTCTTGAATGTTCTCCGCACCGCCTCGGCGAGCATCTCGCCAGTGAAGTCGAAGTCATGGCAAAGCACCCAGATGGTGCTCTCCTTGCTGTACCCCTTCATCTCAGGAGCAGGAAGATCCAGCAGCACGGGGAAAACGACCTTCCTGGCAGCCGGAACAATCGCATCACCGAATCCGACATCGATCTGGAGGGAGACCCGAGCGCTGTCGAGGTTGCCCCGAACACGCACACGCACGCCTCAGTACTGGGCATCCTCCGTGATCCTGGAGGCTGTCACCTTTTGCGGGTCGAAAGACAAGCCGTCCTCCACGACATTCATTCCACAGGCATCTTTCATGACGCCAACGATCGCGTCGAGGCTGTTGCCAATCCGCACCAGAAGATCAATATCCATGGTGTGACGTGAAGTCGCTCGGCTCCACACTGAGAACATCAAGGCGCCCTTGAGGACGAAGCGGCCTGCGTGAGGGGTCTTGGAGAGCCGGTACAAGAAGCGCTCGATGGCATAGCGCTGCAAGAGCTCATTGAACGGGCGGGAGGATTCCTTGGCTTTATTGAGAAGGCGGTGATGCACCGAGGCAGCTGTGTTCTTGACGTTCCGTCCAATCATAGGAGCGCCTCGAGGTAAGGCCGCATGATCCTATCCACCCGGCAAACCGCCGCATAATACATCAGGTCGTCCACCCTGACGCTTCTCCGTTCGCGGTAGAGACGCAGCGCCTCCAGCACCGTATCGAGGCCAACCTTGTTGCGGAACTTGAAACAGTCGGCGAGGGTCTTTTCCGGGCTGTAGATGCGCACCCTCGCCCCGTCGAGTTCGTGGGTCTCCACCCCCTCAGTGAAGGCCCGGCCGCCAAAACGGTAAGTTCTGATCGGCGGGTACTGCAGCCGGGGTTGCTCCGCGCCGCGAAGCAGGGCCACGTGCACTTGGTGGGGAATCTGAGTGGTGAGCTCGTGGAACGCCAGCGCCGAAATCAGGCAGATCACGCCCGCGGGGACTCGGGTCGCGACGGTCACCAGGTCTGGATTGCCCAGCGGCGGGCTATCGGCAAGACGATGCACACCGCGGCTCACCACCTCCAGCACCCCCGAGTCGCGCATGGCGTAGAGTGTAGCAGGGTGGATCCCCGCCCGAAGCGCCTGAGCCGTTCGGAGGATCCCGCCATGCTTGCTGAAGAGGGCGACAGCCCGATCGAAGGGGGAACAATGCTCCTTGGACAACTGAGACCTCATGATAAAATTACCACCACTTGTACATTTCTATCGGTAATATTATCAGCTCTGGCAGCGTTGTCAACGCCCTTCTTGCTCAAGACTCGCTCATCCAGATTCAACGTGTGTCGCCAAGGTTCCAGGAAATCGGCAGAGGCGGTTTGCATACGCCTTTGCGCTTGCCCTCATTCCTCCTCAAACCCGAAGCTCTGGAACTTCAGGGTGCGGCAGTTCTCGTTCACGATGCGCTGACGCTCCTCGGGAATGCCTTCCGGCACCTCCGCGTGCACTTCCATGAACAGCTCGGCGTGCGATCCCACCCGAACCAAGGTGAGGAGATGCCCGTCAATTCGGTAGACGATGACAAAGTCCGGTTTCGCGTGGCAATCGCGGGAAGTTTTCCACTCGCCCTTCATCGGATGGTCTTCATAGCGGGGAGGAAGGATCGTCCCGGCGATGAGAAGCCGGAGACACTCATCCAGCTCCTCCGTCCCTTGCCCTGACTTGGATATGCGCTTGTAGTCTTTCTTGAACTGCTTGCTGGAGACCGGGGTGTACACGCGGGGTCAGGACTTCAGCTTAGCGAGCAGATCGTCCACGTCCTTGCAGTGCTCGACCTCGCCGCGTTCCGCCGCCGCCATCGCCTCGCGGGTCTTCTTGTTCGGAGTATCGCGGGGTTCGAGGGGAGCTGCGGACCTCGGAGGGTTCTTCACTGCCTTACCCATACTCCGATAATCGATCCGTGCACCCGCACATCGGCGATCTCCCGCATCCACCACTCTCTCCAGCCTTCACTCCTATTATAGCCGTCTTATGGGTGGACCTGAATATCAGGGGAGCAGGATAGGATGTCCTGTGACAATCGAGAAGCATGATGACGAAAGATGCAGTACTATAGGGATATGAAAAACTTGCACGAAGATGGTTTCATCATGCCCGATGGCGAGTTCATCCCTATCGACGATCTGCAGCGCATGTACGAAGCGGCCGAAAAACATCTGCAGACGCCGCAGAGGATCATCGAGCTGATGCACGAATTGGCCAATGAATGCGTCTCGAAAAAGAAGCTCGCCGGGGCACAGGCCTACCTCGAGAAAATCATCGAGATAAGCGATTCCGAGGTGATCAAGAGCTTCTGTTTTCTGTCGATCGGACAGATCAAGGAGAACCAGGAAGATATCGCTGCGGCTGTGGACTGGTACCGCCGCGCATTCCGCATGCGGCCCGGCAGCGATGGGACCTGGTACTTCCTGTACAACAATCTCGGCTACTGTTTGAACCGCCTCGGCCAGCATAAGGAGGCCATGGCGTATTGCGAGAAAGCGGTCTCCTTAAATCCGGATCGGCACAACGCGCACAAGAACCTCGGCGTTTCTCTGGAAGGTCTCGGGCGGTATGCCGATGCGGCGCGATCGTATCTCAAGGCGGCGGGACTCTGCCCCGCCGACACGCGGGCTCTCAGCCTGCTTTGCTCCGTCATCAAGTCGCATCCGGAGATTGCCGTGGACTTTCCCGAACTACGAGATGGGACGAAACTTGCCGTTCTGGGCTCCTCATTGCCGGTGTCGGGTCAGCAGAATTGACCGAATAATCCTGACGATGATGCCCGACTTTATAAGGAACGCTCGACAGGGAGCTCACGCCGAGGCGCCCGCCAGGGTCTGCCACGAGAGGCGGCCCGTCAGTGCCTGCGCGGGCACCGTCACCGCGAGTGCCACGGGCACGAGGAAGGTGAGCGCGAAGCGCAGCCACCCGGGGTAGATGCTGACCGGCCACCGCCCGGCCTCGTACATGCTCTGGAAGATCATGAGGATGTTCTCGACCCTGACGAGCCAGAACGCGGAAGTGGCGAGAATCATCCAGAAGCTGTAGACGATGACTCCCCCGGCCAGGAGCGCACCTGCGAAAGAGAGCGTATGCGCACCGCCCCCACGTGGGCGCCCCACCGAGTGATGGCCACGGAGAGCACGCCGATCCCGAGGCTGACGTCCGTCAGTTTTCAGATCTCCACCCTCTGGATGCTGGCCAGGACCTGCGCGTCCTCTGGTTTCGTGAGAGTGAAGGCAAACGTGCCGTCACGCACGGATTCGATGAACCGCTCCAGGCTGGGCTGGATTCCCAGCCGGATTGCCCCGCCGACAACGAAGGAGATGCCCACCAGGGCCAGGACCTCGTCGGGTGACCATCCGCCCAGGGTGCGCGTGAAGGAGAAGATCACCGCCAGACCGGCGACGGCGGTGCCGAGCTCGAGGATGGACTCGAACAGCTGCACGAAGAAGTTCACCCGATAGGC
>Ga0315289_10007011_pt1 | contig 16511 bp, 8 predicted proteins | sample YL17G11_40_MG_FD_203452 | JGI IMG/M metagenome (GOLD analysis project Ga0315289, IMG submission 203452) | Sediment microbial communities from Yellowstone Lake, YNP, Wyoming, USA - YL17G11_40 | ecosystem: Environmental > Aquatic > Freshwater > Lake > Sediment | place: USA: Wyoming | collected... | reverse complement strand
GCCGTGGATGTACTCGTGGGAGAGTGGGGTTCAGACGAGTTCGCCGAAAGAGAACTTCACGTCTTCGTCACCGCCACCGATGGCACGGTGTGGGACAATCGCATAGACCTCTCTACAGTGACCGGCGCCCCCGTGCTGATCGCAAATGAGGGCAGCGGGAAGCAAGTGACGAGCATCTCCGCTGCGCGAGACCCGGTGCCTGATACCTTCAGCCTCTACGTGACCTGGGAGGTCACTTCCGGCACCTCCCACCAGGTGAAAGTGGCGCGCTCGACCAGCAACGGCGGTGCCTGGACCAACCAGTTTACGTTCGATGGCTACCAGCAGCCAGACATAGACGCTGGCCCTGCCGCTTCTGCCAACCACGTCTATCTGGCGGCCGTGGCAGACAACTTCCCCAACGACGTCTACGTCACGCGCAGCACCGACCGCGGGGCAAACTGGGGTAGTTGGACGAACCTCACTTCTGGAGATAGTGCCAATTATCACGGCGCCCCTGCCGTCGCCTCTTCGACTGACGCGGCCATTCCCACCGTGTGGGTGGCTTACAACTACTACAAAACCGTCACCTATGGCGGGGCCGACCTGCACTTTGCCTACTCTACCGATGGGGGGAACAATTGGACCCAGAACCGCACCCTCAGCGCAGAGCAGGGGTTCGATGAACTCATGCCCGACATGGTCGGGCATCGCGCCGGCCCCAGCCGCTGGATGAATATCGCCTACCATCACAGCCAATCAGCCCGCACCAACGTCGTGTGGCAGTGGGTCAGCGGCTCGACGCCGGCCAACTGGTGGGCACCCCGGCCGGTCAACGACAATCCTACACACCCGGCCATGGGCCCGCAGGTGATCTACTCCCCCGGCGCCGAAGTGACGGGCAGCGGTGTCGTCTATCCCGGCACTGGTTCCCCGGTGACGAACCTGTACTTTGCCGCGCCCTGGCTCACCTCGACGGCCAGCACGGTAGTGCTCTCCCCTGTGCCCTCTGGTGGCTCGACGGACAAGTTCACGGCGCAGGCTGCCGCCCCGGCCAGGTCTGTGCATTCTCAGGCCTCGACCCAGACGGAACTGCCGTACTGGGCGTTCACCGGCCAGGTGGGCCAGGCCTTTCGCGTCGCCGGGCTGGCCCGGCACCCGGACGGGACGCTATACGCCGCCGCCACGACCCGCCAGGTAGACCTGGCCAATACTGGAACCGTCTTTCGCTCCGGCGACGGCGGGACGACCTGGGAGCCGGTCCCTGCACTGCCGCTGGCGTGGTGGCTGGACAGCATCCTGATCACCGACGGCGGGACGTTGTTGGTAGGTGGCATGATGTATGAGTCGCACGATCCGGATAGAGTGCCCCACGCGGCCATCTATCGCTCTGACGACGGCGGTGGGCACTGGTCGGTGGTCGTCGAATTGCCGGACGCGGCCATCGTACACGTTCTGCTCCAGCGGGCGAACGGCGACGTGGTGGCAGGGGCGGGACAGGGTGGCATCGTCCTCGTCTCCCCTGACGACGGTGTAAACTGGCAGCCGCTGGGCACACCCCCGGGCGCCCGACACGTGTACGCGCTTCTGGAGACGGCCGACGACCGGCTGTATGCCGGTGGCGAGCGCACCGGCGGGAGCGGCGCCATCTACCGCTTCGTGGGCGGTGAGGAGTGGGAAATCGTCAAAGTGCTCGACAACCCCGCCGCAGTGTATGCGCTGTTGGAGGACGCCAACCAGGTGCTCTATGCCGGGGTCGCCTTTGCCGATCACACCGGCCGGGTCTTCCGCTCCTTTGACGGCGGGCAGAATTGGGAGCCCTCGGCCCCGCTGGGAGAGAGCCAGGCCGTGCGCACGTTGCTGGAAGGGCCGGAGGGGAGGCTCTACGCCGGCGTGGACGTGGGTCCCGGCGCGTTCACCGGCTACGCGTACGTATCGGCAGACGCTGGGGCTACCTGGCAGGATGCCGGGTACCTGTTCATGGCGGATGCCGTGTACGACCTGCTGCTCACACCCGGAGGTGCTGTCTACGCTGCCAGCGGCGATACTTACGGCGTCATCTTGCGTGCCGAATCGTTGGGTGTTGGAGGGCACACAGTCTATCTGCCAATCGTGATGCGCAATTTCCAGTAAATGTCATGCGAGGAGACAGCGCTGGGGAACTGAAATGCTATTGTTGAGAGTGGAAGCGCCATAAGAAAGCAAGGCAAGACATGACCTGTTACCGGGTGAATGCGATATCCTGTTGGATGCTGACTATCCTCGCCGGGTTGCTCGTCGCCTGCGGGGGCGCGCCGCCCGCGCCGAACGTTGAGGATTCAACCCCAACCCCAATCCCACTCCCCACGGTCACCAGACCGGCAACCGGGACCGCGTCGCCACACCTCTCCACCACACCTTCGCTCGGTGGCTGTCCAACCTACCCATCGGGCTTTCGCCTGACCACCGGCATGCAGGTATACCCCGTGCCCGACATGCCTGAGCCCGCCTCCCGCCAGTGGTTCACCGATCCCACCTTTGGCATCTGCCTGGTGCGCGTCACCGACCGGGCGCACGACCCCTCGCCGGACGACGCCTCGACCGGGCTGGCGAACGAGTATGCGCGCGTGCAGGCCTTCAACGCTGACGGCAGCCTGCTGCTCGTGCGTGGCACTGACGGCACGTGGTACCTGTACGACGCCCAGACTCTCTCGCCGCTGGGTGAAGTGCCTGTCGCGGTGGAACCGCGCTGGGACGCAGATGATCCAGACATACTGTACTACTCGGACGAGATCCGGCTGATGTCTTACAACGTGCAGACCGCAGTGCAGACCCAGATCCACGACTTCGCCGGCGACTTCCCCGGCCAGAACCTGGCCGCCGTGTGGACGCGCTACGAGGGCAGCCCCTCGCGGGACCGCCGCTACTGGGGCCTGATGGCGGAGGACGAGGCCTGGGCTCCCGTCGCCTTCGTGGTGTACGACCGGCAGGCCGACCGGGTGACGGTCCGCGACATGCGGGGTGTACCGGGCGTGGAGGAGGGCGTTGACCACGTGACTATGAGCCCGTTGGGGAATTACTTCCTTGCCTCCTTTGACCGCTATTGTGAGCCCGGACACCTGGGCGACGATGCGCACCCCTGCGGCCTGATGGTCTACGACCGGGACCTGAGCAACGGGCGAAGCCTGCTGCGCATCATCGGCCACTACGACCCGGCACTGGACGCCCAGGGGCGCGAAGTGATCATCTACCAGGACATTGACACCGACCACATCTCGATGCTCGACCTGTCCACCGGCACGGTGACCCCGCTGTGGGAGATAGACTTTAGCCACACGGCGATCGGGCTGCACTTTTCGGGGCTGGCCTTCGACCGCCCTGGCTGGGCCGTGGTCTCCACCTACGACGACGATGCAGCCACGCACACATGGATGGACGACCAGGTTTTCGCCGTTGAACTCAAGCCAGGTGGGCGGGTGGTGCGGCTGGCGCACAACCACTCGGTGGTGGACGAAAGCCAGCCGGTGGAGCACTACTATTGGGCCGAGCCGCACGCCAGTGCCAACGCCGACCTGACGCGGATTCTGTTTACGACCAACTGGGGGCATTTCGACACGGGCGAGGTAGAAGTTTTTCTGATCGCACTGCCGCCGGATTGGAGCGCGCGGTTGCCGTGAAGACAATTAAAGAAAGGAGCATAATGTACATCAAGAGATCCATCACCATCGTACTGGTTGCCAGCGCCATCATGCTGGCCGTGGGAGTCGGTCCCCACGTCATCGGCAGCGCGCAGGCGCTGCCCCCGGTCCAGGAACCACAACCTGTGGGTGCGACCGTTCCCTACCCCGGCCGCCTGGCCGACGAGGCAGGGCAAGCGGTAGCAGATGGGGCCTACGACTTCGTCTTCGCCCTGTACGACGCCGAGACCGGCGGGGAGCCGCTGTGGTCAGAGGTACAGAAGGACGTCGCGGTACAAGAGGGTGCTTTCAACACCCTGCTGGGCAGCGTGAACGCTATCCCGGTGGAGACCCTGAGTGGCAGCGAGCGCTGGCTGGAGGTGCGGGTGCGCGGGCCGAGGGAGGCGGAGTTCACCGCGTTGACCCCACGCCAGCGCTTGAGCGAGGCTTCGGCCTCCACTTTGGCAGGCCCGGCGGCCACTTCGAACGGGATGACCTGCCCCCACGACCACTGGGGGGAGACGTGGGAGGGGAGCACCGGCTGGCTCTACCTGCGCAACACGAGCACCGGCAATACAGCGTACCTTCCCGGCTGGCTGGCCGGCGTCTACGGCTTCAGCGATACCTGGGCCGGCGTGCACGGGCAGAGCACTTCAAATATCGGTGTGTATGGCCAGAGCACGAATTCCTACGGTGTGCAGGGGCAGAGCGCCAACAGTTATGGGGGGTTCTTCTCCTCCAGCAACAGCGACGACTTCGACCTGGCCCTCGGCGGCAGCCGAGGGCGGATCAATAGCGACCCCGCCGACCAGAATAGCAGCTTGTACCTTTCCAGCAACGCCGACGTCACCATCAAACTGGACAACGACGGTGGGGAAAATAACTTCCTGCGCATCCTGAACTCGGGGGGCACCAACGTGTGCACCGTGAGCGAGGATCCAGCCGTCGGTCTGGCGTGCACGAACAAGAGCGCCGTCGTCGGTACGGCTAACTACGGCTCGCGCCTGCTCTACGTCGTGGAAAGCCCCGAAGCCTGGTTCGAGGATTTTGGCACGGCCGCGCTGGTGGATGGGCAGGCCACGGTGGCTTTCGAGCCGATCTTTGCCGAGACGGTCAACCTGGATGTGGACTATCACGTCTTCGTGACCCCGCTGTGCCAGGAGCCGGTGCTGCTGTTTGTCACGAACAAGAACGCCTCGGGCTTCACAGTGCGCGGGGTGACGCTGGATGGGGAGCCGTCCGGCTGTGCCTTCGACTACCGCATCGCTGCCAAACGGCTGGGCTATGAGGACATGCGCCTGGAGCAGACGGCCTGGCAGGAGGGCGAATGATGAACAAGTACATCTTCGCTACCGCCGTCATTGCTCTGGTCTGCGTGCTGTTGCTGGCCGGCGCAGCATTGGCCCAGTCCGCCAGCCAGCCCTCACCCTCGTGGTACGTTGTGGAGAAAGGCAGAGCCTCCGGCGGGCGTTATCACCTGACCAGCGTGTCGTGGTACGTAAGTGGCACCGCCAGCGGTGGGGGTTACCGCCTGCTGAGCCCGTCCAGCCCCACCCTGCGAGGCAACGGCTGCTGCTGTACGTACCTGCCCTGTGTGTTGCGCAACCACCAGTAGGATGGTGGGGTCCAGGGCTAGAGTGGGTGAGTACACCCGACAGACTGGGCCGGGGTTGTCTGCTCTTCCCCACTAGGAAGAGTATGCCTACCTCCGGCCCGCCGAACCTCGCACCCGCCAGACTTCGGGAGTCTTGCGAGACTTCCGAGGTCTGGAGGAGAAAGGCGATGAAAAGGACATGAAAAACCGGTTTCTTCATTGCGCGTTGGCGACGCTATTGGGCCTCGTGCTGGCCCTGGCATTCATCGGCCTAGGTGCGGCCGCACGGGTGCGGCCCGCTTCAGCCGTGCGCTACGTGGCAACGACGGGCACAGACGCCGCGAACGACTGCACGTCGAAAACCAAGCCCTGCGCCACGATCCAGCACGCCGTTGACGTGGCTGCCCCCGGTGACGAGATTCGCGTCGCGGGCGGCACCTATAGCCGCGTGGGTACACTGGCCGTGATCACCAAAACGTTGTGGATGTGGGGCTGCTACGACCCGGCCTTCACCGCCCCCAATCCAGACCTGTACCAGACGGTGCTGGATGCGCAGTGGGGCGGGTCGGTGATCAGCATCACCAGCGTCGACGAGGTGGGGCTCATGCACCTGACGCTCACCCACGGCAACGGCAGCAGCAGCTGTGGCAGTTACGGCTGTGGCGGCGGCATCTACGCCGTGGATACCGATCTGCACGTGGGTCATTCCGTCATCAGTGACAACGTGGCGAACGCGGCCGGGGGTGGACATGGTGGTGGCATATACGTTGAGAGCAACAGGCAAGTGGACATCTGGGAGAGCCGCATCGTGAGCAACACCGCCAATGCCAACGCCGCATCCTCCGAGCACGGCGAGGGCGGTGGCATCTATGTCAACGGCGGCACAGCCTCGTTGGTGCAGAACCAGGTCCTCGACAACGTGGCGCACGTGTGGCAGGCAGGCTTTGGCGGTGGGGTCTACATGAACGGTGTCACGCACGCCGACGTGCTGACCAACGTCATCCGGGGCAACAAGGCCAACGGCACCAACAGCCCTTGGGGCAGTTATGGTGGTGGTTTCTACATCAGCAACGGTTCGGCGGTGATGGTAGCTGACAACCAGATCGAGGACAACCTGGCAAACGGGACCGGTGGTGGAGTCGAGGTCGCGTATAGCAATGCCCACCTGACGCGCAACCGGATCATCAATAACACGGCCGCCGGCGGTGGCGCAGTTTTCATCCAGAGCACTACCCCCGTTACGTTGAGCAACAATCTCATCGCCCACAACTATGCCGGTTTCCGCTGTGGCGGGGTGTACGCGAGCCTCACATCCCTGCCCGGCAGCCAGGTCGTGTTGGTCAACAATACCATTGCCGACAACGGCGACATCGGCGTGGCAGACTGGACATCTGCTGTCCTGACGATGACCAACAACCTGATTGTCGGTCACGCGGTAGGGATCAGCATCAGAAACCCTGCTGGCAGCACTGTCTCCGCTGACACCAATCTCTTCTGGAACGTCTCCGATCCCATCACCGGCACACACGCTATCCTGGAGGACCCACTGCTGGCGTCGAATTATCACCTGCGCACAGGCTCGCCCGCTGTGAACGCCGGCCTCACTATCCCCTGGCTGACGGTGGACCTGGAAGGCAACCCCCGCCCGAAAGGCAGCAAGTACGACATCGGAGCATTCGAAGGGGAGTGGTGGGAGGTGGCTTTGCCGCTGGTAGTGCGCAACTGGAGCACGCAAATAGGCGGCTGCCCGGGCTACGCGGCGGGCATCTCTCTCATCACCGACAGGGAAGTCTACCCTGTGCCTGACCTGGCCGAACCTGCCCCACGCCAGTGGTTCACCGACCCGACCTTCGGCACCTGCCTGGTGCGCGTCACCGACCGGGCGCACGACCCCTCGCCGGACGACGCCTCGACCGGGCTGGCGAACGAGTATGCGCGCGTGCAGGCCTTCAACGCTGACGGCAGCCTGCTGCTCGTGCGTGGCACTGACGGCACGTGGTACCTGTACGACGCCCAGACTCTCTCGCCGCTGGGTGAAGTGCCTGTCGCGGTGGAACCGCGCTGGGACGCAGATGATCCAGACATACTGTACTACTCGGACGAGATCCGGCTGATGTCTTACAACGTGCAGACCGCAGTGCAGACCCAGATCCACGACTTCGCCGGCGACTTCCCCGGCCAGAACCTGGCCGCCGTGTGGACGCGCTACGAGGGCAGCCCCTCGCGGGACCGCCGCTACTGGGGCCTGATGGCGGAGGACGAGGCCTGGGCTCCCGTCGCCTTCGTGGTGTACGACCGGCAGGCCGACCGGGTGACGGTCCGCGACATGCGGGGTGTACCGGGCGTGGAGGAGGGCGTTGACCACGTGACTATGAGCCCGTTGGGGAATTACTTCCTTGCCTCCTTTGACCGCTATTGTGAGCCCGGACACCTGGGCGACGATGCGCACCCCTGCGGCCTGATGGTCTACGACCGGGACCTGAGCAACGGGCGAAGCCTGCTGCGCATCATCGGCCACTACGACCCGGCACTGGACGCCCAGGGGCGCGAAGTGATCATCTACCAGGACATTGACACCGACCACATCTCGATGCTCGACCTGTCCACCGGCACGGTGACCCCGCTGTGGGAGATAGACTTTAGCCACACGGCGATCGGGCTGCACTTTTCGGGGCTGGCCTTCGACCGCCCTGGCTGGGCCGTGGTCTCCACCTACGACGACGATGCAGCCACGCACACATGGATGGACGACCAGGTTTTCGCCGTTGAACTCAAGCCAGGTGGGCGGGTGGTGCGGCTGGCGCACAACCACTCGGTGGTGGACGAAAGCCAGCCGGTGGAGCACTACTATTGGGCCGAGCCGCACGCCAGTGCCAACGCCGACCTGACGCGGATTCTGTTTACGACCAACTGGGGGCATTTCGACACGGGCGAGGTAGAAGTTTTTCTGATTGCACTGCCGCCAGATTGGACCGAGCGACTGCCTTAGCACCTAGAACTACAAGGCAGATGTTGGAAGCAGAGAACGCCGCTCTGCAGGAGCGGCTGGACGCATTGGAGGAGTAGGGCAAGTTGCCAACTTGCCCTGCTCCGGGCCTGGAGCGGCCTCAGGCCAAGCCTGATACCGGTCCAGCGTGCGGATTGCCCTGGGGTCGGCTTCGGTCGGCTACGATTGTGGGTAGAGGATTTCCTCCTGACCCTGCTCGGTCAGGCGGGTACAGCGGGTGGCATGGGCAATGACCTTGCTCTCGTATAGACTGGCTGCGGCGTGGAAGAGGCGCAGCACGTTGTCCAGGACTTCAAACAGGGTCATGGGGTCAGCATCTCGGCTGATGTCGAGAATGATCACACCAGGATGTTTTCGGTAGGGATACTTGCGAGGATCGGCAAAGTCTATATCTTGTGTAAGTAGGATGCGCTTTTCGGCACGGGCAAACTGGTAGTGGAAATGGTCATCACGACCTCTAAACCCAAGTTGGATAGCATGTTTACAGCTATGTCCCTTGTGTCGCATGCGACGGGAGACCTCCTCAAGCGGCATGTGTTCGTCCAGATAGAACCGCATAAGCTACGCAATCTCCAATTCTGGGTAGCCCATCGTCTCGATAGCATAGCGTATGGCCTTTTCCACCTGGTCCCGGTTGTATTGAGGGTACTGTTCCAGGAATTGCTCCAGCGTGTAGCCGTGCTCGAGGAACTGAAATACCCAGTCAATCGGCATGCGTGTGCCGGTGATGCAAGGTTGGCCACCCATGATACGTGGGTCGCTGGTGACAGGCGGCAAGGTGTGGATTTCCAGTTCGATCACCTGGTTATCTATGAGCCCTTCCGCTGCATCCAGCGGCTCAAAGATGCCGTCTCTGTAGACTGCCCGGATAGCAGTACTCATCCTTCACCTCCTGCTTTGCATTCCATTATACGTGTCCGTCGCCGAAAAGTCAAAATTGGCAAGTGGGAGACCAGTGGGTTAGAATGGAGGGAGACAAGATGCAACGTTGGTTTGTGTCAACCGGCGTAACCGTGGTGCTGTTACTGGCTTTGGGGTGGGGCGCTTGTATGCCGATACCCCCGGCCAGCAGCATGTCTATATCCTCGCCCACGCCTCCGGCCATACCTGTGGCTTCGAACCGTACCCCAAACTCCACTACCTACTACGTCCGTCCCGACGGTGGCTCCACCACCCAATGCACGGGCCGCATGGATGCGCCCTACCCCGGCAGCGGGACGGGGCAAGCGTGTGCCTGGGACCATCCCTTCCGTGCGCTCCCACCGGATGGTACGCCGCGCATCGCCGGTGGCGACACGCTGGTCATCGCCGCCGGCAGTTACCGGATGGGTTATGACGCACCCGGGGCCGATAACTGCGAATCGGACTATCCCTGGGATTGCTACATGCCGCCCATCCCCAGCGGCCCCGACCCGGCGCACCCCACCCGGGTCGTAGGGGCCGGGTGGGACGCCGGGTGCTTCACCAGGCCCGCACTGTGGGGCACCGAGCGCGCGAACATGATTCTCAACCTCACCGATGCCAGCAACGTCGAGATTGCCTGCCTGGAGATCACCGACCACCTCGGTTGTGTCGAATCTCACACCGGGGGTTTGGCCTGCGAGCGCGATACCTATCCCTATGGGAACTGGGCTGCCGATGGCCTGTATGCCGAGGATTCCGCGAACGTTCATCTGCGGGATCTGAACATCCACGGCCTGGCAACCGCGGGGATGCGTGCTGGCAGGCTCTCCAACTGGACGGTGGAGAACGTGCGCATCGCGGGCAACGGGTGGGTCGGTTGGGACGGGGACATTGACGGCAACGACTCAAACTCGGGCACGCTCACTTTCCGGCACTGGACGGTCGAGTGGAACGGCTGCGGCGAGACCTACCCCGGCGGCCAACCGACCGGCTGTTGGGGCCAGACGGCCGGTGGGTACGGCGATGGCGTCGGCACCGGTGCCACCGGAGGGGACTGGATCATCGAGGATTCGGCCTTTCTGCACAACACCTCCGACGGCCTGGACCTGCTCTACCACGAACTGGGTGGGCGCATCGTCATTGACCGCGTGCGGGCCGAGGGCAATGCCGGCAACCAGGTCAAGATCACCGGCCAGTCCGCGATCACGAACAGCGTGCTGGTGGGGAACTGCGCCTTTTTCGAGGGCAAATCGTTCACTTACAACGTAGATCCCTGCCGGGCGCTCGGCAACGCGCTGGAAGTCGTCTACGCGGGAGGGGAACACGTCTCCATCGTGAACTCGACGTTCTACGGGCAGGGGGATGGGCTGGTTGGCGGAGGTCCACGCGAAGGATACAGTTGCAACGGCACGGAAAGCCTGATGGGGCGGAACAACATTTTCCTGGGAGATACAGACTATTTTGATCCTGGGGACGTCACCTTTCTCTTCTACCAGGAGGGCTGTGCTGGCCTGAAACTCGACTCGGACTACAACATCGCCTACAATGCGAAGAACATCGAGTGTGGAACCAACGGCCCGTATGTGAATTCGCGCTCCCACGACCTGTGTCAGAATCCCCAACTCTCTGGACCGTTCACTGGCAACGAATATGGCATGGTTCCAGTCCCAGGTAGTCCTGCCATTGACACGGGCAACAACGCTGTCTGCCCGGCCACCGACATTCTCGGCAACCCCCGCCCGGTGGATGGCAATGAGGATGGGAATGCCATCTGCGACCGGGGGGCGTACGAATGGTGGGGGCCATTCGCCATCTCCGTGACTAAAACTGCGACCCCGACGATGGTCTATGCCGGTGACACCGTATCCTTTACCATCCGGGTGGACAACCTCAGCGTCGAGCCGGTTACCCTGACTCGCCTGGACGACACCGTCTTCGGCGACTTGACAGACGAGTGCGGGTTGCCAGTACTCATCGCCACGGACAATTTCTCCACATGTGTGATCAGCCGCACTATCGAGGCCGACCACACCAACACGGTCACCGCTACGGCCGAGGACGGCGATGGGGATGAAGTCACCGATTCTGACGACGCCAGCGTGGATGTCATCGACACCGCCGTCCGGGTGGTGAAACAGGCCAGTGCCGATACGGTCAAAGTCGGTGAGACGATCACCTACACCTACATCGTGGAGAACGTCGGCAATACGACGCTGACCAACGTCAGCGCCAGCGACAACCGGCTGGGGACCATCAGTCTCGGTCACGCCACGCTGGCACAGGGTGAAGTCACCACCGGCACTGCCGCGTACCTGGTGATCGAAAGCGACCTGCCCGGCCCGCTCACCAACACCGTGACCGTCACCGGTACGCCACCGGTAGGTGCTGACGTGACTGACACTGACACCATCACCGTCTTCATCAAACCGAAGGGCAGCACGATCTACCTGCCCATAGTTCTGAAACGATAGAGTGAAAGATGAGCAGCAAATATGTGCGCACGATAGTCTGTGGGCCGCTGCTTCTCCTGACCGTGCTTCTCCTGACCTGTGGCGGCAACCCGCCCGGTACGGATGGCATGGCCTCGCCTGCCAACCCCATCCCGGCCGCGGACGACGACTCTTTCGTCTACCTGCCGCTGGTCTCCACACCCCAGGGGCTCCCGGAAGTGGCGGGGTGTGCCGTTTTCCCTGCCGGTAATATATGGAGCGCGCCTGTGGACACACTGCCCGTGCACGCCAGCTCGGATGCCTACGTCGCCACCATCGGGGCCGGCGAGTACGTCCACGCCGACTTTGGCTCCGGCGAATGGCCACCCGGCTCCGGTGCACCCATCGGCATCCCCTACGTGGCCGTGCCGGGCACCCAGCCGAAGGTGGACGTCACCTTTGAATACGACGACGAGAGCGATCCCGGCCCGTACCCTGTCCCGCCGGATGCGCCCATCGAGGGCGGCGCGGATAGCGAGGGCGACCGGCACGTCCTGGTGGTGGACCACGATCATTGCATCCTGTACGAGTTGTATTATGCCTTTCCCCAGCCTGATGGGACCTGGCTTGCGGGTTCTGGGGCCATCTTTGACCTGCACTCCAACGCGCTGCGGCCGGCCGGCTGGACTTCGGCCGACGCGGCGGGCCTACCGATCCTGCCGGGGCTGGTGCGTTACGAAGAAGTCGCGCAGGGCAAGATCCGGCACGCGCTGCGCTTTACCGCGCCCCAGACCCGCCGGGCGTACGTCTGGCCCGCCCGTCACTATGCGTCGGACCTCACCGGGGCGCAATACCCACCCATGGGCCAACGCTTTCGCCTGCGGGCTGACTTTGACGTTTCGGGGTTCTCACCACCGGTACAGGTCATCCTGCGGGCGCTCAAGACATACGGCTTGATCCTGGCTGACAACGGCGCGGCCTGGTACATCTCAGGCGTGCCAGACGAGCGCTGGGACAACGACGTGTTGCACGAACTGCATCAGGTTCACGGTTCGGATTTCGAGGCGGTGGACGTGTCGCCGCTGATGGTAGACCCCAACTCGGGCCAGGTGCGCAGCCCCTGAGAATCGCACCTGAGCAATCCGTTGACTGCATTTCGTGTGCCGGGTTCGGAGTCCTCAACTTGTTAGGGACTGTGCCAAGGAGGTGGTTTTATGGAGTGTAATGTCTAAGCCTGTACATACGACTGTCTGTTTCATTGGTCACTGTCCAAGATGTAGGACAATTTGCCAAATTGTCCTACAAAGGAGGAACAAGAAATGGCAAGGCAAAATCAGATTTCTCGACGTCACCTGTTGTGGCTGGTGGTGGCTCTGCTGGCCGGCCTGATGCTGGCCATAGGGACGGCATCGGCCATGGCCCGTTCGGCCAGTCCGACCAGTCCCATGCAGGTTACCGGCCACATCAGAGGTTCCGTTCGCACGCCAGGCAATATGCCGGTAGACGGCGGTTGGATCCACATGCGCGGCGAGGCGGGCCAGCCCGAGCGTGGCGCGCCGATTGTTGCGAACGGTTGCTTTTCGATCACCGACCTGCTCCCCGGCCCCTACACAATAATCGCCCACCCGGTCGAGGACTCCCCCTACGCCGCCTCAGAGCCGAGGCTCGTCCACATCCTGAGCGGGCAGTGGGCTTCGGAGACCTTGCGCCTGACCGACGTGCGCATCAGCGGTTGGGTGCAAGATAGAGATACCCTGGCTCGCATCGCGGGAGTGGGGGTCGTGGCCCACGACATCGCCTGGACGATAGAGCGGTGGGACGTCACCAACATCACCGGCGAGTTCAAGATCGGTGCTGTGACGGACGGCATGACCTACATCCTGGACGTTGTCCCACCCCCTGGGACTGCCTACGTCCCACTGGGGCATTACCCGGTCGTGCCTCCTGCTACTAAAGTGCTCGAAATGTACATCCCCCCGACCAGCGTGATCGGCCTGGTCCGCCGCCCAGACGGTACATCGGTGCCCGGCGCGGGGGTCGTCGTCTTCCGTGAGGGTTCCTGGCTCGAGACCCAGGCCGATGGAGGGGGTGGCTTTCTCTTCCGTGGCCTGCCTGCCGGCGAGTTCTGGATCCAGGCTACTCCACCATGGGGGCCAGACGGCCGGGGGTTGGCTGCCAGCGTGCCATTCACCATCCCCGTGAACCCGCCGGCGGTGACGACTGGGGTTGTGATCACGTTGCAGTATGCCTCCAAGACGTTGGCCGGCCAGGTCGTCCTGGCGGGGACGAGCAACGGTGTGCCCGATGCACTGGTGCGGGCACATCGCCTCGACGAGCCGGGCTACGCCGACGGGCCGACCGGCCCCGACGGCCGCTTTATCCTGAACCTGCCCGGCGGCGAGTGGCACGTGGACGTGCAGCCGCTCTTCCCGCCGGCGCCGTGGATCTTCCCCGGCCCGCCCGCCTGGGTCGTCTTCCCGCCGCCGCCTACTGCACCGGAAACCAAGACGGTGACGCTGGAAGTGCTCCCCACCAACGCCCGGGTGGCCGGCCGGGTCATCTGCCCTGACTACGACGTTGTACACGATATCCCATGTCCTAGCGGTCCGCCTCACGATGCCATGTGGGTCGAACTGCGCAACGACGCCATCCGCAACAGCGCCCGGCTGGGGCCGGACTACCGTTTCGAAATCCCTATCCCCGATGGCTGGTACGAACTCGTCGTCCACCTGAACCACCCGGGGCTGCAGGCGCCTCCCCCCTTCCCTGTCTACGTAGGGCCGGGCCAGACCCTGCCGCTACCCGACATCCGGCTGTTGCCTAAAGACGCCCACATCGTGGGCCGGGTGGTCCACGAAGAATCCGGCCAGGGCATCCCTGGAGTGCCCGTCTTCGGCTGGCAGCCCGAAGGGTTCGGCCAGGGGCAGGCCGAGACTGACGCCAACGGGTTTTACGATATGCCCGTCATCGGCGGCGAATGGTTCGTCGAGCCCCGGCCGGGACCTGAGAGGCCCTACGTCTTTCGCCAGCCTTTACGCCGGGTGCGGGTAGGACCGGGTGGCATGATGGCCGGCGTGGACCTGGGGCTGACCTACGCGGGTGCCCGCATCGAGGGGATGGCCGTGGATGCTCACACGACCGCCCCCCTATGGGGGCTGGACGGTTGGGCCTGGGCGCGGCTGTTCCCATCGAACGACCTCTTCTCGGACGCGCCGCTGCGGGACGGCAGCTTCATGCTCAAGGTCCAGGGTGAGGCCTGGTACAAAGTCGGGCTGGACCTGCCGCCCCGTGCCCCCTACGTCTCGGGCAGCGCCGGCCCCGTATCGGTCACTCCGGCAGCAAGTGTGTTCATGACCGTGCCCCTGGAGCACAAGGATGCGGGGGTCCAGGGACGACTGATCGTCGCCGGGACGATGACGCTCGCCCTGGGCGTCCGGGGCGAGGTCTTCGGCGAGGATGGGCAGGGCCATCGGGTCGTCGCCAGCGTGAACCCAATGAATGCCACCTACGGCCTGGGCCTGATCTCCGGCACGTGGCACCTGCGCGCCTGGGTAGACCCAGCCAGTGGCTACGTGGCGGTGCCGACCACGACGGTGGTGGCCGTCCAGGCGACCCAGGTCATCTCCCCTGTCAACTTTGAGGCCTGGCGGATCGACGCCACCATCAGCGGCCAGGTGTTACCACCCATCGGTGTCGTCACGCCAGTGCAGGCCTTTGTCTTTGCCGAAGGGAACTCACCCTTCGTCGGCCACTTCGAGGCCCATACCTGGAGCGACCCGGCCGGCCACTTCGAACTGCACGTGCCGGAAGGGGGGTACCGGGTGGGCGCAGGACTGCCTGACGACGAGTTGAGGGCCCTGGGCTGGCTGAACCCGCGGCCCCTCGACTTCCCACACGTGTCGGTCGCCAATCCGGTGACGGACGCGATGTTGCGCTTCCGCCAGTGGGACGGCGACATCCACGGCACGATCGCCTTCGCCCCTGGCATCGTCGTCACGCCCAACCACCCGGCCTACGTCCGGGGCTGGAGCGACACCGGCGAGTGGGCCGAGACGGGGGCCACCGAGGTCACCGGCACCAACACCTTCACCTACGCCCTGCACGTCATCTCCGGCACCACCTGGCACGTGGGTGCGGTCTACGAAGACCCGCCCAACGGCCACTTTTACGAAAGCCCCGAGGTAGTGGTGCCTGTCATGCCACCCATCATCAGTGTCCAGCAGGACCTGGTACTGGGTGGCCCCTACACACTGCCCCAACCGTTCATCGTCAGTTTCGATGCCAGCCAGATGCAAACCATCATCATGCCTGATGGCGTGGAACTCAGCATCCCACCGGGGGCGCTGGCCGTCTCCGGCACTATGACGCTCTTCATTTTCCCCACCCAGGAGATGCGGCCGGAACCCGGCCACGAGATCATCGGTGCGGGCTACGAGATACGGGCGGTGGACCAGAATGGGCAGCAGGTTACCCGGTTCAACCAGAATGTGGCCATGACCCTCTACTACTCTGAGGCAGACCTGGCCATGCATCACGTCTCGGAACACATGTTGATCCCGGTCTACTACTCGACGCTGGCCGGGCAATGGATCCCGGCCGATAGTTACGTGGTGGACACGGTCCACGACCTGATTACGCTCCAGATCAGCCACTTCACCAAGTTCGGCATCATGTCCATCGGCCCGGCCAAGTACTACATCTACTTGCCACTCGTTCTCAAGAACTTCAGGTAAGCCACATTCCTCCCCGTCATCCGAAAGACTTCGGAAGTCCCCTGAGACTTCCGAAGTCTTTTTTTGGCAACGTTCCTGTAACGCAAGTGAAACCCCAGTTTTTGATTTTTGAGCGAAAGTAGGGTATAGTCATGCGTATGGGCAAAGAGAGATTGGCTCTCCTGCAATCCATCAGCGCGTACGTGCCCGGCTTCGTCGTGCGCCGGGCCA
>Ga0315289_10007010_pt1 | contig 16512 bp, 14 predicted proteins | sample YL17G11_40_MG_FD_203452 | JGI IMG/M metagenome (GOLD analysis project Ga0315289, IMG submission 203452) | Sediment microbial communities from Yellowstone Lake, YNP, Wyoming, USA - YL17G11_40 | ecosystem: Environmental > Aquatic > Freshwater > Lake > Sediment | place: USA: Wyoming | collected... | reverse complement strand
TTCGGCTCCAGGCCGATGGCCTTCTCATCTCCGTAGCGGCAGGCGATGAACCCGCCGCCGTGGCCGCCGAGGAGCGCACACATGCGCTTCGCCTCCCGGCGGATCTTCCCGGCATCGTGCGTCTGGAGGGTGCGCTGGATGTCGACGGGGCACTGGAACGTGACCCGGCCGCCGAACGCCGCGTCGAGCCGCTCGATGCCGTGCAGACTGGGCTGGTCGAACTGGAGGACCTTGATGCCCGCGCCGATGAGGGGCTCGATGATGTCCCACACGTTCCCGCACGAGTGCATCCACACGTCGACGCCGACCTCGCAGGCGACGCGGCAGAGGCGCCGGAGTTCCGGCAGGAAGAGGTCGCGGAACGTCTTCGGCGACACGAGCAGCCGGTCCTGCGTGCCCCAGTCTTCGGGGAACATGACGGCGTCGGCCCCGGCGGCGGCCAGGTGGCGAACGGCCTTCTCCAGTTCGTCCATCACCAGGCCATTCAGGCGCCGCACGCGGGCCGGTTCCAGCAGGCAGTCTGCCAGGAACGTGTCGATGCGGCGGATGTACCGGCTGATGTTGAACGCGCAGCCGGGGATGCCCCCGATTCGGTACTTGCCGTCGGCCGCGGCGAAGGCCTTTCGGGGCCTTTCGTAGCGCGCGGCAACGCCGTAGTCCGGCGGACGGTAAGTGTCGAGTTGGTCCCAGTCGGTGATAGCCCCCCGGAAGACCTCGCCGCGCTTCGAGGTGCTGCCGATGGCGCGCCAGTGGCAGCCCCACTCGTCGACGTAGCACTCGGTGTTCCCCTCGGTCCACCGGCGCTCGCGGAACTCCGGATCGGGACCCATGCCGGCGTGGACGATGTCGCGCGGCCAGGGGTCGGGCAAATCGTAGCCGATCCGCGGGGCGCCGGCGAACGTGATGACCTTCTTGATGAGCGTGCGGGAATCCATGCTCTCTTCCGGGGCGGATGGCCCGCCGCTTCCGCCTTCGGCACAGAGCCTACGGCGGACAGGTCCGCGGCGGGCTCGACTCCGTTCTACGGCATCACTTTGCCTTCGGGCGTATCCCACTTCTGCAACTCGCCCCAGGGCTCGCGGTCGCGAGGCGACAGGTGCTCGCAGATGTGCTGCACGGCCTCGGCCGGATCGTCGGTCAGGCGAAAAAGGTCCAGGTCCTCGGGCGAAATGTGGCCGAATTGCTCCAGCGCGGTCTCGCGGATCCACTTCAGTTGTCCGCCCCAGAAGTCCGTGCCGATGAGGACCACGGGCAGCCGGTGAATCTTGCCCGTCTGGATGAGCGTGATGCCGTCGAAGAACTCGTCGAGCGTGCCGAAGCCGCCGGGGAAGAAGATGAGGCCGACGGCGTACTTCGAGAACATGACCTTGCGGACAAAGAAGTAACGGAAGTTGATGACCTTCGTCAGGTACGGATTCGCGACCTGCTCGAAAGGCAGGATGATGTTGAGACCCACGCTTTCGCCTCCGGCTTCCTTGGCGCCCTTGTTGGCGCCTTCCATGATGCCCGGCCCGCCGCCCGTGATGACCGAGAAGCCCGCCTGGGCAATCAGGCGACCGGCCTCCTCGGCCTTGCGGTAGTAAGGCTGGCCGGGAGTGGCGCGGGCCGAGCCGAACACGCTGATGCCCGGCGGCACGCGGGCCATCATCTCAAAGCCGTCGACGAATTCCGCCATGATGCGGAAGACCCGCCACGGGTCCTGGCCGAGGAACTCTTGTGCCATGACGATCTGACCTCCATCCGACAAAACGCGACAGCGCTACACTCGCGTTCGTGCGCGGCGGCTCTCCTGAGCCGCCGCGCGGCATGCCGCTGACCGGTGTCGGAACACGTCGCTCAGGCACGGCGGGTCAGGAGACCCGCCGCACAAACCCGTATCCAGCGCTGTCGGGCTAACCATGGGATTCGCCTTCATCGCCGGCGGCGGGGAGTGCCCGCGACGGGCCGTCGACCGGCCTCACCTCGGGCAACTCCTTGCCGACTATCGCGGCCTGCTCGGCCAACCGCTTGGCGGAGGGCAGGACCCGCGACTCGTAGGACCCCAGCGCGTCGTCGTAGGACTTGGCCGCCTTGGTCAGCCCGTCGCCGATCTTTGAGAAGTGCTCGACAAACTTCGAGACGCGGTCGAATAGTTCGCGGCCGGCCTGGCCGATCTTCTCGGCGTTCTCGGCCATCTCCTGCTGGTGCCAGCCGTGAGCGACGATACCCAGCAGGGCCATGAGCGTGGTGGGTGTGGCCAGGAAGACGCGGCTCCGCATCGCGTCTTCCAGGAGCGAGCGGTCCTGCTCCAGGGCCGCGCTGAAAAACGATTCGCCCGGCAGGAAGAGCACCACGAAGTCCGGGGCGTCCCTGAACTGGTCCCAGTACGCCTTGCGGCTGAGGGCCTGAACGTGCTTGCGAACGTCCTGGGCGTGCCGCGCCAGGGCCGCCAACCGCGCCGCCTCGTCCTTGCCTTCGGCCGCATCCATGTACGCCGCAAGGGGCACCTTCGAGTCGACGACGATGGTGCGGCGGCCGGGCAGGCGGATGGTCATGTCGGGCCGCTGGAGCCCGTCCTCGGTGGCGATGGAGACCTGTTCGTCGAAGTCGCAGTGCGGCGACATGCCGGCGACTTCGACCACGCGGCGGAGGGTCATCTCGCCCCACCGGCCTCGCACCGTCGGCGACCGCAGGGCCGTCGAGAGTTGGTGGGTCTCCTTCTGGAGCAGGTCGTGGGCCCGGGCCAGCGTGTCGAGATGGGTCTTCAGGCCGCCGTAGGCATCGTTGCGGATCTTCTCGATGTCGCGCAGGTGCTGCTCGTAGGTCGCCAGGAGCGTCTGGATGGGCTTCAGGCGTTCCTCGGCGTGGCTGAGGAACTGGTCGCGGTTGTCCTTGAGGGCGTCGGCGGAGAGGGCGGCGAAGGCGTCCTTGAGTTTCTCCTGGGCCTCGTCGAGGAGGGCCCGCTGCTCCTCGAAGTTACGGCGCTCGGCGTCGAGGCGCGTCTCGGCAGCCACGCGGACTCCCTGCTCGGCTTGGAGCCGCTCGCGCAGGTCGGCGGCCTGGGCCTCCATCGCGGCGGCCTGGCGGCGCAGTTCGTCGGCCTGGGCCTGGAGTCCTGCGAGTTGGGCACGTAGGTCGGCCTCGACTTGCGGATTGCCCTGCCTGCCGCGCTTGGCGTAGTAGAACACCGCCACCGCGAGTGCGGCAACCGCCAGCACCAGGAGACCCAGGAGCAGGTCGGGCACGAGATGTCCCTTGCTTGTCACAACACCAGCACGGGGCCATCGTACTGTCGATGACTGGACCGGTCAATGGAGCCACGCACACGGAGCCTCGCTCACGATTCAGGGGCACAGAACGCCGCCATCGTATCGAGCATTCTGGTGAAACAACCACAGGGAAAACAGGGCAGCGGACAGTCTACTTTGTCCATTCCTTGAAGCAGCCAGAGAGTTTGAGTTCCTGCTTCTCGTACTGGCCCTCCTCCTCTTGCGCTGGCTGCGACATCCGCTTGAAGCATACCTTTCCGAGTTGTATACCATCCGTGAGAATCGTTGGGATATTGTGCCCCCTCACCTCAAACATGAGGGGGCTTCCTTCCGGGCGGCTGCACCCGAAAAACGGGTGAGCAAAGCCCGCGTACTCGATGCGCCATTCCCCCATGGTCTCGGTATAAGCCTGGCACTCCAAGGCGATGTGCCCCGGCAGGCGCAGGCGTTCCTTGGATCGCAGAATATACAGTCTGTCAGGCTGGAGCTCAATCGCATCGTCCTTGGCCGGAACGGGGTCCCAGAAGTCGCATGGGTCATATTCGTTCTTCTTGTCAGGATCAATGGCATCCTTGATGTCCCGCTTGGTCACAAAGCCGGAGAAGCCACCCTCGACAGGCGCCAGGTCCAACCCAAAAGGATACCAGACCTCGTGCGGATCCTTGCTGGAGAACCGGCAGTCCTCGCCCACGACGGGGAAATGCTCCTCGTACTCGAACTCCTCCTGGGTCATGCTTACCAAGCGCTCAGACCCGCGGAAGAGCCGAAGTTGCGAGAGGCACGTGCCCGGGCGTACGACCAGGTCGAAGGTGATGGGCGTAACCTCTACGTATAGGGGCTTGTCGTGATCCCGGTTTATGCGGTCAAACTCCGACGTGTCGTCCGATAGGAGCCTGACCAAGACGTCTAGTCTCCCTATAGAGCTCTTGGCGGTTGCCTTCCCCTCAATTTTCGCACCACTCAGGTCGAGTCGACAGTCGACCTCGAAAATGTGCACCGACCCTTTCCGCAAGATGGTTTCCTTCTCCAGCGTCTTGGCGCTGGAACCCCGTGCGAACAACCGTGTCAGGTCGGAAACCTTGACCTTCATGCCACCGCCAGTTCTGCAGCTCCCCTTCATTACCCAGTACTTGTTGCCCAGAGGAAGATCAATGGCCGAGGAGGACTTCCTGAGAAGCGACGTCAAGGGCAAACCAGAGGGGCATGAGATCCTGTGGGGCGCAGTACCTCTCGGGTTAAGATCCAAGACTTGCTGAGCAGAGAGAATCCCAATGCCCATTCTCGGCACCTCCTTCCGACCCTTCCGAATGCAGCATACGGCCTATGGGCGAGTCGGCGGTGAGAACCTGGAATGCCTGAGGGGGATGGAAAGAAGGCCAAGCATTTCGTAGCCTCTGCAGGCTCACAGGAGTCTTAAGGGGTATAACGTTCTCGAGTGAGAGGGCATATCCCTCGTCGACGCCAGCGAAGTATTCGGCGAAGGCTTCCCTGGAAATGCCCCCCCGGTCTCTATGGGCCCTCCAAAGCTCTTCCGTTTCTACCAGATCTACATGCGAAATCCGAGCACAGAGCGTCACGGCCCGGACTGGACTAGAAACGTAGAAAAGAACCTTCGCTCCGGCGTGACCTCGGGAAAATCGCCTTCGAAACTCCACCGTCTTTTCTCCTCGGACCATCATCTCAGCAAAGAGGGGGCGCAGTGACATAACCAGGGTCCGTGAATATGGGTCTTGCTCCGGCGGCTTAGGCACAAGCCCGAATAAGGTGCGGGCCGCCCTTTCGGAGGCGATCCTATTCAGGTTGGCTTTGAGTTCTCTGGCGGGGCTGGAGTAGATCAGTTCGTCAACGCCGTGCACGTAACGATCGCGTTGGACATCTATCATCGAGAAACCCATGGACTTAAAGAAGCAGGGGCAGCCCGGCTCGGCTGCCTCGCTAACGGTGACATAGACCTCCCGCGTATCGTCCTGCACCAGATTCCTGATGCCCTCGGCCATAAGAAGCGTGCCAAGGCCGCGATCTCGCCACGGCTTCTGAATGCGCAGGGTGCAGAGCTTGGCGCGGCGGCCCGGCTTGCCAATAAAAACGCCCTCAACCGATTCGCCCGTCTCAAGGACGACGGCGACGCGGCGTCCTGTGCGAAGATCGGGCAGGACCGTCTTGTGCCACCACAGGTCAATCCCGGGGTACAGACGGCTGGTCTCGCCCAGCAACTGCCTAATCTGCGCGTAGTCCTGCGGCTCCGCCGCGCGGATCACTGGAGGCCCGGCTTGTTTTCTACGTGTGTCCATCATCGGCCGCGCATCACATTGTGTCAGGTTTGAGCCTTAGGCCGTCGCCTTCCTCTTATTATGGAGCTTGATGCTTCGGCTGGTCTGCTCAATAACCTTCCCAAGGAAGATTCCGCTGAAAGCCAATTGCCCGCGATTGAGCAGGCTTTTCAACGCCTGTGGATCGGGCGTCGTGACGAGGATGTCGCCTCCATCTATAATGAACGTCTTGTTCGTGAACGCAACGCTCGACGGGTCGTAGCGATTGAGGAACTTTACCGCTTTTCGCACCCTTTGCAGGCTGACCCCCGCCCTTCGAAGCTCGACTACAACCCGCAATTTCAACAAGTCGGTATACGAGTAGCGCCGCTCCGTCCCTTTGCCTTTCTTTCGCGTTATAGAGGCCGGGACAATCTCGAGCTCGTCCCAGTAATCCAGTTGCCGCTGGCTGGCTCCACTGACCTCCCTGGCGACGGCTGCCGAGAATTCCTGCATTTCCCGCCCCTCAAGCTATACAACAACAAAGTTGTTGTTTTCTGTCAAGCATATTTCGGCAGGCACGCCTGCGGCCAATCAGGGAATCTGTGCGGTCCTCAACGCGGCGCAGCCCAGCATGAGGGAAAGCATTAACCAGCCGGCAAGGGATATGCGTCACGGAGAATACTTCGGGCTGCCACCGGCCGCGGAAAGGACAAGGGGACAGTTGGCTCGCCGGACTATCCTAGGCCTGTCGGCTCACACGTCGAGGTTCCGCACCTCGAGGGCATGGCGTTCGATGAACTCGCGGCGGGGCTCAACGCGGCTGCCCATCAGGACGCTGAAGATGTGCTCCGCCTCGGCGGCATCCTCGATGAGGACCTGCTTGAGGACCCGGCGGGCGGGATCCATCGTCGTCTGCCACAACTGCTCGGCGTTCATCTCGCCGAGGCCCTTGAAGCGCTGGATGTCCATGCCCTTCTGGCCGAGGCGGCGGATCATCGGCAGTATCTGCGACACGCCCGGCACGTCGACGACCTCCCCGTCGGCGACGACGGAGAACTTGGTCCAGGGCTTCTCCTCGCCGACGGCCTGGCGGGCCTCGAGGTGCCAGTCGGCCAAGTCCAGCCCGCGCGTTTCGAGTTTGCGGGCGACCTTGTTGAGTTCCTTGGCCCCGAAGAGTTCTTCCGGCTCCGGCGGCTCCTCCTCGGGCAACTCCTCCTGGTCCTTTTGCTTGTCCGTGTCCGGCGCCTCTGTCTTGGCGGATGTCCTGGGCTTGGGGAAGGCCGCCGCGATGGCCTTGCCGGCCTCGGCCTCGGTGTGGAAGAGCCGCATGGCCCCCTCAAGCCGCACGGCCCACGACGGGAACTCGCCGGCCTTGTTGCGGGCCGCGAGGAAGTTCTCCCACGGGATGCCCCGCCGCTCGATGGAGCGCACCAGTTCCTCGGCGTCCGTGAGAACGAGGGCGAGTTCCTCGAGTTTGGCGCCGGCGACCTCCTCGGGGGTCTTCTTGCGGCTGCCGGGTTCAGGGTTGAAGCGGATCGCGGCCCCCTCGACGCCGAGTTTCAGGAGCGTCATCTTCATCTCGCGGTCGCTCTGGACGTAGTGTTCGCGGCCCTTGCGGCGGACGCGGTACAGCGGCGGCTGGGCCACGTACACGAAGCCCTGCTCCACGAGTCCCTTCATCTGGCGGTAGAAGAACGTCAGGAGGAGCGTGCGGATGTGGCTGCCATCGACATCGGCATCGGTCATGATGATGACTTTGTGGTAACGGGCGCCGGCGACGTTGAAATCGTCGGTGCCGATGCCGGTGCCGAGGGCCGAGATGATGGTTGCGATCTCCTCGTGCGCGAGCATCTTGTCGATGCGGGCCTTCTCGACGTTGAGGATCTTGCCCCTCAGGGGCAGGATGGCCTGCGTCCGCCGGTCGCGTCCCTGCTTGGCGGAGCCGCCGGCCGAGTCGCCCTCGACGAGAAAGACTTCCGAGAGGGCCGGATCGCGCTCGGAGCAGTCGGCCAGTTTGCCCGGGAGGTTCCCGGACGCGAGGGCCCCCTTGCGACGCACCAGGTCGCGGGCCTTGCGGGCAGCCTCGCGGGCGGTCATCGCCTGGACGGCCTTGAGGATGATCTTCTTGGCCGTGCCGGGGTTCTCTTCGAGGTACTGGCCGAGCATGTCGTTGGTGACCGTCTCGACGAAGGTTCCGACCTCGCTGTTGGAGAGTTTGGTCTTGGTCTGGCCCTCGAACTGGGGGTCGCTGACGCGGACCGAGAGGACGGCCGTCATGCCCTCGCGCAGGTCGTCGCCGCTGGGCGCCGACTCGCCCTTCAGGAGGTTCTGCTTCTTGGCGTAGAAGTTGAGCGTGCGCGTGACCGCCGACTTGAACGCCGACAGGTGCGTGCCGCCCTCGATCGTGTTGATGTTATTCGCGAAGCACAGGATGTTCTCGGCGTACCCGTCGTTGTACTGGATGGCAACCTCGACCTCGGTGTGGGTGGCCGGGTCGGCCCGGCGATAGTAAACGACGTCGCGGTGGACGATCTCCTTGCCCTCGTTCAGGTGCTTGGCGAACGCGCGGATGCCTTCCTTGAAGCGGAAGTCGGCCTCGCGGTCGTCGCGCTCGTCTGTAAGGTGGATGTGGAGGCCCTCGTTCAGGTACGCCAGTTCGCGCAGCCGCCCCTCGAGAACCTCGAATTTGAAGGTCGGGTCCTCGAAGATCTCCCGGTCGGGCTTGAACGTGATGGTGGTGCCGCTCTTCTTGGCCGAGCCGACGCGCTTGAGGTCCTTGGTCTTCTTGCCGCGCGCGAAGGCCATCCGCCAGGCGGCGCCGTCGCGGCGGACCTCGACCTCGAGCCATTCGGCCAGGGCAGTCACGCAACTCACGCCTATGCCGTGGAGGCCGCCCGACACCTTGTAGGTGGAATGGTCGAACTTGCCCCCCGCGTGGAGCATGCTGAGGGCCACCTCGACGCCGGGCTTCTTCTCCTCCTTGTGGAGGTCGACCGGAATGCCGCGGCCGTTGTCGGCCACGCTGACGCTGCCATCGGCGTGCACCGTGACGATGATGTCGGTGCAGAAGCCCGCCATGGCCTCGTCGATGGAATTGTCGACCACTTCGCTGACGAGGTGGTGGAGGCCGCGCTGGTGCCTGTCGCCGATGTACATGTCGGGCCGCTTGCGAACCGCCTCCAGGCCCTTCATGACCTTGATGGAATCGGCACGGTACTGCTCGGCGCCCGTCTCGGCCGCGATCTCGGCCGGCTCGGCTTCGGCTTTCTTTGCTTTGCCCTTGGTCATGCTTGCCGGCGATTCCTCTTCTCGTGCGGTCCCCCCTGCGGCGGCCCGCGTTTTTCCAGGCGAAACCGGATATCGCGGACGAAGCACGTCCGCACGTCGCGCCGCAGCGCGTCAAGCAACTGCTGCTTCCGGAAGCCGCGGAGTTCCGACAGGAGGGCGCTGGAATCCACAACAACGCTCGCCACGTGGTTCCTCAGGCCTTCAAGGCGGGTGTGCGCGGCGTCGGCCCCCAGCGCCTCCTGCCAGGCGTTCCAGATCCGCTCCCGGTCGGAAAGATGCAGGATGCCGCTGCGCCTGACCCACCGCTTAATCACCTGGCCAACCGGTTCCGTGAAGTCCTTCTCGTAATCCGACGCCTCCGCCCGTCCGGTGGACACAACTCCCCTCCAACCCGACACTTCCGCGCCCCTCCCGCCGGTCGCCTTCACCTATCTAGACAATGCTGACAGGCATGACCACGTGAGTGAACATCCGCCCCTCGGTGATCACGCCGGGCTTGCTTGAGCCCTTGAACGAAAACGAGAACTCCTCAGCATCAATAACCTTAACTGCATCAATCAGATATACCGGGTTAAAGCCTATCTCCAGCGGTTCTCCTTCGTAGGCGACCTGCATTCGAACCTCGGCTTCGCCCATCTCGGGCGTACGGCTGGTGATCACCAACTCATCCTTCGAGAACTTGAGCATAACGCCCCGCGACTCCTCGTTCGTCAGGAGGGCGGCCTTCCGCACGGCGCCCAGGAACGCCTCTGCCTTCAGGGTCGCCTTCTTGTCGAAGTCCTTCGGAATCACGTCCTCGTACTTCGGGAAGTGGCCGTCAACGAGCCGCGAATAGACGATCCGGCGTCCGCCGTCGCCGGGCGGCGCCTCCAGCAGGATATCCTTCTCGCGAAGAACCGCGCGCACATTGCCCTTAACCTTTTCAACGTCCGTCAGACACCGCTCGATGAGTTGCATCGCCTTGCTCGGAACAATCGCCGAGACTCTTTCTTTCGGCCCATCTTTGCACTTTCCCCTTGCCAGACTCAGCCGCCGGCCATCCGTAGAAACCAACGTCAGGCTGTTGCCCTCTACCTCCCAAAGAACCCCATTGAGCGCATAGCGGGTATTCTCTTTCGCGGTGGCAAAAAGGGTTCTCTCTGCAAGCGCCAGAAGGTCATCCGCCTCCACCGTCAGAACGCCCTCTTCGGGAAACTCGGGGACCGCCGGAAAATCAGCCGGGTCATTGCCCAGGACTGTAAAGTGGGCTCCGGGAGCAACGATCTTGGTTTCCTGGGCCGTTGCCGAAATTGAGATGGTATCTTCCTGGAGTTCCCGCAGGATGGCGTTAAGCCTGTCGGCGGGCACAAGTCCCTCGCCCGGTTCCTGGATATCCATCTTCTCCAGTTCGATGCGGATCCCCACCTCCAGATCCGTCGCCAGCAGGGTCATGCAGTTTGCCTTGGCCTCCACCTTGATGCAGCCGAGGGCCGGTTTGGGACTCCGAGGAGTCGCTACGCTGGCAGCCAGTTGGACGCCCCGGGTAAGAGTGGCACGATCACAAACTGCTTTCATCGCAGTATCTCCTTTGCTGATCCGTTCTGTTTTAGAATCAGTTATGAAGGAGTATCAGTCTTCATAGCGCTTGTGCAAATCTCGGCGCCCATTGGCGGACAGATGTAAGTCCCTGCCACCAAAAGCCTTACAGCCGGTCTTGCCGGAATGCCCCTGTGGAAAACCGGTGAAATCACTCGTGGAATGTCCAGGCATGTAACCGTGGCGCACCAGCGGTAGAACCGGCACCCGTCAAATGCCGCCCCCAGCGCCACGGCAGCGCCACCGGTTTTCCACACCCCCTATGTCCTAAGGACATCCCTCTCGATCGCCTCCACGATCCCTCGAAACGCCGGGTCGTGAGCGATCATCTGTTTGACCTTTCGCTCCGCATGGAGCACGGTTGTGTGGTCGCGGCCGCCGAAGAACGCACCGATTTCCTGAAGGCTCTGGCTCGTGAGCCGCCGGGCGAGATACATGCAGATCTGTCGCGGCGTAGTCACCGATTGGGCCCGGCGCTTGCTCTGGAGGTCGGAGAGGCGAGAGTTGTACCGGCGCAGGACCGCGTCGGCTATGGCCTGGATGGTAACAGTCTTCGGATGGGCTCCCACTAGGTCGCGCAGGGCCTCCTTCGCCAGGTCCACATCCATGTACCGATTGCACAGCGAGGCATATCCCAGGACGCGGACGACGGCGCCCTCGAGTTCGCGGTTGTTGGTGTCGATCGCGGTTGCGATGTACTTGACGACATCTTCGGGCAACTCGCGGCCCCGCAGGCGGGCCTTGGTCTGCACGATCGCCACACGGGTCTCGTAACTGGGCCGGTCGATCCGCACCACCAGGCCCCACTTGAACCGGCTGACCAGGCGCTCCTCGAGGTGCGGAATCTCCTGCGGCGGCGAATCGCTCGACAGGACCACCTGCTTCTGCGCCTGGTACAGCGTGTTGAAGGTGTGAAAGAACTCCTCCTGGGTGCGTTCCTTGTCGGCGAGGAAGTGGATGTCGTCAATGACCAGGACGTCGAGATACCGGAACCGGTAGCGGAACTCTTCAATCTGCCCCCGTTCGATGGCCGCAATGAACCGGTTCACGAAGTCCTCGCATGACATGTACATCATCGCCGCGTCGGGCCGGCCCTGCTGGATCTTGTGGCACAGCGCCTGGATGAGGTGGGTCTTACCCAGGCCAACGCTCGCGTGGAGGAACAACGGATTGTAGGCCCGGCCGGGCAGGTCGCTGACGGCCAGGGCCGCGGCGTGGGCCATGCGGTTGCACGGGCCCGTGATGAAGTTGTCGAAAGTGTACTGGGGGTTCAGGCGAGGCCGGTCTTCGAGCAGCAACTGGCCGCGCGGGGCCGGGGCGGCCGGCCTCGCCGGTTCGGTCGGCAGCGCGTGGAATTCCAGCGACACGCGCCGGCCCGTGTGCTGGGCGAACGCCCGCTCGAGCGCCGCCCGCAGCGCCGCATCCACCTCGGCGCCACGCGGGGCCTCGGGCAGCATGACGGCCAACCGCGACGGGTCCAGTTCGGACACGCGGGCTTGGATCAGCCAGGGCGGAACGCCGACACCGAGCGACTCACCTTGGACCTGGGCAATCGCCAGTTGCCACAGGTCCCACGTCGAGGACGCCATGGGAGATGTCTCCCGTAACTGTCAGATGGATATCAGCCAAGGAGAAATACGCCGCGTCCGGCCCGGCGCCGTCCACGGCGCCGCCTTGATCGGCCCGCGCCGGAGGGACTGCCGAACTGCCCCCCGGACAACCCAGGCACAGTACCACACCAGCGCGCCGCCGTCAATGTAAAGATACTACGGCGGCGGTCGCACGCTCAAGAAATCTTTTCGCCGCGCCGAAGAACGTTTTTCGCCTCGCGCCGCGAGGCGCGCGCGGGCCGGACGCGCGACGAGAGACGTTCCGAAAGCGTTGGGCGGCAAACAGTCGGTGGCCGCCGCGCGACTGCCCGTTGGGGGCGGCATCGCGCCACCACGGGGGATCACTTCGCGTAACGCGGGGTACACGAGTAGGCGTCGAGGAATCGGCGACTTGCCGCCTTGCGCAGCGGGGAGGGGCCGGAGGTAGCCCCGAGGACTGCTAACAATGGCCCGGGCCGCTTGGGCACCATAAGCGCCTGTAAACAAAGGACTTGCGGCGGCACCCCCAAGATGTCCACATGATTTCCACAGGTCGCGGCGGGCCCTAAGTCGTGTAGCGAAAGGCGCTTGCGCGCGCGCCCGCTCCGCGAGCCGACGCTCTTGTGGGTCACCCCCCGTCCAAGCCCACCTCTCGCAGTCGGCGATAGAGCGGGCAGGAGGCGAGAAGTTCCTCGTGTGTGCCCACGCCCACGATGCGGCCGACATCCATCACGGCGATGCGGTCGGCGATGGTGAGCGTCGACAGCCGATGCGCGATGAGGATGGTGGTGCGGCCCCTCACGAATTCGCGCAGGGTTTCCTGGACGAGGGCCTGCGTCTCCTCGTCGAGGGCGCTGGTGGCTTCGTCGAGGATGAGAATGGCCGGGTCGCGCAGGATGGCCCGGGCCAGCGCGATGCGCTGCCGTTCGCCGCCGGAAAGCGTCGTGCCGTGCTCGCCGATGGGCGAGTCGTACCCCTGGGGCATTTGGCGGATGAAGCGGTCGGCGTGGGCGGCCCGGGCGGCCTGCTCGATGGCTTCGCGCGAGGGTTGGAGTCGGTTGTGCTGCACGGCGCCGAGGGCGATGTTGCCCGCCACCGTGTCGGCGAAGAGTGTGGTCTCCTGCGGCACGTAAGCCATCTGGCCGCGCAGGCTGCGGAGGGTTACGTCGCGAAGGTCCACGCCGTCGATCCGGATCGTCCCGCCGGTGGGCTCAAAGAATCGCGGGAGGAGGCTCACGAGCGTGGTCTTGCCGCAGCCGGTGCGGCCGATGACGGCCAGGACCTCGCCGTGCCGGACGGTCAGGTTGATGTCGCGGAGGACCGGCTTGCCTTCGCCGTAAGCGAACGCGACTTCGCGGAACTCGATCTCTCGCGCCAGGCGCGGCAAGTCCTTGCCCGTTGCGCCATAGCGCGGCTCCACGTCTGAAGCGAGGAGTTCGTAGACGCGGTCGGCGCCGCTGGCGGCCTGCTGGAGGCGGTTCGACACCTGAGAGAGTTTCCGCACCGGATCCAGCGCACCCACCAGCAGCCCGAAGAAGAGGATGAAATCGCCCAGGTCGTTTCCGAGTCCGCGGTCGATGATAATCTTGCCGGCGAGGACGGCGGCGCCCGCCGCGCCTATCGTGAAGAGGGCGGCCACCGTCGGGTCGGTCAGTGCGTCGAGGCGTATGGTGCGCAGGAGTTGCAGGAACAGTTGGCGGCTTGCCGCAAAGAACGCGCGGCGCTCGTGGGCCTCCAGCCCGTACCCCTTGACGACGCGGATGCCGAACAGGCTCTCCTCGAGGATGCCCATCAGGGAGGCCCAGCTCTCGAGCGACTTGCGGCTGGCCCGGCGCATGCGGACCGCGAACCGCCGCACCAGGTAGCCGACGACCGGCGCCAGCACGAGGGCCAGGACCGGAAGCCAGGGGTCGATGGAGGCCCCGACCATGATCGCAGGAACCACGCAGATGATGGCGCGCGGCGGCTCGGTCACCACCTTGCCCAGCAGGATCTTTGTGCCCTCCAGGATGTAGAAGCAGTCCTGCTGGAAGCGGCTCATCACGTCGGAGGCGCCGATCTTCGAGAAGAGCGAGATGGGCGAGCGAAGCACGTGCTCGAAAACCTTCAGCCGCAGGCTCAGCATGGCCCGGTTCGTCGCGTGGCCCACGAGGTACTCGCTCGAGTAGACCAGCACGCCGCGCAAGACCGCCATGACCATCACGCTGATCATGATCCACAGGAGGCAGTGGTAGCGGTCCTCGGGCAACACATCGGCCAGCCCTGTCAGGGCGAACGCATACGGCCGTCCCTGCTCCCGTGCTTGTTGAGCGATGCCCTTCAGGCCCCTCTTGGGCTCGATCACCTTCACGTCGGGCGCCACGCGGATCGTGGTGCCTTTGACTTCGAACGAGGCGACCGACGGGTCCGCCTCAACGGTCCAGCGGCCGGGCGTGGCCTCGAGGATCCGCTCCCGGTTACCGCCGACCTGGCGCGGCGGAATCTCGCTGAACCGGACGCCCTGGGGAGGTTCCTGGAAGAGAAGGTTGAACAACGGAAGGACGGCCCCGATGGTCCCGAACCAGAAGGCGGCGGCCAGAATGCCGCAGATCCAGGCCAGGACGATCCGGCCACGGTAGGGCCGGCAGTATTGCAGGGCTTTCCAGAACGACTTCATGCCGCATGCCGCTCCCGCAAGACAACCGTGCCCGCCGGGAGGCGGGCACCGGAGACTTCATGGCTTGGCGCTGGCGCCGGTTACGCGCCGCCTTGGGCCTTGCCGCCGCTCGGGGCGCCGGCGGGCGTCTTGGGGGCCACCACTTCGCCGAGTTCCCGGCGAAGTTCGGTCAGGCGGGTCGCCTTGCCGACGCGCTCTCGCAGGAAGGTCAGTTTGGCCCGGCGGACCTTGCCCGACCTGGTCACGCGGACGAACGCTATCGACGGCGAGTGCAGCGGCAGCGTCCGCTCGACGCCCTCGCCGGCCACGATCCGCCGCACGGTGAACGTCTCCGACACTCCTCCGCCGCGGCGAGCGATCACCAGGCCCGTAAACACCTGGGTCCGCTCCTTGTCGCCCTCCATGATCCGGACGCCCACGTCGACCGTGTCGCCGATATGGAATTCGGGCCGCTCCTTCGCCAGGTAGGCGGCCTCCACGTGCATGAGTGCGGCTCTCTTCATCGTTCAACCCTTCCCGAACCGACCCCCGATGTCCATCGACGGCTAGCCGTTCTCTTGTTCCTTGTTCCCTGCTGCCTGCTGCCCGTCATTGAGAAGGTCCCGGCGGCGCTCGCGCGTCCGGCCCTTGGCCTGCTCGGCCCGCCACTTCGCGATGGCCGCATGGTCGCCCGACACCAGGACCTCGGGCACCGCCATGCCGCGGAACACGCGCGGTCGCGTGTACTGCGGATACTCGAGCCACCCGTCGGGGGCGCCGAAACTCTCTTCTCGCGTCCCGTCTTCCGCCCCGAGGGCGCCAGGCAGGAGCCGCGTGACCGCATCAATGACCACGAGGGCGGGAAGTTCCCCGCCCGTCAGCACATAGTCGCCGATCGAGAGTTCCACGTCGGCCAGCGTCCGGATCCGCTCGTCGAAACCTTCGTAGTGCCCGCAGACAAGCACCACCCGCTCGTGCTCCGCCAGGGCCCGGACCCCTGCCTGCGCCAACCGCCGGCCCTGCGGCGTCAGAAGCACCACCGGCCCGGGCCGCGGGTCCAGCGCCTTCACGTGCTCGACGGCCCGGAATGCCGGCTCAGGCCGGATCACCATCCCCGGCCCGCCGCCGAACGGCTTGTCGTCCACCGAACCCCGCGTGTTGATCGCAAAGTCCCTGAGGTTCGTCAGGATGACTTCGATCCGACCCTCGCGCCGCGCACGCCCGACAATGCTCGACTCGAGGACGCTCGTGAACGCCTCGGGGAAGAGCGTGATGACGTCGAACCGCCGCGCCATGTCGCCACCTCGCCCGAGTCTCATCCGTCAGCCGGCCGCGGGCGCCCGAGGGTTACGACGCCGGGCCCTCCTTGGGCTCGGCCTCAGCGGCCTTGGCCTTCTCGGCAGCGACCCGGGCGGCCGCAGGCTTCGGCGGCGCACGCCTCTTCTTGCGCCACGGCCTCGGCGGCACCTCGTTGCCCTTTGTATCGAGGCCCAGGTGGCGCAGCATCTGGGCCACCGAGATCGAAGGCTGCGCCCCCATCTTCAGCCAGTGGACCACCCGATCGCGCTTAATCTTGATCTTGTCCTGGTCCGGTAGCAGCGGGTCGTAGTGCCCGAGTTCCTCGATGAAGGGGCCGTCTCGTGCGGCCCGCTGGTCCGCGGCGCAGATGCGCCAGAACGGCCGATTCGTGCGGCCCAAGCGTTTCAGACGAATGCGTACCACTCCTGGACTCCTTCCAGACTCTCCGGCCCGGTTTCGGGTCCGCCCACTTGGCGAATAGGGCATCTTAAACTCAAGGGGGCGATTTGGCAATACAAAAACCATGGCCTTCGGCCAAGGCGGCCAGGGCGAGCCTCGCGGCGGCCGCATCTCCCACCTCGACAGACTCTAGTGCGCCGCGGAGCGCCTCCGCCTGCTCCCGGGTG
>Ga0315289_10007009_pt1 | contig 16512 bp, 15 predicted proteins | sample YL17G11_40_MG_FD_203452 | JGI IMG/M metagenome (GOLD analysis project Ga0315289, IMG submission 203452) | Sediment microbial communities from Yellowstone Lake, YNP, Wyoming, USA - YL17G11_40 | ecosystem: Environmental > Aquatic > Freshwater > Lake > Sediment | place: USA: Wyoming | collected... | reverse complement strand
ACCCACACCCCGGTGGCATTGTGAATTGCATTGGCTATAGCGCCAACGCTGCAACAGATGATTCCTTCACCTACCTCCTTGGCACCGAATGGTCCCTCAGGCTCATTACTGACTATAGAGATGGATTCCATCTGTGGCGCATCCAGTGCTGTAGGCATTCTATAATCCATAAAAGACGGATTCATTACCTGCCCGTCTTTTATGTGGAGCTCCTCGTATAAAGCCATGCCCTGTGCCATAGAGCCCCCTCCTTCCACTTGACCCTCCCAGAGCAAAGGATTTAGCACGCGGCCGGAATCACCTACTGTTGTCAGCTTGACAACCCTTACCTGCCCTGTCTCTTTATCTACCTCTACCTCAGCCACCTGGGTAGCAAAGCTATAAGAGCCGGTTATGTTCCCCGCATATGTCTTCCTATCTGGCCACTCTACGTTGGGCGGAAAGTAGGAACCTGTGCCGATAACGAGCTTCCCCGTGCTTGACGTTTGAGCCTCTCTCACCGCATCAGCAAAGGACATTCTCCGCTCTGGCGAGCCCTTTACTGAGACTGCCTTATCCCTAAACTCTAAATCCTCAGGGGTTACCCCTAGCCTTGCCGCCGCTACCCTAGCCAGTTGGTCTCTAACATCCTCTGCTGCTCTCTTGGCAGCATTCCCGGCATAGAAGGTAGTCCGACTAGCCCAGGCTCCGGGATCAAAGGGAGTAGTCTCGGTATCTGCAGTAAATATGGTAATATCCTCCACAGCCAGTCCTAGTATTTCGGCCACAATCTGAGTCATTATTGTATTGCAACCCTGCCCAACGTCAGATACCCCCATGAGCAGAATTACATCGCCTTCCTCGGTCAAATGTATAACGGCACCAGTATCACTTTGTGCTGCCTCTCTCGCTCCACAGGGGAAACCACTACAACCTATACCTATGCCTCGGTTACTTAGGGGTTTACTCCGCTTTTCTTTCCACCCTGTTCCCTCCGTTGCCTTCTGGATAGCCTCGGAAAAGCCAGAGCTTATTATGCGCAATCCATTAACTGTCACATCACCTGTGTGGAGGGCATTCTTTAACCTCACTTCCGCTGGGTCTAGTCCCAGTTCCTCTGCAATCATATCTAATTGATACTCTATAGCAAAGTGAGTTTGAACTTGACCATGCCCCCTCTGCGGTGCATGGGGCATTTTATTGGTGTATATCTGATATGCATCAAGTTTAAAATTGGGCAAGCGGTAGGGAATCATATGAGCCAGGCCTATATTGTAGAGAGTTGATGGCCCCAGCACAATGAAGGCGCCACCATCAAGTATTGCCCGGGTATGTTGAGCAACCAATGTGCCGTCCTTCTTAACCCCGGTCTTAATATTGTAAATCATCGGCATTCTACGATAGGTGCACATCATGTCCTCTCTCATGGTGTATACCATCTTCACTGGCTGACCCGTTTTCATGGCTAACAGGGAAGCGCAATACCAGGGACTGGAGAGAAACTCTTTGCCGCCAAAGGCACCACCGACGTGGGGTTTAATCACTCTAATTTTATTGTAGGGTATGCCGAGGGTCCGTGATAGATCACGCCTAATGGAGAAGAGCCTCTGGCTATTCGCCCAAACTGTTAGTTTGCCAGACGAATCATAATCGGCGAGGCAAGCATGGGTCTCTAGATAACCATGTTTTGTTATCTGAGTAGTCAACCTATCTTCCCTGACATAATCTGCTTTCTTGAAGCCCTTTTCAACGTCTCCAAAGTTCCAGTGACGCTCCAGAGCGATATTATGCTCAACAGCATCATGGACTCTAGGTCCCTCCTGCTGCATAGCCTCTGCAGCATCCAAGACTGGCGGAAGCGGTTCATACTCAACCTTGATAAGTTCCAGTGCCTCTTCAGCAATATCCTCGTCAATAGCCGCCACGGTGGCTACTTCATCACCGATAAAGCGTACCTTATCAATAGCTAAGAGATCTCTATCCCGGTAGTTCTTCAAGGGGCCATACTTTAACCCCGGTGTATCCCTACCGGTTATTACTGCCTTAACGCCAGGTAATCTCTCTGCCTTACTAGTGTTGATGTTTACAATCCTGGCGTGGGCATAGGGGCTTTTGAGGGTCTTCCCAAATAGCATCCTGGGTAGTGTCATATCCTGAACAAATTCGGCCTGACCAGTAGCCTGTAGTATTGAGTCTTTTCTGGGCAAGCCCTTGCCTATTACCAAATATTCACTCATCTAATCCCTCTTAATTATTTTTGCGCGGCTGCCTTTATCGCTTCAATAATTTTGATATACCCGGTACAGCGGCAGAGATTGCCGGCGATTGCCCTTCTTGTTTCTTCCTCCGTAGGTGCCGGGTTTTTGTCCAGCAAAGCCTTGGCACTCAGAATCATCCCCGGAGTGCAGAACCCACATTGGATGGCGCCATGGTTAATAAAGGCTTCCTGAATGGGGTGCAGCTGTTGCCCCTTTGCTAATCCTTCAATGGTGAGGATGTCCTTATCTTGCGCCTCTATGGCCAGAACTAGACAGGAGGTCACCGGGTTTCCATCCATGAGGACAGTGCAGGCGCCGCAATCCCCCTCCTCACATCCCTTCTTGGTTCCGGTGAGGCTCAGATTCTCCCTCAGAACCTCAAGCAAAGTCCTTCGAGGCTCTATTACCACTTCGTAAGACTCTCCATTTATTTTCAGGGTTACCAGCTGTTTCATAAGCATTACTCCTGAATAGCAGTCTATCTATCCTTTTACTACTTAATAGTCAAGCAGGTAATCCTACCATGCATATAGACTCTGGTCAAACCTATGTACTCGTCCACTACCTTGATTACAGCACAAGACATATTCGAACCATTTTCAATGTCACAACATACTATCTCAGGCTGTCTAATAAGTCGGCTCGGAAAATTTCCCCTCCCACCTTGGGGGCAACACATGGCGTATGTTGGCAGCCTTTCCCCACCTGATTCCCAAAGTCAGCTAGTTTCGTGGGTAATTCCCCACTGTGCCCTGTTTGCTCACCCTTTCTGGACAGCCTGATCTATATTGTTTTAGTTAATGACTCCGGCATCACCTTTGTTTTTCTTCACATCTGACGGGCAGACCCCAGCATCTTTTCCACCTGGTTCCCTATTTAGCATCTCGATGCGAGGTCACCTCTGAGCAGAGGACCTCATCGTACCTCATGCGGGGTTAGCCAGGAGGGTGGGGCACCAAGTTGTGGATGCGGGCTTGCTCAGGTGAGCTCCCAAAAACGCTCCGTGGTGTCTTCCCACCCGCCTACTTTTGTCATGATAAAGGCTGCAGCCATTGTTTCGGGTTGGTTTCTGGTATTATAGGTAGTAACAAATGTGATTGATACTTTGCATCTCGATAGTATTTATACTGGATTACCTTAGCGTTTGGGAGATAGCCTATCATATCCATCTTTGACCAAGTGGTTACGTGAGCTGGGTTGTAATCCATAGTCGTAAGTTCTAGTTCCAGCTTATGACCTGGTTGAAAAACTATTGAGTACTCACGAAACTCAATCACATATTCGTTAATCTCACCCGGTTTAACCGGCACTTCTTTACTGTGATCGTGAACCGGTCTCCCGGGTATAGATTTTTCTGGGATAAGAGTCCTGTGCGATGCTTTCAAATAGCCTGCTGAGAGGAGTCGTCTTTCACCACCAGGGGACACATCGTAAAACTTGCCTATAAAGTTTGCATCTTCGGCATCAATTGAAGCATACAGATGTAACGCGATTTGCCCAGTAACTTCCATTGGCTCGCTTAACGGTGCAGTTGTATATTTAACTTTTGGCACCTCATTCGATATCATTGGAGGTACATGAACCAGGCTATCTGGTATAATATCTACTTTTTCTTCCGGCTCAGTTGATAGTCTTCCCGCTCTTCGCAGGTAGAACTTCGTCCATTTTGTCCTTGCCAGAGGCCACTCATTCTCAAAGCGATATTTGTTAACGCCGCTTACGAAGATTTTTACCGGTGGTTCATCCATAATGCCGGTATCTACTCCTTTAAGCCAATGGTCATACCACCTTAAATATTCTTCATTGTAATACCTGAACGGCAGCTCAAGTATAGGCCAATACACACCCCACATCATGACTTTCTTTGGTACGTCCATACTGGGATCCATAAAGGGCTCGAAAGGTTGATAGTACCCCTCTGCACTCCAATGACCGGTCAGGTATGCTGGGACTTTCACCTTATGCCATTTATTATAGGCTGATCTTGCTGCCCAAAAGTCATCTTCCAGTGGGTGCAGCAAAACGTCAAGCCAGACTGGATTATATCGAGGAGGCCAGGTTGTAAGTTCTCTCAAGAAACCAGGAAAGGCTTGCAGATCAGGGTCGTTCTCCCAGCGCTCCTTCATCTTGCGTTTAAGCTCTTCCGGTGAGTTTTCTCTTTCAGCATACGACCTATACTCCTTATTCGTTGGGCAAAGGGTTTGATAGATATGGTAGAAGGTACGAAGTATGCCTCCACCATAACCATGACCGTAGGCATGGTCACGAACCGAGATAGGCATTATTGCCTTTAAATGTGGAGGTTGATGGGCAGCTACCAACAACTGTACGATCCCAAAATACGATAGGCCAATCATTCCAACTTGTCCATCACACCATGGTTGCTGTGCAACCCACTCTATGAGATCATACATATCCTCTTGTTCTTGTGGCCCATAAAGACCGTCCCACTCACCTTCTGATTTGCCTATTCCACGAGGGTCCGGAATAACATACACATATCCTCTAGGTACAAACCATTCTAGATCGCCGGCCTCAATAGTGTGGTCGAACGTAAGATTATCTGGTCGTATTGGTAGCATTTGGAGCGATTGTGGCGATTTACCATAAGAGGCCCAGGCTATCAAAGCTGGGAATTTCTTTCCTTCGGCATCTGGACGGAAAATATCCGTGCATATTTTAGTTCCATCACGCGTGGGTAAGTAGATGTCTAAGTCCTCTTTAATCTTATATTGGGGTTTGGAAAGCTTTTCCAGATTTTTAGTGTATCTAGCATCCCAATATGGTCTAATTTTCAGTTCTATCTCTTCGAGTGGAATTTCCCTTGTTGCCATTCAAGTACCTCCTTAAGAATACTAGACCAAGACTACCACAGAAGAACTCCCGTCTCTTGAATTACATTTTTTAAAACACTTCCTAATAAATACTATACTAGCCCTATCATAACAAAAACTCTGCCGTTCGTGAAAGAAAAGTGCCCATTATTCAATAATCACCGGTTTTTCTGCTTTGAATCTCTTCCTTATCAGGATAATACCTATAACAAGCGCGGACAGTTTTTACAGCTATGTCCCTTTCTTCTTTGTATTCAACACAAGCTTAATTCTACAAGGCCTGCTTTTAGAGACACTTCATCTTTTTGCCCTTTACCTGCTCGGTATACTGCTTTTGCAAGGGGGTGGAGGGTTATCTCCTGAAGATAGGGAGGTTAGACTTATGAACACGTACGCTGCTGATTATAGGCGGATTTCTAATTGCTGTAGCATAGTTGAAACTGTCAAGTACCCTTACTTCACGTCTTCCCATCTCCCTAACCTGAATTCTATTTTTGTTAGGGTTGTTTTACATGCTGTGGCTTTAGTCTATAACTCATTTATGCGGTTGTCAATACCCAAAGGACTCCCTCGCATATTTCTAGAAACTGCATTTTCTAATTGGAATATTAATGTTATCCAGATTAAGGTTGCTGTCACGCACTTTGGCCTCCTAAAAAACCGGGCTGACACTTCCGTTGAAGCCAAATATACTCCTTTTTTGTTTATCAAAACCTTAAAGTGTTTATATTTACTCTGCCCTAATACTAAGGTGACATAGCGGTATGGGTATTCCATATTGTTTCGGCTGGTTGTATAATTGTGATTAATTATGTAATGCACGCGATGAGGCTGGCAGCTACAGCGTAGCCTTGAATGGGGTGAGTGGTACTTTTGCCGTAGTGGCACCAGCAAATTCGATTTTGCGAGTGCTGCCAAAGTGTGATGCTTTTATTCTGCGGGCTGTCATCTTTTTATCTCTCCAGGAGGATTGGGATTCGCACATGACTGAGAAAAGGAAGCCAAAATTCTTCTATGGTTATATCATAGTTTCAGCTAGCATCATCACAACGGCGGTTATGTGGGGCACATTATACAGCTTTGGTGTCTTTTTTAAGCCTATGCTAACCGAATTTGGCTGGACAAGAGCAGCGACATCAGCCGCGTACTCGTTTTGTATCTTGCTAAGTGCATTTCTGTCTATTATTATGGGCAGGCTAACCGATAGGTTCGGACCAAGGCTAGTGATAAGAATCTGCGGCTTCTCCCTAGGTCTAGGCTATTTGCTGATGTCTCAGATTAATGCTGTCTGGCAGCTTTATGTTTTGTATGGGGTGATGGTAGGCATTGGCATCAGCGGTGCTTATGCTCCGTTGCTGGCTACAGTAGGCAGATGGTTCATCAAGCGCCGTGGAATGATGACCGGGATTGCTTCTGCTGGTGGGGCTGTCGGTGCCATGACAATCCCACCAATAGTCGGGTGGCTAATATCAGTTTATGACTGGCGCACTTCTTACATCATTACTGGTATCGTGGCTTTGCTATTGGTTGTATTAGCGGCACAGTTTCTCAAGCGTGACCCAAGTCAGATAGGGGTGTTACCGTATGGTGGGGAGCAGACGAGCGAAAATGGTGCTGAGCTGCAAGCCAGCTCCTTCTCTGTTCATGAAGCAATGCATACCAGGCAATTTTGGCTGCTTTGTGCTGTATTCACCTGTAATCTTCTCCCTTTATCAGCGATGGTTGTGCATGTTGTCGTCCATGCCATCGGGCTAGGGGTATTACCTACTAGTGCTGCCAATATTATGGCTTTTATGGGAATAGGCGGCATTGTTGGCAGAATCACACTAACCAGTGCCGCAGACAAGGTAGGCAATAAGTTAGCCATGATTATTGGCTTTATCTTGATGGCGGTTACTTTCATTTGGCTGATGGCAGCTAAAGAAGTGTGGATGCTCTACCTCTTTGGTTTTGTGTTTGGCTTTGCCTCTCATAGCTTGATAGCTCTAATAGCACTGAGCACAGTTGAGCTATTCGGCCTGGGTTCGCTCGGTGTTCTTCTGGGGGCTGTCAATTCTGGCGGCGCTATAGGGGAAGGTATTGGTCCTGTCTTGGCTGGAGGTATATTCGATATAACCGGCAGCTATCAGGGGACTTTCCTGTTGTTGCTTGCTATCAGCGTTACAGGCATTATACTCAGCTCACTACTGAGACGTACTGATAAGCTCTCACTAGTTCCTACATCGACACCTACCCGTAACTGATTTTGCATGTAAAATAGTTCTCATCAGGGTAAGTCGATGCTGACGCGTTGACCCGGTTCGGCAGTGCCTAGGAAGCTCTCGGCATAGCGAAGATACGGGAGCAGTTATGACCATTACTACAGCCAAACTAAAGAAAACCACAGCTTCGCTATCCCTGCTGCTTTACTGCTGGATGATACTCCCGACTTCTGGTGGGGTGGAAGGAGTCTTGGGCATGGCAAAAATAGCGGGCATCATTATGAGTATTATAACCGTAGCTAAAGCAAAAAGGAGGATTTGGAAGCCCCCAGCTATGCCGACATTGTCCAACAGTAGAGAGCTAGCGGTAATGCTGACTACGCTTCCTGCCTGCCGGAACATTGCCCCCCCCGCCTAACAATTTAAGTAAGTCCGCTACAGAGATATGCCGGACAGTGTCATGTCTTAACATAACACGGGGATTGATGCGGTAAATATTGCTCCTTCCCACCTTTCGTCGCTTAACATATCCCTCGGCCTCTAGCTCAGCTATACACTTATGCACAGTTCGTTCCGTAACATGAATTGCTGAGGCTATCTCCCGGGTGGTACTCCTTGGATGCTGGGCAACGTAAGCAATCACCAGCCCGTGCCGAGTGATAAAAGTCCATTCGCTCATTCCTACTATTCCTGGGAGAATATATTGACAAGGGCAAGAAATACTGATAAACTTTTACTGAAAGTTTCTTCAGTAATCATTCTTCCACTTATCATATAGTAACAAAGGAGAATGTGCAAGTCAAGGCCATTTATAGGAAGAACTCGCTGAAAGGGCTAGTGCTACTCAGTCTTTTCATTAGCCTAGGAATATCAATCATCTTTGTCCCCGAATTAAGCAAAGCTACTACAGGCATTCCAGCTCCTATTTCAATATCCCGAATATCTGGTGATTATGCTGTGCTACCCACTCCTTTCACAGCCGGTGAAAAACTGTGCCAAGTAAAGCCTCATAAAAGCGACGCCTATGGAAAAAGAGTATCGACACAGAATGAGGTAGCATTCTTCGGGACATACAGGTACTTTATTTCAAACCTTTGCGGAGTTTCTAATTACCGCAGTAGCTTTGACAGTATCTTCAAAGAAAATTTTCAGCAAGCCTGCCGGTTACTAGATATACCTCCGCCCTCCGATATGATTTCTTAGACATACGAGGCCGTTAAATTCCCCCTTAAATCTGAATTCAGATTTAAGCTCTTCTACAAATTTCACCCCCAATTCGTTTGGCAGTTTTTAGTCTCGGTTGCGCATGAAAACGGCAAAAACCTCAAAATCGAAAACAGCCTCAATTCGAAATTAAGCATAAGGAGGGCAGAAATGTTTTTGAAACGTCAGGAAGCCAAAGAAGGGAAGGTAAAGTTGCCAGGGCCTAAGGAGATACCTGAATTGGTCGGCAGGTACATGGTAGTTCAAATGCAAAAGAACCCGGATTGGGTATGGAAACTTAAAGGAGTAGTTCGCCCAACGGAAAAGAAGAAGGCATTTTACTGCCGGGTTTTTGATCAGGGCCAGACTACAGCGGCGGGTGTCTCAGTAAAAGACTGGACCTCACTGAATGAACATCCAGAACTTATACTGTGGGAAGGCTATTTTGATAAGGAAACGCTGGAGGCACGCCTTGTGAAGTTTGTAGAGCCTTCTCACTCCTCGAACTAAATGCTACGACAACGAGGAAGGGAGTAGAAAGTAGTAAAGGACGAAATAAAAGTGGAATTAAAACAAATCGTAGCCTTCGCAATTATCGCCGCAATCGTTGTCGTTGTATGCTGGTATTTTTGGAGAACGTGACGGTTTTTCTGAAAAGGACAATCATAAAAGGAGGTATGAAAAGATGTTCGGGATTAAAAAGTCAGAGAAAGAGAAAACGAAGAAAGTTGAGAAACTGCCAGGGCCAAAGGCAATACCGGGGCTAGTGCAGAACCACTTGGTGGCCGAAAGGAAAATGGATCCCGACTTGGTAAGAATTCTTAAGGCTGTGGTTCGCGAGAGCACGAACGGGCAAAGGGCGTTTAATATCCGGGTTTTCGACGAGTCTGAGGCACTAGCTAAGAAAGTAACAGTTAAGGACTACACTTCTCTGGACGAGCACCCAGATTTGATAATCTACGAGGGCTCATTCGATGAGGCGTCGAAACGGGTCGAATTGGAAGAGAAGAAGAAGCTTATCTCAGATACCACCATTTTCACTGAAGGCGAGATACAGCAGAAAATTGAAGCACTAACCGAACCCGGCAGCACGGTCTTTTTCTATACGGCTCGGGGTCCAAGACATGGAGGTCCCCTCGGCATGGGTGCCGCTATAGTTGAGCTTAATCCCAACTACCCGGGCAAAAAGCAGAAGAAATATATTCTATACACAGCCGATGTAGTTGATATGCAACCTGTAGACAAGGGAGCCAAATTATTCGACTCTGACAAACTAAAGGATATCGCACGTTGGATTAAGGAGGCCCATCACAAACGCATGTACTAGTGCTAGCGACCAGTGTGGATAAAAGAAAAACGGGAGCTTAGGCCAAACCCATGTTGGATATATTATTTTCTACCAACTAACACCTTAGGCTTAAGTCCCAGCCGACACAAGCTAAGCCATTTCCCTGCCCAAGCCTCGGCATTGTTCTAAGACCTCGGGTGATGGCTTCAGGCTCAATAATGGGGTCGTTAACCCTTGTTTGTCTTCGCGCAAAAAGGATTAGACTGGCGATGCCACCGCTTAGCAGCACTCCTACCAACGCCCATGGTGGCTTGGTATCGGTACTACCCATTTCGGTAATCCCTGTCATAAGGCCAACAAGCGCACTAGCAAATAGCCCTGACCCTACCAAGTCGATATGGCTCTTGCTCCTCTGCCCTGCAGGCAGCAGAAGCGCCGAGACAACTAAAATAACTAAACCCAGAGGAATATTTATCCAGAATATGGATCTCCATCCGAGAACGCTAGTCATCCAGCCGCCCAGGTTTGGCCCGATTATCAGGCCTATTGGAAAGATGCTGATGAAAAGCCCTATTGCCTGTTGTCTTGAGCGAGGAAACTCCTCGGCCACTATGCCGTTGGCTGAAGGCAAGAAACCACTACCGCCAAGACCCTGGAAGAGGCGGAAAACGATAAGGGACTGCACATTTGGTGCTATACTACAAAGTAGCGAGCCCACAGTGAAAAGAGACAGAAAGACCATGAAGGTAAGCTTTCTGCCAAGAGCATCGCTCACCTTACCCGCTAAGGGCATAACAGTAGTTACCGCCAGCTGGTAAGCGCTTGGAACCCAACCTGCCAAAATCAACGAGGCATTGAGTGACGAAATGATTACTGGAAAAGCCACAGCTACGGCTGTGGCGTCGATAGCAGAAAGCAGCAACACAATGCCTGCCACTGCGAACAGCAGGTAACGACGCATACATGTAACATTTTACCCTAAACGGTATCCTGAGGCAAACCCGAAGATTCGCTCCGTTCTGAATAGGGAACAGCGGTACAATATTTTGTATTTTGTAATTGCATAGATTGACACAATGTTTAATGAACTTGGAGAGCTTGACAAAAGCATTTGAACTACTTAAATTGTTCATTACCAGTTATGCGATCTTTGCCTACAATGTCTATGGTATATACGGAACCAAGCTATATTGCTCTGTACCACTCGGGGGAATTGGAGCACCGTGCTCGGTCACTTGAAGACAGACTAGCCTCTTGTGACATCTGCCCCAGGGAGTGTCGGGTTAATCGCCTGAAAAATGAACTGGCCTTTTGCCATTCAGGTTATCTCCCCATAGTCTCAGCGGTCTGCGCTCATCTGGGAGAGGAACCAGTTATATCGGGAAGCAGGGGGTCAGGAGCGATATTCTTGGGTAATTGTAATATGAGGTGTGTTTATTGCCAGAACTACCAGATAAGTCAGAACTGGAAAAAGCAAAAATCAAAGGAAATAGATTGCCATACCTTGGCGGAAAGGATGCTCTACCTTCAAGATGAAGTAGGCTGTCACAATATTAATCTTGTTTCGCCCTCTCACTTCATTCCCCAACTGGTTCGGGCGGTCTTGGAAGCAGTGCCTATGGGGCTCCGAGTACCACTAGTCTATAACACTAACGGCTATGATTCTGTTGCTTCTCTGAAAGAGCTTGATGGCATAATAAGTATTTACCTGCCTGATTTAAGATATGCTTCTGATAACTGGGCTAAGAAGCTCTCGCACACTCCAGATTATGTAGCATGGGCTCGCCAGGCTATTAGAGAGATGTATAGACAAGTTGGGGACTTAATAGTGGATGAATGTGGCTTAGCGCAACGGGGATTAATTGTGCGCCATCTTATTCTGCCCAACGGGCTGGCGGGTAGTGAGGAATCACTAACCTGGCTGGCTCGGGAGCTTTCTCCTAGGGTGACGGTTAGCATAATGTCCCAATACTTACCGCTACACCGTGCCCAACGAATTCCTTTGCTTTCTAGAACAATTTCAACGGCTGAGTATGAAACGGTTCTCCAGTTACTATCTGACATAGGACTGGAAAACGGCTGGGTGCAGGAAATGGGAGCGTCAGAAAACTACCTCCCTGACTTTGAACGAGAAGGACATCCTTTCTCCCTCCCTCCCGAGAGGTAGATGGGACGCTGCCTTTTCCATTACTTCCGGTGTGGGGATTGTTTATTAACCTCGCCCCCTCTCTTACCTACACTCTTCCCTTATCAAGGAAGGGGGACGTTGGATAGGTTACTAAACAATTTCTAGCGCCACCATCGGTTTATATTCTGTCTAGTGTTTTAAGAGTAAGAGGTATCCCGTGACCACCAAGCATGTCATCGTCATCGGTGCTGGAGCAAGCGGCATGATGGCTGCCGGACGGGCGGCCGAGTTAGGTGCCGATGTTCTTCTATTAGAAAGGACCGAGCGCCCCGGTAAGAAAATTCTCATTAGTGGTAAGACACGATGTAACTTGACCAATGCCAAAGAGTTGGATGACTTTATCGCCATGTATGGCCCCAACGGCCGCTTTCTCTATAGTGCCTTCCATCACTTCTTTCGCGATGACTTACTGGCGTTTTTGAGGTGCTACGGCGTGGAGACCAAGACTGAACGCGGTGGGCGAATTTTTCCCGCCTCTGACGATGCCCGCGATGTCGTTAAAGCCTTTGAGCGGTATATGGCTGACTATGGCGTTGAACTGAGCACCGGCATCAGAGTAACGGATATACAAGTTGATAATGGGCGAGCGATAGGTGTGCAAACAGTGCAAGTGGCGTATCCGGCGACAGCAGTGATTCTGGCAACTGGCGGCGCCTCATTTCCCGAAACTGGCTCCACTGGCGATGGTTATCGACTTGCTGCTGCCATCGGCCATAGCATCACCAGACTGCGCCCCGCTTTGGTTCCATTGGCCGTCTATGAGGTCCAGCAAGCAAGAAGTATGCAGGGCATCAGTCTGCGCAATGTACGCTTGACTGCCTATCAATGTCCCGCCAACGAGATTAATCCCTCCTTGGTGCCCACTAACGACTGGGGACGCGGGATAAGTGGTAAGCAGCCACCATGCCCCATAATTGAAAGCCGTATGGGCGAGATGATGATTACCCACTTTGGCATCGGTGGGCCAATAACATTGCTGATGAGCTTGGCAATAGTTGATGCACTTGAGCATGGCCCCGTCAGCGTATCCATCGACCTCAAACCTGCCCTTGACGATAAGCAACTGCGCCGGCGGCTGCAACGGGACTTCGACCGCTACGGTAAACGTAGCTACCATCACATTCTAAAGGGATTGCTACCGCGCAAGATGATTGACCCCTTTGTTGAGATGACTGGCATCCCGTCCGACAAGCTCGGTCATCAAATAAGCGCTGAAGAGCGCGAACAGCTGTTACGTTCGCTCAAGTCACTCCGCTTCAACATTAAGAGTCCGCTACCACTGACCGCTGCTATTGTCACAGCTGGTGGTATTTCCCTCAAGGAAATCGACCCGCGTACCATGGCTTCCCGCCTAATCGAGGGGCTTTATTTCTGCGGTGAGGTGATGGACTTGGACGCTGATACTGGCGGCTATAACCTGCAAGCTGCCTTTTCTACTGGATATGTCGCTGGTGAGTCGGCTGCGTTATGCTGATGTGAATTACAATATATTAATGCCGAATTCCTTTAAACTGTCTGCCAAGGCGCTCAAAGGAAGCCCAATTACATTGAAATAATCACCTTCAATCTTTTCCACAATAACCGACCCTAATCCCTGAATTGCATAGGCTCCAGCCTTATCTAATGGCTCTCCTGACTTAACGTAGGCATCGACCTCGTTTGAGGTTAATCTTTTGATGTAAACCTTAGTTTCTACTGATTTGGATATTGCTTTGTTGTTCTCGGTATCTATGATAGTAAAACCGGTAATAACCGAATGAGGCTTCCCGTTTATTGTTTCAAGCATTTTTTTAGCCTGAGTTTCCGTTTGTGGTTTACCCAGTATTTTACCTTTAAAAACAATAAATGTATCTGCTGCAATAACTAGGGCATTTTTGTGACTACTGGCCACCACCTTAGCTTTTTCAAAGGACAGAGATTTTGCGAGTTCATGTGGTTTTAATTTGGGGGTTATATCCTCCTCATAATTGCTTGGTTCGACCTCGAATTTCAGGCCAATTTTTCCCAACAATTCTTTTCTTCTTAGGGATGCTGAGGCCAGTATGACTGTTTTCATATCTTTGTTCGGGAGCATCTAAAGCCCGAGTTCCATAGGCAACATCGGTACAACTCAGTAATAGATAATGTAAGCAACCGCCCCGGCTTTGTCAAGCTGTCCGCATTGCACTTTTCAGCTGAGTTTCATCTACACAGACTGCTCTTTTGTCAAGAATGTTAAATTCAGAAGTGTAGACAAATACTGTCTTTAGCACCCATTTGACAAGGGGTTGATAAACCTGTACAATTAATTTTAATCAAATACAATAGAATAGAAAAGTAAAGGCTGGGAACGAGATAAATTGCCCCCTCGTAAAAAGCCTCTACCCCACCCTCCTCAATTAGGATTCGCGCTTCCATAGCAATCTCCATTTTACTCTGACGGTTCCTTGGGAACAAGGAATAGGGCCAACAGCTACCAGTTGGCTGTATAACTCACTATAAAGTGCAACAGAGTGGCTTACAAGGTAGGAAAATAGGGAATATTATCGTGCAAATAATTTAGCACTATATAGAAAAGGCAGGAAAGAGAAAAATAGACATTTATTCAATATCAAGATGGGGCACAACAATAGAATCCAAGGTTTGGTGAATTTTACTTCTTCTTCAGAGCTTGAATAGCTGCTGTAACCCCTGCTCCTGACTCTACCGGGTAGCCCTCCCTAGCCAGTAGTTTTTCCAAAGCATACAAGATTAGCAACACATTTCCTTCGGTAGAAGAATGCCCCATGAGTCCAATGCGCCAGATCTGTCCTTTTAACGGTCCTAAACCCCCTCCAATCTCAATGCCGAACTCGTTGAGGAGACTCTGTCGCACCTTCAGGTCATCGACACCTGCAGGGATGCGTACTGAGGTCAGTACATTTAACCGGTAGCCCTCTTGAGCATGCAGCGTTAGCCCCATGGCCTGAAGGCCAGCTTGGAGAGCTGACCCATGTTCCAAGTGGCGCTTAATGCGGGCATCAATACCTTCCTCAGTGATTATCCTAAGGGCTTCGTGAAGGGCATAAATCATGCATATTGGAGCTGTATGATGATAGAACCTGCCCGTCGCCCAGTAGGCAGAGAGTAGCGACAGATCCAGATACCAACTCTGCACCTTATGGGTACGTGCCTCTAGTGCATCTAGAGCCATTTGGTTAGCTGTGAAGGGAGCAAGACCTGGAGGACAGCTTATACATTTCTGTGTACTGCTATAGCAAATGTCAATTCCCCAATCATCCACTGCCACCTCATGTCCCCCTAGGGAGGTGACAGTGTCCACCAGAAACAAGGCTTCATATTGTTTGGCCAGTCGAGAAGCCTCAGTAAGAGGTTGAAGGATGCCCGTAGAGGTCTCAGCATGAACTAGAGCCAAGAGTTTTACCCGCTTCCGGGCTTTTAGGGCAGCTGCTATGGCTTCAGGTTCGATGATTCGCCCCCACTCTGAGGCCACAGGGATCACTTCGGCGCCACATCTTAGAGCATTATCCACCATCCTTTCCCCGAAAAGGCCGTTAACTCCTATAACTGCAACGTCCCCAGGTTCCAAGAAGTTACAAAAGCTAGCCTCCATTCCTGCTGACCCTGTACCAGATATGGGGAAGGTAAGCCTATTTTTCGTACGGAAAAGAGCGCGGAGAAGATCCACTGTATCGTCCATTACATTAGAAAAATAAGGATCCAAGTGTCCTACTATGGGTGCTACCATAGCCTGCTGAACACGTGGATGTATATTACTGGGTCCGGGTCCCAAGAGAACTCGGTATGGCGGATTCAAGCGTTGGTGTGAAGCACTGGTCATGACTGACTCCTTTTCTTATTTATTCCCTTATATACTATCATGTTACTTTTGAGGGTTGTAGTAAGATATCGATTCTTTCAACCTAATGGCAACTTAATCAGACAAGAGAACCATCCACTTCCTGATAAAGGATATTATATGTTTCAGTAATTTTCAACAGTGTCAGGCTTGTAAGGTTTATCCCGATTCGTTCAGATTTTTGGGGCTACAAATTCTGCCTTATTGCTGAGGAAACCATAAACCAGAAAGTTTAATATGGCTAAAGGACATGAAGAGATTACCTCCGCTTTTGATAACTAAAAATTGAATCTTCAGTTTTTGACTTATTATTATAGTAATTTGTCTGCAATTTTAAGGAGACTACGGGTGGCAACTGACTCTGGACACTTAACTACAAATGGCACTCCCTCATCACAACTATAAAATATGTTATTATCTAGAGGGATGTTCCCAAGGAAGGGGACTCCAATTTTATGGGCAAAATTAGAATTCTCCAGGGTAGCCTATGGAGTTCTTAGTCTAAATAAGAGAAAAATTTAGCTCTGGGGCGGTCAATGTCTTTAATTTCGCCTCAGCGTGCGTGGGCAGTCGTAAATATTGTTGGGGGGGCGTGCAAAAGTTCAGAAACATATTGGACTCCAAGGGGGTGATGAAGAGGAGTCCGGGTGAAGCAGATCTATGTGGAGAGTTACTTTGGAAACGGCTATAGTCGCTTCATGCAGTACATTAACAACATCCTCG
>Ga0315289_10007007_pt1 | contig 16512 bp, 11 predicted proteins | sample YL17G11_40_MG_FD_203452 | JGI IMG/M metagenome (GOLD analysis project Ga0315289, IMG submission 203452) | Sediment microbial communities from Yellowstone Lake, YNP, Wyoming, USA - YL17G11_40 | ecosystem: Environmental > Aquatic > Freshwater > Lake > Sediment | place: USA: Wyoming | collected... | reverse complement strand
AAGACTACGGCCCAAAGCAGCAGATCGGCTACAACGACAGCTACCAGGATTATATCAATAACCTGAATTTGGTGTGGAAAGAATGTCACCGTGTGCTTCATAAAGGCTGCCGGCTCTGCATCAATATAGGCGACCAATTCGCCCGCTCGGTTTACTATGGCAGGTACAAGGTAATCCCAATTCGCACCGAGATCATAAAGTTTTGCGAGACGATGGGCCTGGACTATATGGGGGCAATCATCTGGCAAAAAGTTACTACCTGCAATACCACCGGCGGCGCAACCGTAATGGGCTCGTTCCCGTATCCCCGAAACGGAATAATCAAGATAGATTATGAGTTTATCTTGATATTCAAGAAATTGGGCACTCCCCCGAAGGTTTCCAAAGAAATAAAGGAAAAATCAAAACTCTCCCCCGAAGAATGGAACGAGTATTTTTACGGCCACTGGAACTTCAGCGGCGAAAAACAAGACAAGCACCTCGCGTCGTTTCCCGAGGAGCTTCCCAAAAGGTTAATCAAAATGTTCAGCTTTGCCGGCGACACTGTGCTGGACCCTTTCCTAGGCAGCGGCACGACCTCAGTCGCTGCGATGAAGCTTTGCCGGAACTCCGTGGGTTATGAGATAAATGAGGATTATTTGCCCATCATCACTGAAAGGCTCAGGCGCAGCATCGGCATCTTTGAGAAAGACGCCAGTGTGGAGGTTATCAAGCAGGCTCCCGCACCTGCGGATTTCGAAAAAGAAATCCAAAACCTGCCGTATGTCTTCAAAGACCCCGTGCCTTTTGAGCGAAAGATCGACCCCAAACTTTTGAGGTTTGGCTCGCGGATGGATGGAAAAGAGGAAAGACAACCCCACGTGGAACGTGGGGCTAAATATTTAGCCCCGCAATTTATTGCGGGGTTATCTTTGTGAGGTTTGCAAGATTACCATGCTTAAGAGAACGCATACTTGTGGGCGGCTTCGGCTGGAAGACGCGGGCAAAAAAGTAACATTAGCCGGCTGGGTGCACTCCTACCGCGACCACGGCAACTTAGTCTTCTTCGACCTTCGAGATAGAGAAGGCCTGACACAACTTGTCTTCAATCCCGAAAGGCAGCCGGAAATTCACAAAATCGCAAGGACCGCCCGCTGCGAATGGGTAGTCGCCGCCAGCGGCCTAGTCAGGCCGCGAGGGCCAGGTCTAGAGAACCCCAAATTAGCGACAGGCCAAATCGAGGTGCTGGTGGAGCAATTAGAGATACTCAACACCGCTAAGACGCCGCCCTTTGAGATCGACGAGGCGGAAAAAACCAGCGAAGAGGTTCGGCTTGTTCATCGATATATAGACCTGCGCCGTCCGGAAATGCAGCGCAGGCTGCATACCCGACACCGTGTCACGAAAATAGCGCGGGACTATTTCGACCGGCTGGGCTTCTGGGAAATCGAAACGCCTATGCTGGCTAAAAGCACGCCCGAAGGCGCCAGGGATTTTCTTGTGCCCAGCAGACTCCAGCCGAATTGCTTCTATGCGCTGCCTCAGTCGCCGCAGCTATTTAAGCAAATCCTTATGGTCAGCGGCGTAGAGAAATACTTCCAGATAGTGCGGTGTTTCCGTGACGAAGACCCGCGAGCCGACCGACAGGCGGAATTCACCCAGATAGACGTGGAAATGAGCTTCGTGGATACTAACGATGTCATCGGCATTCACGAAAATCTTGTAGCGAAAATCTGGAAAGACATACTCGACGTGGATGTCACAACGCCGATGCGGCGGATGTCCTACCAGGATGCAATGGCTAATTACGGTATAGATAGGCCGGATCTGCGTTTCGATTTGACGCTGAAAGATATATCCGATATCGCCAAGCAAAGCACGTTCGGCATATTTACCTCGGTCATCGAAAAAGGCGGAGTCGTAAAGGGACTTTGTGCCCCGGCGGGCGAAAAATACTCCCGAAGTGACATCGAAAAGACGCTGACCAACTTTGTCGCCGACTACAGCGCAAAAGGTCTTAGCTGGATCAGGCTAAAAAATGAGAATGGCAAACTCACATTCATCGGCGGTCTGGGCAAATACTTCAGCCCACAGTTGCAGCAGCAAATCGTCGAGCGCTTCGCGGCAAAAGACGGCGACCTGCTGCTGCTGGTTGCCGATAAAGAGCAGATCGCCAACAAGGCGCTTGCGCCGCTGCGCTGCAAAATTGCCCGCGACCTGAAGCTCTACGATGAAAACAGTTTCCAGTTCGTCTGGGTGGTGGGCTTTCCGCTATTTGAATGGAACCAGGATGAAAAGCGTTACGAGTCGATGCACCATCCGTTCACCGCGCCTTTGCCCGAAGATTTGGATAAGCTCGACAGCGACCCCGCAAACGTTCGCTCGCAGGCGTACGATATTGTCGTTAACGGCTCTGAAATCGGCGGCGGCAGCATTCGTATCCACCAGCCCAAACTGCAGCAGAAGGTCTTTGACCTGCTCAATATTTCCAGGCAGCAGGCCCAGGAGCGGTTCGGCTTTTTCCTTAAAGCTCTCGAATACGGCGCACCGCCGCACGGCGGAATAGCCTTCGGACTGGATAGAATTATCATGCTGCTTACAGGCACCGACAACATTAGAGATGTGATCGCATTCCCTAAGACTCAGCGAGGCCAGTGCCTGTTGACCGATGCGCCCAGCGAAGTCGATCCGAAACAACTGGAGGAGCTCAATCTGCGGACACAAAGGCACCTCCGCGCAATCGGGCAGGAGGAAAAACCGCCGCCGCAGGGGTGAGAAAAAACCATCGCTGGGGCGGCGACGGCTAAACGTATTTAGCCAGGAGGGACAAAATGTCGATATTGCTGCAAAACTGGCAAATAGTAGCTTGGCTGGTCGGCGTGCCTGTGTTGGCGGGTCTGATAGGCCATTTTCTTATCTTCAAAATACTGCGAAACCTTGCCCAACGCACCAAGGGCGTCGTCGATGACTCGCTGGTCAAACACTGCTACCGGCCAGTGCAATGGACTATCGTCGTTTTTGTAATCCGCCTGGGTCTGGCAGCGGCACTAGGTGAAGAAAAAATTGCCGGCGTCACTCACATCCTGAGCGTGTTCTTTATAGGCCTGGTGTCGTGGCTGCTAATCAAAATGGTTTATGTCCTGGAGGACTATATTGTCAGCCGATTTGCGGTGGACGTAAAAGACAACCTAAGGGCACGCAAGATTCTTACCCAGCTAAAGGTCTTAAAGCGAATAGCCGTCATCGTGGTTGGTGTCATTGCATTAGCGACCATGTTAATGACGTTTCCAAAAGTGCGACAGCTTGGCACCACTATGTTGGCATCGGCAGGAATCATCGGCATTGTGGTAGGTATGGCCGCCCAGCGAACAATAAGCACGTTTATCGCCGGGCTACAAATCGCTTTCACCCAGCCGATTCGCGTAGACGACGTGGTTATCGTGGAAAATGAATGGGGCCGAATCGAAGAGATTACTTTAACCTACGTGGTCGTTAAGATTTGGGACCTGAGGCGGCTGATTGTTCCGATTACTTACTTTATCGAAAAGCCCTTTCAAAACTGGACTCGTGTCACCGCAGATATTCTGGGTACAATATTTATTTATGTCGACTATACCGTACCCATCGACTCTGTGAGAGAAGAGCTTGGCCGCATAGTGAAAAACTCATCAAATCTGTGGGACGGCAAGGTCTGTGTGCTGCAGGTGACCAATACGTCTGAGCGAGCCGTGGAGCTAAGGGCTTTGGTCAGCGCTGCCGATGCCTCAGCCGCATGGTCTTTGCGCTGTGAAGTCAGAGAAAAGTTGGTTGATTTTATTAAGGAAAAATACCCACAGTCCCTACCAAAACTAAGAACTGAACTGCAAAAGCAGTAGGTGGCCTCAGATTAAACCAACAAAAGTTTCAAAAATATGAAAATTGTACTTGACTTGTTCGCTTTCACCGGCGATACTATAATTACATCCCTGATGGGATTGGCCATCAGGCCCCAGGTCTCCTCGGAGCCTGGGTTATTTTTTGCGCACAGATAATCGGGCAAAAAGATGGCACGCTATTGCATTTACATAGACGGATTCAATGTTTACTACGCTTTGCAGGAACTATCCTACCAAAAGTACAAATGGGTGAACTACAGGAAGCTCGCAGAAAGCGTTATAGGAAAAAACGACCAGATCACGGGCGTGTTCTATTTCACCGCCATCGTTCGCTGGAAGCCGGATAATGCTCGCCGCCACAAGATATATATGCGAGCACTTCGCTGGGCCGGGGTTGACACCATACAAGGTCGCTTCCAAGATAAACACGTCAGGTGCCATAAATGTAATCAGATTTATAAGACCCACGAGGAAAAACGTACCGATGTAAACATCGCTTTGAAGGTACTTTGTGACGCCATAGATGAGCTATACGACAAGGCCTTAATAGTATCTGCCGACAGTGATTTACTGCCGGCTATCCATGCAGTTCGCAAGTATGCCCCAGAAAAAAGGATTGGTGTTATGTTTCCCATAGGTCGTACTAACAATGACTTGGGCATGGAGGCAGATTTTAGAATAAAAATGTCACAACGTCTTCTTAGCGCCTGTCAGTTTCCAGAGCAAATAAAAATAGGCAGTACGATCATAAAAAGACCGGATGATTGGCCGTCCGTCTAAGGGCAGATTTGCGGCAGCCCCTGAGCTTATGCGGATTAGTCTAAGATACATTTGGCGGAAACTTTTGAGGTTCCTGCGACTGTCGCCTCTGTCGCTGGCCAAGAAGTGCCAGTTGACGTTCGGCGTAGCGGTGGTCTTTACTCTGGCGCTGGCTCTGGTTCTGCCTTACGTCTGGATGAGCCAGCTTACCAAAAAGGATTACCTCGATACCGAACGGGCAAGAGCCGAGACGCTGCTGCTACATAACCACTTCCAGCTCAAGTCCGCCGGTCAGCCGTCCCGGCCGGCGCAGCCGCAGATCACCCCTGTACCGCTGGAAAGCAGCGGCCTTGCCCTCGATCCAAACGACTCCCACATGCGCTGGATTCGATTCGGCGGCGCCGCGACGCCGCCGGCAACATCCCGACCGGCGGCAGTGTTAACCGACCAGGAAAAAACTGTGATCGAGACTCTAAAGGCTGAGGACCCTGAGCGGGGACGGGATGAAAGAATTGACTTTGTCAAAAGTAACGGCGTCCTTGTCAGCAGCTATGTCCGGGTTTTCAGAGCCACCGATCACTGTATAACGTGCCACAATCCCCAGGGTTCTGCCGGCACATTTTCTCGAAATGAGCCTATTGGTGCGGTTCTGGTCCAACGTCAAGCCGCCGATATCAGCAAAACTGGTCTATTAAACTGGGTCTGGATTATCGCCGCCGGCCTAATAGCCGGCACGGGTGCAATCGTGGCGTTCTATCTAATCACCCAGCGGTTAATCCTTAGCCCCATCCGGCAACTGCGGGCAATCGCAAACAACGTCGCCGAGGGCAATCTCGACATAAGAACCGCAATAAGCACCGGCGACGAATACCAAAAGCTGGCCGACGCATTCAATCACATGCTGGATACGCTCCAGGCCACACAGGATAAGCTGCGCCAGGCAAACAAACAGCTCGACGCCAAGATAGCAGAGCTTTCCGAGCGGAATATCGAGCTATTCAAGGCCAACAAGCTAAAAAGTGAGTTCCTGGCCAATATGTCGCACGAGTTCAGGACGCCGCTCAATGCCATATTGGGCTTTGCCCAGGTCTTGCGGGACAGGCCCGCTCTTCTGGCGACAGACAAGGGGCAAAAATACGCCGACAATATTATCACAAGCGGCAACCGGCTGCTGAACATGATTAACGACCTGCTGGACCTGGCAAAAATCAGATCTGCGAAAATCCTGCTACACGTAGAAGAGACCTCGATAGATGCGCTGTGTAGAAAGGCGATAGCATCTTTTTCGCTTCTGACCAAGAAAAAGAAGATCAAGGTCAAGCTGACCACCGATCCGGAGCTGCCTGTTCTTATGACCGATGCCGGCAAGGTTCAGCAGATACTGTACAATTTTCTAAGCAACGCCGTCAAATTCACGCCTCCCCGGGGCAGGATCGAAATTCGGGCGGGTTTTGCTCCGCCGGCCTCGCCGAGGGCAAATCCCGAGGGGAACGCCGCTGCGGCGGAAATGCAGCCGCAAGGGCCTGCCGGCGATAAACCATTGGTGACAAATGATACCCGATTCGTCCGTATTTCGGTCAGCGACACCGGCTGCGGCATAGGGCAGGCCGACCAAGAAAAAATATTCGAAAAATTCCGCCAGGTTGACGGCTCTATTACCAGAGAGTCGCCGGGCACCGGACTGGGACTGGCGATAAGTAAAGAATTAGCCGATATGCTTGCAGCCAGTATCGGCCTGCAAAGTGAGCCGGGCGTAGGCTCGACCTTCTGGCTCGATATCCCCATCGCGCTGGTCAAAGAAAGCTCGACCCCGCCGCAAAAAGCGGGCCTAAATATTTAGCCCCGCAATTCATTGCGGGGTTCTTGTCCGGCGTTGGTTTTCATTGACCGTCGCCGTGCCGGCGACGGCTAAACCTTTCAGTAAAAGGAGAAAAAATGTGTCTCGGCGCTTTGTCCCTTGTTTTGTACATCGGCATCCAGGCCTTCGCTGTAGGATCACTTGACAAAACGCATCCATTCTCGGTCCACGATATGCTGGCAATGGAGCGGCTTTCTGACCCGCAAGTCTCGCCCGACGGCAAATGGATTACCTTCGTGCTCAAAAAGATTGACCTGGAGGCAAACCTTGCCCGCACCGACCTCTGGCTGACTCGTACCGACGGCTCAGACCTACGCCGTTTGACAAGCCATCCCGAAGCCGACTCGAACCCGCGCTGGGCGCCCGACAGCAAAACAATTTACTTTCTATCCAGCCGATCAGGCTCATCCCAGGTCTGGCGAATCCGAATTGAAGGCGGCGAAGCCGAGCAGATTACGCGCCAGAGCCTCGATGTCGGAAATCTTGTAATCTCGCCCGACGAGAAACATATCGCCTTTACGATGGAGGTCTTTCCGGACTGCAATGCGGCCTCCACAAAAGAAAAACTTGATGCTGTCAAGCAGAAAAAAGCGAGCGGGCGAATCTACGAGCGGGCTTTTGTCCGGCACTGGGACGCCTACAAGGATGGGCGACGCTCACATCTATTTATTATGCCCGTCGCGGGCGGCGAGGCGGTAGATGTTATGCGCGGCATGGATGCCGACACGCCTTCGCGGCCGTTCGGCGGGCCGGAAGAAATCACATTTACGCCCGATTCGACCGGAGTCGTCTTTACCGCCCGCGACGTCGGCCGGGAAGAACCCTGGTCAACCGACTTCGACCTCTACTGGGCGCCGGCGGATGGCTCGCAGCCGCCCAAATGTCTGACCGAGCAGAACCAGGCCTGGGACGCGCAGCCGGTTTTTTCGCCAGATGGCAAAATCCTGGCCTATCTAGCGATGTCCCGCCCAGGCTACGAGTCCGACCGCTTCCGAATCGTCCTGCGGCCCTGGCCGGAGCCTAAAACATTAACCGCTGAGAACGCAAAGACCGCCGAGAATAAAGATATAATTAAAAACTCCGCGTACTCCGCGGTCTCTGCGGTAAATAAGGGACGTGTTTTGACAGAGGATTGGGACCGAAGCCCGTCGTCATTCTGCTGGGCTGCGGACGGCAAAACCATTTTCGCTGTAGCGGATAATATCGGGCAGCAGTCCCTGTTCGCAATAGATATGGGAACGGGCAAAGTCCGCACCGTTGTCAAGGCCGGCAGCGTCCGTTCGCCGGGCGCGGCGGGTGACAGGATTTTGTATAGCTTGGATGACCTTCAGTCGCCGGCGGAATTGTATTCGGTGAAGCCCGACGGCAGCGATGTCCGCAAAATTACAGAAATAAACGCAGAGAAACTTGTGACAGTGACGATGGGCGAATACGGGCAGTTTACATTCAAAGGATGGAACGATGAGACGGTCTGGTGCTATGTAGTCAAGCCGGCGGATTTTGTTCCGGATAGAAAATATCCGATTGTCTTTTTGATTCACGGCGGCCCGCAAGGCTCATTCGGCAACACCTTCCATTACCGCTGGAACCCGCAGGTTTATGCCGGTGCAGGCTACGCTGTGGTGATGGTCGATTTCCACGGCTCAACCGGCTACGGACAGGCCTTTTGCGATTCTATCCGCGGCGACTGGGGCGGAAAGCCTCTGGAAGACCTGCAGAAAGGCCTCGCGGCGGCGATCGCGCGATACCCCTGGATGGACGGCGATAAAGTCGCTGCCCTTGGGGCATCATTTGGCGGCTATATGATTAACTGGATTGCAGGCAACTGGCCGGAGCGATTTCGATGCCTGGTCAATCACGACGGCAATCTTGACGAGCGGTTCGCATATTTCGATACCGATGAATTGTGGTTTCCAGAATGGGACCACATCGGCACGCCCTGGCAGAACCCTGACAGCTACGAAAAGCACAATCCGGCAAAATTCGTGAAGAGCTGGAAGGCGCCGATGCTGGTTATTCACGGCGGCCTGGATTTTCGCGTGCCTGAAACGCAGGGCCTGGCTACTTTTAACGCCTTACAGCGGTTGGGCATTCCCAGCAAATTGTTATACTTTCCCGACGAGACCCACTGGGTGCAGAAGCCCGCAAATTCCATCCTCTGGCACGAAACCGTCCTTTCCTGGCTGGAGCAATGGTTAAAAAATGGGCGGGTAACCCGCCAATAAATTGGCGGGCTAAATATTACGCGGTATAATTACCTGCTCGTTTCGTACAAAACGAAAGGGTTGCTAATGCGTAGAAAACCTGTAAGGGCGATTTTCCCCGGCTCGTTCGATCCGATTACAAACGGGCATCTGGACGTCATCAGCCGGGCGATAAAACTATTCGATGAGCTCGTCATCGCGGTCGGACGAAGTCCGGTCAAAAACCAGCTCTTTACGCCCGAAGAACGCGTGCAGATGATAGAAGAAATTATCCGCCAAAGACGAATGAAGGGCGTCTCGGTGGAAAGTTTCGACGGCTTAACCGTCGAATACGCCGCAAAGAAGAAGGCGGACGTAATTTTGCGCGGCCTGCGAAGCCTTACCGATGTCCAATACGAGTTCCAGCTTGCCATGACGAACCGGGCGGTTGCCGGAATAGAAACGGTATTCATTATGACCAGCGAGCAATACGGCTTTACCAGCTCGACCTTGATCCGTGAGGTGGCGTCTCTTGGCGGCAACCTTTCAAACCTGATCCCGGAAAATGTATACGAACGTTTGCAACAACGATTCAAGAAAAGAACCCCCAGTGAGGGTTCCCGCAAGGCGGGGTCCCAAACTGGGGGCTAAATATGTTTAGCCGTCGCCGGCACTCGTCTCGGCGGAGCGCCGAGCCGCAGCCGGACGGCGACGGTCAATACTGTTGTATGTTCACCGTCAGTGTTGAAACGCGCTTTCGAGCATCGCATCAGTTGGCGCGAGCGGATGGCTCAAAAGAACGTCCGCATCGCCATCAGTGGTTCGTCACCGCCCATGTCAGCTCAGAAACACTCGACAACCGGGGAGTGGTAATGGACTTCCAGCAGCTTAAGGCGACGCTCGACAACATAGTGGCTGAGCTTGACAAGACGACGCTGAGCAAAATCGACTATTTCCAGCGGAACAAGCCATCTGCTGAGAACGTAGCCAAGTATGTATATGAAAAACTTGAGCCGGAGCTGCCCAAAGGCCTGCGACTGCGCAGCATCAAAGTTGTAGAGAAGCCGGGCTGTTCAGCAAGATTTGCCAAGTTCGGCTAAGTGGCGATTAGCTGAATTGTAATCGGTTAAACGGATGGCCTGGAGGCTTTTGCAAAATTTGCCGATAGTATCAGCAGGATTCTGCTATAATAATAATTATGCTTTGCCAGGTATGTAACAAAAAGACAGCAACTATTCATCTGACCGAGATAAGCGATGGTGTGCACACCGAGATGCACCTTTGCGAGCAGTGTGCCATCGAGCAGGGCGTAGCCGCCAAGACCCAGATATCCATAAATGAGCTGCTCAGCGGCCTGCTTGCTTCTCAGCCGTCAGATGACGAGCTGTTCGGCCCTTCGGAGCCGGACGCCAAATGCCCACATTGCGGCTTCACGCTCGAACAATTTCGCAGACAAGGGGTGCTGGGCTGCCCATACGATTATGAGGTTTTTGAAAAGGCGCTGGCGCCGCTTATTGAAAAAGCCCACAACGGCGCAACGAGTCACTATGGTAAAGCTCCTGCCAGGACGCCGCAGCAGACGAAAAAGCAGATGGAGCTTGCAAACCTTCGCCAGCAGCTTGACGCGGCTGTACGAACCGAAGATTACGAGCTGGCAGCCAAATTGCGGGACAAAATAAACGAGATGGAAAACAAAGAGTAAGAATGATATTTAGCCCCGCGATTTATTGCGGGGTTCAAGGTATTTAGCCCCGCGTTTTACGCGGGGTTCACCAACGCAAAAACGTATGAAACTGACCGAGATAAGTAGTGACATAAACGAATGGTTTGGCGGTGGGGGGCCGTTAGCTGAAATCGTCATATCCTCGCGGATTCGCCTGGCCAGAAACCTGGCCGGCTACAAATTCCTCAGTCGCTGCTCAAACGCCGAAAAGGCCGAAATACTCCAGAAGCTCAAAGACGTTCTAATGTCGCTCGACCTCGGCGACCAGGTCTTCTACATCAGCGTGGATAAGACCTCCACTCTGAACAGGAATTTTCTCGTGGAACGGCATCTTATCAGCCGTCACCACGCCTTCGGCAAAGGCCCACGAGGCGCAGTCATTGCCAGGCGCGAATTCTTCACCGCTATGATCAACGAAGAGGACCATCTGCGACTGCAGGTCCTAAAAGCGGGCTGCCAGTTGTCTGCGTGTGCAAAACAGATAGATCACATCGACAATATGATAGACCAGAAGGTGGACTATGCCTTCAGCCCTCGGTACGGATACTTGACGGCATGCCCCACCAATCTGGGCACGGGAATAAGAGTATCTGTGATGCTGCACCTGCCGGCTTTGAAGATGACCGGCCAGATAGAGAAATTCCTTAACGCCACGCGGGATATGAGCCTGGCGGTGCGCGGCCTCTTCGGCGAAGGCACCGAGGCAGCCAGCGACCTATACCAGCTATCCAACCAGGTAGCGCTCGGCGTCTGCGAGTCGGACATCATCCGGCAATTTGAAAACACCATCATCCCGGAAGTGGTCGAATACGAGACCACCGCCAGGAATCATCTGCTTTCAAAGCAGGTCGACGCTCTGGACGACAAAATCTCGCGGGCGATGGCGCTGCTGCAAAACGCTCAGCTAATAAGTTCGCAGGAGGCGTTATTTTTGCTGAGCCACTTGCGGCTGGGCATAAATATGCACGACCACATGGGGGCTTCCACCCCGGCAATAAAGAGGCTTTGCAGCCTCAGCCGCAGCACTAAAGCAGACAAAGGCAGGGGGCTATCCATAGCGACTATAAACCGGCTGTTTATGCTGACACTGCCGGCTCATCTGCAGCTAAACCACGGAAAATTGCTGGATTCCACCGATAGAGATGCGCTGCGAGCCAAAATCATTCGCTCAGCGTTGACCCAGGACTTGTAAGGAACTGACCCCGCGATGAATCGCGGGGCTAAATATTTAGCCCCCAAATTTACCCGCCAGACATACGGCGGATTTATTTGGGGGGGTTAATCTGCGCCAAACAAAACTGCCAAAATGGCACAATGAATGGAAAACCAACAAGCAAACCGCACTATTTAGCCCCCAAATTTATTTGGGGGTTTTTCCTAACCTCTTAATATTCAGTACATTAAAGGAGTCGGTCGCGTCACATCCCATAGTTGGCACGCCTTTTGCAACAGTATCCCGTTCAATGAGATGTGTTGATTTTGTCATTCCCGCACAAGCGGGAAGCCATCGTATTTATGTCTTTGCGGATTCCTGTTTTCACAGGAATGACAGAGTGCTTATAGCGAAAGGGCTTGAGCATGGCCAAAACCATTGGAATAGATTTGGGGACAACATTCTCGGTAGTCGCCGTGATGGAAGGCTCGGCGCCGAAGACCTTGATTAACGCTTCCGGCTCTCGCTTGACGCCTTCGGTGGTCGGCTTTACAGAGAAAGGCGAAAGGCTGGTCGGCCAAATCGCCAAACATCAACAGATAACCAATCCCGAAAACACCGTTTTCTCCATCAAGCGCTTTATGGGGCGACGGCACAGCGAAGTCGCCTCAGAAGAGAAACTCGTCCCTTATAAAATTGTCGGTGGTTCAGACGAGCTGGTAAAGGTCAACGTCCGGGGCAAGGATTATACGCCGCCCGAGGTATCGGCGATGATTCTGCAGGACCTGAAAAAGACCGCCGAGGACTATCTGGGCGAAAAAGTCAGCGACGCCGTTATCACCGTTCCAGCCTACTTCAATGACTCCCAGAGACAGGCAACCAAGGACGCAGGCGCCATCGCTGGTCTGAATGTTCGAAGGATTATAAATGAGCCAACCGCTGCTGCGCTTGCCTACGGGGTCGAAAAGAAAAAGGATGAAAAGGTCGCGGTCTTCGATTTCGGCGGCGGCACGTTCGATATCTCCATACTCGATATAGGCGGCTTCGGAGAGGAAGGCGGCGTCCTGGAAGTGCTAAGCACCAATGGAGACACACATCTGGGGGGCGACGACCTGGACGCGGTGCTCATAAATTACATAGCTGATGAGTTCAAAAAGAAAGAGGGCATCAACCTGCGAAAGGACCCGATGGCGCACCAGCGGCTGAAAGAGGCCGCCGAAAAGGCAAAGTGCGAGCTCAGCACGCAACTTGAAGCAACCATCAATCTGCCGTTCATTACCGCTGACGCTTCGGGGCCCAAACATCTGCAGATGACCATCACCCGCAGCAAGCTCGAATCGCTATGCGACCATGTTTTTGAACGGCTGAAAGGCCCGTGCTATAAAGCGATGGAAGACGCCAAGCTGCAGCCCAAGAATATATCGGAGGTGCTGTTAGTTGGCGGCTCGACCCGCATTCCGAAGGTACAGGCGATTGCCAGAGAGATCTTCGCCAAGGAGCCGAACAAGAGTCTCAATCCGGACGAGGTGGTTGCGCTCGGCGCGGCAATTCAGGCCGCCGTTCTATCCGGCGACGCAGGCGTAAAAGATATCCTGCTGCTGGACGTAACGCCGCTGTCACTGGGCGTCGAAACGCTCGGCGGAGTTATGACAAAGCTCATCGAACGCAATACCACGATTCCAACCAGTAGAAAAGAGATTTTCTCTACCGCCGCAGACAGCCAGACCACCGTTGACATCCACATCCTGCAGGGCGAGAGGGAATTTGCCCGCGACAACCGCACGCTCGGCAGATTTCAGCTTAGCGACATCCCGCCGTCTCCCAGAGGCATTCCGCAGATCGAAGTGGCCTTTGACATTGACGCCAACGGCATTCTAAACGTCTCGGCCAAAGACCTCGGCACCGGCAAGCAACAGTCCATCGTGATCAAATCGAGCTCGGGCCTGAGCGACCAAGAGGTTAAGACAATGACCAAGGAAGCCGAGCTCCACGCGGAGGAAGACAAAAAGAAAAGGGAAGTTGTCGACCTGAAGAACCAGGCCGACCAGTTGATTTACGCCACCGAAAAGACGCTCAAAGAGCACGGCGATAAGGTCTCCGGCGGCACGCGCGGCAATATCGAAAGTGCAGTAAACAACTTGAAAGAAGCAATCAAAGGTGACAGTGCTGAGGCGATAAGAAAAGCTATTGACAACCTCAACACTGCGACTCAGGAATTGGGCAAGGCCCTTTACGAGGAGGCAGCCAAGAAGCAGGCGGCTTCGGCCCCGCGCGGCCGGGCAAAAGAACCGCCGCCTGAGGGCGAGGTCAAAAGAAAAAGCGGCGAAGACGTGATCGATGCCGAGTTTGAAGCCAAAGACGGGTAGCCGTTTAGCCCCCAACTTCATGTTGGGGGTTTTTGTTATTTGCCTATGCAGAAACGCGAGAATATCTGCCGCAGTATCTGCTCAATTCAGGGTGTCTTCTGGCAAAGCCATCTATGCGCTTACTCATGGCAATTGATGAGCTGGCCATAACCTACAGAAAACCACGAAAGAGCCAAAGCCATAAAGAGAATTATTGACACGCCGGCTATAGATTTGTTCTTTACTTTCAGCACGACGGTCACTGCGGCGGCCATAGCAACCGTTAGGGTCACAGCCAACGGTAGATGAAAGAACTCCCCCGCATTCGGCCATACGCCAATTTTCGCTGCCAACGTCGCCCACGGCCCAAACAGAAGCGCAAAGACCGCAGTAATCGCTTCGGCCGCTGGACCGCCCCCGCATAACAAGAACAATAGGGCCATAGCCACCATCCCGATAGGTGTCAGCCAAAGAATAAACATCGGTATAGTGCCTTTTGTCCGCTCCTTTTTCAGTGCAACCGCCCAAACGCCTGCAAAAACTGCCATGATTGGTGCGACTAGCCAAGGGAAAAACACATACACCGTTATGTCGATTCCATCGAAGTCCAAGTATAGTTTTCGCAAAGCAGCGCCGACAGCGAGAAGAATTCCGATCACTGAAAAAATCAATCCCACCTTTCGTAACTTTGCTCGTCCTTCAAACACACCTACTGTCAAGGCACTGATTTCCAGCCCAAAGAAGCACGGAGGCCCCACATAGATCAACCAGGCCAAAAAGTTTGTACTCGGTTTTGAATAAACCGCCAAAGTAACCATCAAGGCAAGAGCCAATCCTGCTATACTTGCCACTAAGCTCATCGAGACCGCTTCCCTCTTTTTATCTATTCTATCCGTTGTCATGTTTTGTCACTCCGGTTACAGTTCTCATTTGGATCAGCCAAGTTCGCTAGTTGCACACTGCAAACTGCCATGAGCGTTAGGCGAGGCTATTTGCCTATGCAGAAACGCGAGAATATCTGCTGAAGAATCTGCTCATCGAGCCGGCCGGAGGCGGGCTGGTGGATGTCGCAAATGCACTGATAGGCGGCACGCAGCAACATCGCCGCGACCTCGTCGTTGCCGGAGCTCATCTCATCGACCGCCTCGCCGATGTTTCGGATTGCGTCCGCAACGGCCTGTCTGTGCCGGGCGGTCAACAGAATCGACGATTGACGATCGACGATTGACGATTGACGATTGACAATTGCCGTATCAATTGTTGCTCGCAAGCGATCAAGGCCGGCACCGGTCTTCGCGGAGACACCTAAAAACTCCCTGCCGAACAATCCGTTCAGACCGACCAGGCAATCGGCCAGTTTTCCCTCCGGCAGCAGATCACATTTTGTCGCCACCGGTATCAGAGTTTTCGGCTCAATCAGTCCACGGACGGCCACATCTTCAGCCCAATCGGCCTTGGACACGTCCACGCAGAATACGACAACCGAGCTATTTCGCAGGGCCTCAACCGCTGCCCGCTGCGCCAGCTCATCGAGGATTAACTCGTCGCTTGTCGCTTGTCGCTCGTCGCTCGGGCAACCGATCAAACCGGCGCAGTCGAATAGAACACACCTGCTGTGTGCCAGCGAAAGTTCGCCGGTCAAGACGTCTCTGGTGGTCTTACGCCGGCGTGAGACGATGCTCCTGGCTGTGCCGAGCAATTTGTTCAGCAGGGTACTCTTGCCGGCATTAGGAGCACCGGCAATTCCGACCGCCGGCAGGTCAATTACCGATTCATAACTGATGCCGGCCGAGGCCAGCCGCTCAAGCTGCTGCTTTATGCCGGCGAGTTTGGCCACGGCGTCCGCCCGGCTTATGAATTCTATGTCCTCGCAGCTAAAATCGATGCCCGCTTCGATCAAGCCCAGAAGGTCCGTTATCGCGGACTGGGCCTGGGCTGTAGCTTCTCCCAAGCGTCCAGCCAGGAGTTTTTCAGCCGCCGTCAGTTGGTAACTGTTGGAGCTTACCACCACTTCGTTGACGGCTTCAGCCTGGGCCAGGTCGATTTTGCCTGTCAGATATGCCCGTGCGGTAAATTCGCCCGGCCCAGCCATGCGGACGTGGTGATTGGTAATTGGTGATTGGTAATTGGCAGGTGATAATTGGTATTTAGCCCCCAAACCCGTCCCTTCGCCACACTCAGGGCAGGCTCTGACCCGGGTCGAAGGATTTATTCGGGGGTTTTTTGGTTTAGCCCCCAACTTTATGTTGGGGGTATTCCCCCTCAGCAAATTTTCCAACAAGGCTTCAGTAACAGCATCGCCGGCGTGGACGTGAATTTCGGCAACGTCATCGCCGGTATAGGAATAAGGGGCAAAAAATAGATACAGGACCGCATCGACTTGCAGCTCCTCATCAACCGTCGCCAGCCCACGCAGCAGAGTCCGCGTAGCCGATTGGCGATCGTCGAGTGGTGACTCGTATTTAGCCCCCAAATTTATTTGGGGGTCCTTCCGCCAGCCGGCAGGGTCAGGCCGAAAGATACCGCGCAATATAGAAAGGGTTGCGGGCCCAGTGATGCGGACAATAGCCCTGCCCGCGTGTCCCGGCACGCCGGCAGGCGAGCTGACAGCAACGATAGTGTCACCGAGGTCGTACA